>Ga0302046_10001202_pt1 | contig 24367 bp, 18 predicted proteins | sample RVTome_11_FD_200261 | JGI IMG/M metagenome (GOLD analysis project Ga0302046, IMG submission 200261) | Soil microbial communities from uranium-contaminated site in the Upper Colorado River Basin, Wyoming, United States - RVT147D111 (version 2) ... | reverse complement strand
ATAGGCCCGGCCGTCCCGTCGGGCCGCAGTTCCCACACCGCGGTGTGGAGCGGGACGGAGATGATCGTCTGGGGAGGGGAGAGCCTCTTCTCGCCCTTGAACACCGGAAGCCGGTACGATCCTTCGAGAGACGCGTGGGTGGAGACCTCGGCAGGTGCGGGAGTTCCGTCCGGCCGCGGTTCCCACACCGCGGTGTGGACCGGAACGGAGATGATCGTGTGGGGAGGGGTTGACTTCCGCAATTCACGGTTGAGCACCGGAGGCCGATACGATCCTGCGACGGACACATGGGTGGCGACGTCGACGGGTGCGGGAGTTCCCTCGGGCCGCAGATTCCACACGGGAGTGTGGACCGGGACGGAGTTGATCATCTGGGGAGGCGCGACCCACCTTGGCCGCCCTTTCCCGAGCGCCGGGAACCGCTACGATCCTGCGACGGACACTTGGATGGCGACGTCGACCGGGGCGGGCGTCCCGTCGGGGCGTGCCGAGCACGCGGCGGTGTGGACCGGAATGGAGATGATCGTCTGGGGTGGGGAGGGTGAATTCTCCGTCCTCGACACGGGAGGTCGCTACGATCCTTCGACGGACACGTGGATGGCGACGTCGACGGGGCCGGGCGTCCCGTCGGCGCGCTACGGTGCGGCGGTGTGGACCGGAACGGAGATGATCATCTGGGGAGGTAGCGATGGGCCCTCCTTGTTCAACACCGGAGGGCGCTACGGTCCTTCGACGGACACGTGGGAGGCGACGTCGACGGGGGCGGGCGTCCCGTCGGCACGTCGCGGTAATTCGGCGGCGTGGACCGGTAGGGAAATGATCGTCTGGGGCGGGGTCGCTGGCGGCGCCTCCCTCTTCAACACCGGAGGCCGATACGACCCTTCGACGGACACTTGGGCGGCGACGTCGACAGGCGGCGCGGGCGCTCCGTCGGCGCGTATCGGCCACACGGCGGCGTGGACCGGAGAGGAGATGATCGTGTGGGGAGGTATTGACGGCAGCCTTCGACCGTCGAACACCGGCGGCCGTTACGATCCGACCTCGGATACGTGGAGCCCGACGCCGACCGGAGCGACCGTCCCGTCGGCGCGTGCCGGCCACACCGCGGTGTGGACCGGAACGGAGATGATCGTCTGGGGAGGGACTGGCCTCTCTTGGCTCAACACTGGAGGGCGCTACGATCCCTCGATGGACACGTGGATCGCGACGTCGAAGGGGGCTGACGTCCCGTCGGCGCGTGCCGGCCACACCGCGGTGTGGACCGGAACGGAGATGATCGTCTGGGGGGGGCACCCGGTCCTCACGCACGGAGGCGTCTACTGCGCCTTCGCAGGATGCACCGTCTCCCCCTCGGTGTGCGATGACGGGGACGCCTGCACTCTCGATTCCTGCGACCCCGGCACGAACGAGTGCGTCAGCGAGCCGGTCGTATGCGACAGTGAGGGCGTCTGCTCGACCGGCACATGCGATCCAACCGCGGGATGCGTGTACATCTCGCACGACGCGGACGGGGACGCCGTGTGCGACGACGCGGACGAGTGCCCGGAGTCGGATCTGGCACCGACCGTGATGATCCACGGGTGCGACTCGCACATGTCGAACGACCTGCTGAGCGACGGCTGCACGATCGCCGACCACATCTCGGCGTGCGCGGCCGGGGCCAGGAACCACGGGAGCTTCGTGAGCTGCGTCGCTCGCGTCACGAGCGACCTGAGGGCGGACGGGGTACTGACCGGGGGCCAGAGGTCGAGCATCCAGACGTGCGCGGCGCGCTCCAACCCGAACCCCACGTCCCCGGGCATCGGTGCCGCGAGCGAGCGCCACCGATCCCGGTGATCTACGCCGGTCACCTGTCGACGTCGTCCTCGGCGAACACCTCGGCCCGGAAAACGTCGATGCGCCCTTCCTTCCAAGCGTCTCGAGGCAGTCCTGCCTTGACCGCGAGGTTCTCCAGCAGGTCTTGACGGCCCCAGTGCTGCTCGGTCGCCACCTGGGGCAGGAACACGGCCGACCCCGACGGGTGCGTGAGGACGACCCCGTCCCGGCCCGGGACGATCGACTCGGGGTCGCTCGCCTCCTCCACGGGCGTGAGCGCCGAGATCTCGATGTGCAGGCGGGAGCACTCCTCCCGGCCGAGCGCCGGGAAGCGGGGATCGTCGAACGCCGCGTGCACCGCGTTACGGACGACGTTCTCGTGCAGCGCCTCGTGGGGCGAGATCGTCCCGATGCAGCCGCGCAGCCGCCGCGTCCCGGCAGATTCGGGCGGCTCGGACACGTGGAGCGTGACGAACGCGCCGCGGTGCGCCTCGAGCGCCGGCGTGATCCGCACGTCGTCGCGGCAGCGCGCCAGGCTCCCGTCCGAGAGCATGCGATCGACGATCGCCGCCCGCGCCAGGCTCAGGAGCGCCCGGCGCTCCGCAGCGTCGAGCGGATCGCTCACGAGGGTGCGACCTGCTCGCGGAAGGTGAGCGTCGCGTACGACACCGAGTGCTCCCAGTCTCCGGTCAAGTTGCCGGAGGTGTCGTAGGCGGTCAGACGTCCCTCGACCCCCCGGGGCACGAGCCGCAACAGGACGCTGATCGCATCCCGGCCGCACACCGTGGCGCCGGTCTCGCCGACGTAGCCCTCGAACCCGTCGGCGTCGAGGGCCTCGATGTGGCGCACCGCTCCCATGTCGAGCTCGCGTACGCGAGCGGGGACGTCGGCGGTGAACGGGACGTAGCCGAATCGCGGCCCGTAGTGCGTGAAGTCGGAGGACACGACGATCAGCGTCGAGCGGTCGACCCACGCTCGAAGCGCGTCCGCGATCTCGACGGCGAGCGAGCCGCGAGTGCCGGAACCGAGCAGCACCGGCACCAGCCGCCATCCGGGCCGCAAGCAGCGTTGCAGGAACGGGAGCTCCGCTTCCAGGCAGTGCTCCGGCACGAACGGACGGTTCGAGACCGCAAAGCTCGCATGGCGAGCCAGCGCCCCGAGCGCCTCCGAGTCGAGCGCCACGTCGCCGAGGGGAGTGCGATAAGCGCCCGCATCGGGAACCGCTGCGCCCCGGAAGGCCTCGTAGTGGCTGGGCCCGAGCACCACGACGCGGGAATAGGCCCGGTCGCGAACGTCCTGGAATCCGCGCGCCGCGACCCTGCCGGAGTAGACGTAGCCCGCGTGCGGTTCGATGAGCGCGAGCACGCGTCCGGGAGGTTGGGGACCGGGCTCCGCGCGCGCGAGCAGGTCGTCGACCGCGCGCTCGAGTGCGGCCCGGCCCGCGGGATACCAGGAGCCCGCGACCGCCGGGCCCACGGTGCCGGGGTCGCGCGAGCGGAGCGCCGCGATGGCGGGCGCCGCGGCCCCGAGCCACGACAACCATCCGAATCCGTCGATCATCGCGAGTCACCTCCCGCGGGATCGGCCCCGGCAGTGCGGGGCTTGCCCGCCTCGAGCCGCGCAAGGCCGTCCACGACATCACGGGTCACGGCCTCGGGAGTTCGATCGGCCGTGTCCACGACGAGATGGGCCTGCGCGTAGGTCGGCTCCCGGGTCGCCAGCATCGCACGCAGCTCCTCGAGGGCATCGGGATTGTCGGCCATGGGCCTCCGGTCGCCCTGGGCCACGACGCGCGCCCAGTGGTCCTCCGCGCGCGCCTTGAGCCACACGACCCGCGCTTCCCGCAGGAGCAGCTCCCAGGTCGCGGGCTCGTTGACCACGCCGCCCGCGGCCGCCACCACCGCCGGCGCTCCCCGCGCCAGGACCCGTCCGAGCGCCTCGCGCTCCAGGCGTCGATAGTAACGCTCTCCGTGCAGCTCGAAGATCTGATCGACGGGCAGGCTGCTCGATTCCTGGATCAGGGCGTCGATCTCGACGAACGGAGCCGCCAGGCGATCGGCGAGCAGGGGTCCCACGGTGCTCTTGCCGGCGCCCCGGATACCCACGAGCGCGACGACCGGACGATCGCCATCGAGCGGGCGAATCAGCTCGTCGGGGGTGGTGTCGAGGGCCACGGCCAGGGAAGTCAGCCGCAGGAGCGAGATGTTGCCCTCTCCGGATTCCACGCGCGCCAGGAAGCGAACCGATAGGCCGGAGCGCGCGGCCAAGGTGCTCCGACTCCACCGTCGCTCGCGTCGCATTCGGCGGACGCGATCGGCGAGTATCTCGAGCAGGTGTCGGCCGTCCGGTAGGGTCTCCGAGTTGGGGTTCATTTAACATGCACTATAGTGCATCAAAAATGGGAGTACAAGGGCACAGTTAGTGCAGTATAATTCTCCGCCGCCGCTGCGTCCGCCCCAGAAGCCACCTCGGAGCGCGGCATCGCAAGCGAAAAGGAAAGGGCCATGGACATGGAAGCCGAGACCCAGAGCGAGCCCGTTGCCTTCGAGACCCATCCGGACCGCTACCGGCACTGGAGGCTCGAGGTCGAGGGTCCGATCGCGACGCTCACGATGGCCGTCAGGGAGAACGAGCCGCTGCGCCCGGGATACCAGCTCAAGCTGAACTCCTACGACCTGGGCGTCGACATCGAGCTTCGCGACGCCGTCGAGCGGCTGCGCTTCGAGCACCCCGAGGTGCGCTGCGTGGTGGTGACCGGCGCGCTGGAGCGCGTGTTCTGCGCGGGCGCGAACATCCGCATGCTGGCCTCCTCGAGCCACGGCTTCAAGGTCAACTTCTGCAAGTTCACCAACGAGACCCGCCTCGGGATCGAGGACGCCTCCGCGGGCAGCGGGCAGAAGTTCCTCGCCGCCCTGAACGGCACGTGCGCCGGGGGCGGGTACGAGCTCGCCCTGGCCTGTGACGAGATCCTGCTGATCGACGACGGCAACTCGGCGGTGAGTCTCCCCGAGACTCCGTTGCTGGGTGTCCTGCCCGGAACCGGAGGACTGACGAGGCTGGTGGACAAGCGCAAGGTGCGGCGCGACCTTGCCGACATGTTCTGCACGACCGCGGAGGGAGTCAAGGGCAAGCGTGCGCAGGAGTGGGGCCTCGTCGACGTCGTCGCTCCGCGGAGTCGCTTCCGGGAGACGGTGGCCGAGCGCGCGAAGGCGCTCGCGGAGTCGTCACCGGCTCGCGCGACGAGCGGTATCGAGCTGTCGCCGCTCGAGAACAAGGTCGGACCCGATCGCATCGACTATCGCAACGTCGATCTCGCGATCGACCGCGGCACGCGGGTCGCCACGCTGACCGTCCGTGGGCCGAGCGATGCTCCCGGGAGCGCGGAGGCGATTCGCGCGCTCGGCGCGCGGTGGTGGCCCATCGAGGCGTTTCGCGAGCTGGATGACGCCCTCTTGCACCTGCGCATCAACGAGCCGGAGATCGGCATCGTGCTGCTCAAGACCGAAGGGTCGCTCGACGCCCTCCTCGCCGTCGACAAGGTGCTCGAAGATTCAAAGGACGACTGGCTGGCGCACGAGACCCGGTTGCTCGTCGCACGCACCCTGAGGCGTCTCGACCTCACGGCCAAGTCGCTGTTCGCCCTGATCGAGCCGGGATCCTGCTTCGGCGGAACGCTGCTCGAGCTGGCGCTGGCGGCGGACCGCTCCTACATGCTCGACGATCCCGAAGGCGGCGTTTCCATCGCGACGTCTCCCGCGAACGCCGGCGCCTATCCGATGAGCCACGGCATGTCGCGCATGGCGGCTCGATTCCTGGGGGACCGGGAGCGCGCCGAGCGGATCGCCGCCACCCCGCGACGCTACGACCCGCAGGAGGCGCTCGACGCTGGCCTCGTGACGGTCGTGGCCGACGACATCGATTACGGTGACGAAGTGCGCGTGGCCGTCGAGGAGCGCGGCAGCCTATCTCCGGATGCCCTGACCGGAATGGAGGCCAACCTCCGCTTTCCGGGCGCCGAGACCTGCGACAGCAAGATCTTCGGGCGCCTCACCGCTTGGCAGAATTGGATCTTCCAGCGCCCCAACGCCGTCGGTGACCGGGGCGCCTTGACCCTATACGGCCAGCCGGAGCGTCCGGCCTTCGACTGGAGGAGAACCTAGATGCAGCTCTACGAGAAGATCCCCAACAACGTCAACCTCTCCCAGAACCGCCGGCTGCTGCGAGCCCTCGAGAAGTGGCAGCCGAACTACCTGAAGTGGTGGAAGGAAGCCGGCCCCGCCGAGTTCCAGGAGGATCAAATCTACCTCCGCACGGCGATCTCGGTGGACGCCAAGGGTTGGGCGCACTTCGACTACGTCAAGATGCCCGACTACAAGTGGGGGATCTTCCTGGCCGAGAACGAAGGGGATCGCACGATCCCGTGCGGCGATTTCTTCGGGAAGCCCGTGTGGCAGGAGGTGCCGGGAGAGTTCCGCAACCACCTGCGGCGCCTGATCGTCACGCAGGGCGACACCGAGCCGGCGAGCGTCGAGCAGCAGCGCCTGCTGTGCAACACCGCGCCCAGCATGTACGACTGCCGGAACCTGTTCCAGGTCAATGTCGAGGAGGGCCGGCACCTGTGGGCCATGGTCTACCTGCTCCACGCCCACTTCGGCCGCGACGGCCGCGAGGAGGCGGAGGAGCTGCTCGAGAGGCGCTCCGGGGACTTCGACAAGCCGCGGATCCTGACGACGTTCAACGAGCCGATCGACGACTGGCTGTCGTTCTTCATGTTCACGATGTTCACCGACCGCGACGGGAAGTACCAGCTCCTGGCCCTGGCCGAGAGCGGCTTCGACCCGCTGGCGCGCACGACGAAGTTCATGTTGACCGAAGAGGCGCACCACATGTTCGTCGGCGAGACCGGCGTCATGCGCGTCGTGCAGCGTGCCTGCGATCTCATGAAGGAGGATCCCAACGAGGATGCACACGCACGGGGTGGCATCGACCTGCCGCTCGTCCAGAGGTACATCAACTTCTGGTATTCCTCGAGTCTCGACTTGTTCGGAGGCGAGATCTCGTCGAACGCCGCCGATTTCTTCGGGTCGGGACTCAAGGGCAGGGCGTTCGAGGGCAAGAAGTTCGAGGATCACGTCGCCCTGGACGGAACCTACGAGATCGACGTCCTGGAGGATGGTGCGGTCTCGACCACCCGGATTCCGATGCGGAACGCGATGAACGAGGTTCTCCGGGACCAGTACATCCAGGACAACGAGCGCGGTGTCGCCCGCTGGAACAAGGCCATCCGAGAGCGCGGCATCGATTTCGAGCTGACCCTCCCCCACCGGCGCTTCAACCGCAAGATGGGGATCTACCGCGGGGAGTGCTTCGACCCGGCCGGTCGTCCGATCAGCCAGGAGCAGTTCGACGCCCGGCGCGACGAGTGGCTTCCGACCGCCAAGGACCGGGAGCACGTCCAGAAGCTCATGCTCCCCGTGCTCGAGCCGGGGAAAATGGCGAATTGGCTGGCGGCTCCGGCGCGCGGGATCAACGGGCAGCCGCTCGAGTTCGAGTACGTTCGGCGGGCGTAGGCGACGGTCCGGGCCCGCCGCCGTCGGCCGGGGGGCCCGCCGTCAAGAACCGATGCAGGATCCGCGCCGCCAGGGCGTTCCCGCGCTCCGACAGGTGACCGTTGCCTCCGAAGAACAGGAGGTCCGCGGCGGGTGTCTCGGCAGCCGTGAGACCCCCGGAGGCTCGCAGGAACTCCTCGCGCATCGTCACCACGGGGATTCCGGAGCGCCGTGCCAGCGCCGTCAGGCGTAGTTCGGGATAGGTCGGGTCGAACCGCCCCCCGCGATCGTCCGCCTGCTCCAGGAGCGACCTCCACACATCCGCGTAGATCTGGGCGCCGCTGGGGTAGAGGGCCAGGATGAACCGCGCCCCCGCGCCCTCGACCTCGTCCCGGAAGGCGACGATCAGCCGCTCGTTGAGCTCCCATGCGTCGTCGAGCTCCGGGGAAGGATCCGTCCGGAAGATCCGGTAGCCGTCGTTGGTGCGCTCTCGAATCGCGTCGTTCGCCGTCTTCTGCCACACGTAGAGCCGGCTGTGACGATTGAGCCACGTGGACAGCGCGCTGCGCGCCGCCGAGAACGGGCGCTGCCGGAGGAGCCCGTCCCCGCCGATCTCGAAGTAGATCCTGGGGTTGCTGCTCAGACGCGCAGAGTTGTCCGAGAAGTCGTTCCCGATGAAGTACGCGATGATCACGATGTCCGGGCGGTATCGCGCCACCCGCTCGCGGAACAGGACGAGCTCCTGGCCGGTGCTCGATCCGCTGACCCCGAAGTTGAGCACCTCCCAGCGGTGCTCGGGGTTCGACGCGTCCAGGAGACGCTCCATCCGGCGGACTGCGGTATCGGCGTCCTCGCAGGCGATCGCTGCCACGAACGAGTCTCCCAGGACGGCGACGCGCCGGACGTTCGGGGCGCGCTCGTAGGGAACGTCGTCGCCCCGAAACCCGTCGCGGTTGAAGGCGAGGAACACGTCGCGCCCCGACTCCGCGGCGAACACCCGCCCCCGGAAGTGCGGCCGGTATCGGCTCCCGACGATGGGGTCTCGCTCCCGGATGACGGGAGGGACGCTCGTGAACAGCCGTACGCCGGCTTCGAGCAGCACCAACGTGAGCGACACGCTCCCCACGACGAGGGCGAGGTTCTTCAGCACGTCGCGGATCCGTCGGAGCCGTGCTCGGGGCATCGACGACATTATTCACGAACGCCCGGCGGGCGCACCCCGTTCGGGCGAGCGGAGTCCCCCGGGAGGTCCGGCGGACCCCACGGAGGCGCGGCCCCCGGCTCGCGAGGCAAGGGGTGTCGGCGGCGATCGGAACCCGCGTGAATCTGGCGATTTGACTTTCGCCCTCTTGCCCCATGCTCGGGGACCTGGTACCGCCGGGAAGCGGAGCTTCCCGGGATACGTGCAACTTGTTCGAGGCCGGGGGCTTGTCAAGGGTCGCCGCAGGCGACACGCGAATCGTGCTTACCCTTGACAAGCGCCTCGAATACGTCACGAAACCCAGGCGCGCTTCCAGAATCACGCGCTTTTGCACGGCCGCCAGCAAGGGGTCGCCGGGCCTGCAGGGCAAAGGCCGGGTGTCTCGGCTACGAGGGTTGTAACCGGGGCCGCTGACGGAAACCGACGTTGACAGCTTCCCACAAACGTTGTAACACCAATGGGATCATGGGAGCGAAAATCCTCGGTCTATCGGCCTACTACCACGACAGCGCCGCCTGTCTCGTGGACGGCGGCAGGATCGTGGCCGCTGCACAGGAAGAGCGTTTCACCCGCAAGAAGCACGACTTCAACTTCCCGACGAACGCGGTGCGGTACTGCCTCCGGGAGGGTGGCCTCGAGAGCGCGGCGCAACTCGACCACGTCGTGTTCTACGACAAGCCGATCGTCAAGTTCGAGCGCCTGCTCGAAACCTACACGCGGTTCGCGCCTCGCGGGATCGAGTCGTTCATCATGGCCATCCCGCTGTGGGTCAAGAAAAAGCTGTGGATGCGCGAGAACATCCGGGAAGAGCTGGACTACGACGGATCCGTGCTGTTCACGGACCACCACGAGTCGCACGCGGCCAGCGCGTTCTTCCCCTCACCCTTCGAGCGGGCCGCGATTCTGACGGTCGACGGCGTGGGAGAGTGGGCGACGGCCAGCCTCGGGATCGGAGAGGGGAACCGGATCCGCTCCTTGAAGGAGATCCACTTCCCTCACTCGCTCGGGCTGCTGTACTCGGCGTTCACCTACTTCACCGGATTCAAGGTCAACAGCGGCGAGTACAAGCTCATGGGTCTCGCGCCGTACGGCGAGCCCAAGTACGTCGACCTGATCCTGGACGAGCTGATCGACATCCGCGACGACGGCTCGTTCAAGCTCAACATGAAGTACTTCAACTACTGCGTGGGCCTGCGGATGACGAACCGCAAGTTCGCGGAGCTGTTCGGCGGACCGGAGCGCAAGGCCGAGACCAAGATCACGCAGCGCGAGATGGACCTCGCCGCATCGGTCCAGGTGGTCACCGAGCGCATCATGCTCAACATGGCGCGCTTCGCGAGGAAGGAAACCGGTTGCAACCACCTGGTGCTGGCGGGAGGCGTCGCGCTGAACTGCGTCGCCAACGGCAAGATCCTGCGGGAACGGATCTTCGACGACCTGTGGATCCAGCCCGCGGCGGGAGACGCGGGGGGCGCCCTGGGATCGGCGCTGTTCGTTCACCACCAGCTCCTCGACGGACCCCGGCACGTCGACAACCGCCGGGACCTGCAGAGCGCCACGCTGCTCGGCCCGAGCTTCTCGGTCGACGAGATCGGGGAGTTCATCGCGAGCAAGGGCATCGTCGCGCAGCGCTTCGACGACCCCGCCGGGCTCGTGGATCGCGTCGCCGACATCCTCGGGAACGAGAACGTCGTGGGCTGGTTCCAGGGCCGCATGGAGTACGGTCCGCGGGCGCTCGGGTCGCGATCGATCCTCGGCGATCCGCGCAGCCGCGAGATGCAGACCAAGATGAACGTCAAGATCAAGTTCAGGGAGTCCTTCCGGCCTTTCGCGCCCTCCGTGATGATCGACAAGGTCGGCGAGTTCTTCGAGCTGGACCGCGGGAGCCCGTACATGCTCCTGGTCGCGGACGTCGCCCAGGACAAGCGCCTGCCCGTGGCGACCAACGGCTTCCAGGGCTTCGACAAGCTGAAGGTGGCGCGGTCGATCATTCCCGCGATCACGCACGTCGACTTCTCCGCCCGCGTGCAGACCGTCGCCCGCGAGGAGAACCCGCTGTACTACGCGCTCCTGGGCCGGTTCTACGAGAAGACCGGGTGTCCGGTCATCGTCAACACGTCGTTCAACGTGCGCGGCGAGCCGATCGTGTGCAGCCCCGAGGATGCGTTTCGCTGCTTCGCCAGGACCAACATGGACTTTCTGGTCCTCGGGCCGTACGTGATCGACAAGAAGGAACAGAGCCTGCCGCCCGTCGACGACAGCTGGCAGCAGGAATTCGAGCTGGACTGAGCCATGGCGAGAAAGAAGCGATCGGAGACTCGTGAGGCGCGACGCTTCGGCGTCATCCTGACGATCCTGCTGCTGGTCCTGGCCGGATTTTCCTATTGGCGGGAGCATCCGGGACGGGCCATCGGCGTGTCGGCGGCCGCCGTGCTGGTCCTGGCGTGCACCTTCGCGGCGTTTCCGCTGTGGCTGAGGTTCTTCCGGCTGTGGATGAAGTTCGCGGAGTTGTTGTCGTGGGTGATGACCCGCGTCATACTCGCGATCTTCTTCTACCTCGTGCTCACGCCGGTCGGCAGCGTCATGCGCCTCTTCGGGCGGGCACCGCTCGATCTGGACTGGAAGGACGGCAAGCCGACGTACTGGATCGACAGGGAGCAGCCCGAAAGCACCCTCGAGCGCTACTCGAAGCAGTTCTAGGAGCCGGAATCATGGCGCATCACACGATCATCTTCGAGTTCTGGGAGTTTCTGCGTCAGAGGAAGAAATACTGGCTGCTGCCCATCGTCCTCGTGCTGCTCCTGCTGGGTCTGGTGATCGCTCTGACCGCCAACAGCGCGCTCGCGCCGTTCATCTACACCGTGTTCTAGTGTCCTGTGCCGGAAGTTCGTTGCCTATATCGCTGAGCCATCGGCGGAGCTGGCGAGGCGAGGCGACGAGGGAATACCGGGAGTATTCGGAGGAGCCTCAACGAAGCCAGCGTCGTCGAGGGCCAGCGAGATAGGTGACGAACTTCCGGCACAGGACACTAGCGGGCTCCCCGCGCTACGGCGCAGAATCCTGGAACACCAGGTGGTCGCCGTAGCTCTTGCGGTCCACGGCGATTTTCTCGAGGATCAAGTCGCGTCGCTGGAGCAGCGCCTTGATCTGCGGTCCGGTGACCAGGTCCTTGAGCAGCGACTTCAGCTCGTCCTCCTGGAGCGATTCCAGCTCGGTCAGCAGCGCGCGGGGCAGGCTCGCCGGCTTGGCGGCCCACGCCGGCGGAAGCTCCTTGGTCTGGCGGAAGCTCCGCGTGGTGTCGATGAGGTACAGCTTCCAGTCGTCGGTCCTCCACAGGATGTTCCCCAGGTTGCGGTCGACGTTGGCGATCAGGACGTCGAACAGGTTCATGACCGCTCTCTGATGGTCCGCCAGGACCGGATCCGCAGGCTCGAGGCCCTGCTCGGTGCGCTCGTGCTCGGTCACCACCCCATCGATCCACTCGACGACCGTTCCGCTTTTTCCTTGCCACCTCCGCAGGACCGCGACCGGCGTCATGTTCATCCCGAGGCGCCGGTCCAGGAGGTAAGCGGCGCGGTTGTACTGGTACTTGTCGGAGAAATTGGTCTCGGTCTTGCCTCCGGGCAGCTTGGTGACTCCGGGCTTGTAGACGTCGACATAATTGAAAGCGGCGTGCCTCGTCGTCCCGTCGAGCTCGAGCGTGAGCTTGTACGGCTTGGTGATTCCGGTGCCGAGCGCTTCGGAATCGACGATTTCCGCGTTCAGGAGGAAACGCTCCATCTCTGCATCGCCCGGGGTCGGACCGGCTGCGAACGCCGCCGCGACCCATCCGGCCGCAAGCGAGGCGATCAAGAGATTCCTGGGATGGAGCTTGGGCATCGTGAGATCCTCTCATCTCCCGCCTGGCGCAAGAGGGAAACACCCCGAAAAGAGGCTGCGCGCGGGAAGTTCCTCAGACCGCGCGCGGATAATAACACGCCCGCGCGCACTTTCGGAACCAGCGGCGGCGGCGCTCCTCGATGAGTATTAGTAGTAAGTATTTAACATATGCATCATGTTTAATGTGGCATGCATTATCTGCTGTTTGTATATGAGTACATACCGTTGCAAGAGGAACAATAGAGATGCGAGCACATATTCAAGAACCGCTGGGACGATATGAGCCCCGTGGCCCCGGTCACCGTCCGTCGAGTCTCAGCCTGGAGTGTCGGGTCCAATCAGGCGTCGCGGTCGTCGTCCCGCTCGAACCGGTGGTCATCGGCGCGGACAACGTGAGCGATCTCGAGTCGATCATCGTCGAGTGCATGAGCCAGGGTGCCCCGGTGGTGCTCGATGCGTCGAAGATCGAGTTCTTCGAATCCGAGGGGATCGATGGCCTGATGTACTTCGACCGCTGTGCGGCCGATACGCGCGTCCCCTTCGTCCTGTGCGGTCTCAACACGGCGCTCGAGCAGGTTTTCCGGATCTACGGGCTCGACTGCCTGTTCAAGGTCTTCCCGAACGCAGACGCCGCGGTCCGTTTCCTGACTCGGACCACCGTCTGGCATTGACCGCGCCCGCCTGGCGCCTCGCTCGATCTCACCGTTTCCTCCGGTCCGCGGGCCGCGTGCGAACTCGCTATAGGCCTTGAACGAAACCCGTGACGGCCTCGATGGCCGCCTCGAGGTTCTGCCGTTCGGTCCGCCCGGATTTGACGCGCGGCTTGAAGGAATGGTCGCCGTCTTCGAGAAACACCACCCGGATGCGCTGCGGGAGACCGTAGGCTTCGATCTCTTCGCGCGACCCCAGCGTGTCCCGGGTTCCCTGCACGACAAGCGTCGGAGTGCGCAGGTCGCGGAGGTGCGCGGTGCGTAGGACGTCCGGCTTTCCGGGAGGATGGAAGGGGTAGCCGAGACATACGAGCCCGCGCGCGCCCACGGCGTCTGCGACCATGCTCGCGATCCTGCCTCCGAGCGACTTGCCACCGATCACGAGATCGCCGGTCCCCCCCAGTAGCTCCACGACCTCGTGCCACGCGCGGCGCAGGACGTTTCCGGGATCCGGCGGCCGCCGCGTGCCGGCTCGTCGTCGCTCGCGCATGTAGGGGAACTCGAAGCGCACGACGCGGAGTCCGTTTCGGACCAACCCGCGAGCGACGTGCTCCATGAACGGCGAGTCCATGGGCGCTCCCGCGCCGTGAGCCAGCACCACCGTTCGCGGTGCGTCGTGGGGGCCCTCGATCAGGAGATCGCTGAGGTCCATGGCCTGCGTCGCGCGCCCAGCATATCAAACGGGAGCGGCGCGGGGCGCCCTGCGAATCCGGCGCGATCCTCGGCCTTGTTGTAGTCTTGAAAGCATGAGACGCAAACCGTGTTCGCTCCTCGCCGCGCTCGCGCTCGTCCTGTGCGGCGCCAAGGCGTCGTCACGCATCGACCTCGTGGTGAGCGCCCCGGGCTACCCCGGCAACACCGTGCAGGCCCAGCCGACCATGGACGCTTTCGCGCAGGAGGTGGAGCAGGAGGCCGGCTGGAGGAAGGGTCGCCTGCAGGCGAAGTACTTCGAGAGCGTCGCCGGCGGCACGGAGGCGCTCGCCGCCGACACGTCGGCCGTCGCGCTCGTTCCGCTCTCGTTTCTCGTGCAGTTCGGCGACAAGCTCGAGCTCGAGCCTCGGCTGCTCGCCGTGCCGAAGACCGGTCCCACCGAGACGTGGGCGCTGGTCGCCGGGACGGGAAGGCTGACGACCGACGCACCCTCGCTCGCGGGATGGGAGATCGTCAGTCGCGCCGGCTATGCCGCGGCCTTCGTGCGTGGAGTCGTGTTCGACGATTGGAGCCTGCCGGACAACGTCACGATCAGCTTCAACCCGGGGATCCTGTCGGCTCTGCGAAAGGCCGCGGGTGGCGAGCGTGTCGCGGTGCTGCTCGACGGCGAGCAGCGAGCCGCTCTCAACTCGCTTCCGTTCGCGAAGGACCTCGAGGTCGTGTACGAATCCGATCCGTTGCCGGCGTTCCTCGCCTGTACCGTCGGCGATCGATTGCCCGAGCACGAGGCCGATCGGCTGTTCGCCGCGCTGCTCGACCTGCGGGCGAAGGAGGGCGGCGCCGACGTCCTGGAGCAGATCCGGCTGGTGCGCTTCGAGACGTTGACGGCGACTCAGCTCGATCGGATTCGCGCGGCCCGGGAACAGGCGGCGGGCCCCGGCTTGTGAAGCGGGCGTCCCCGGCGGCTCTGGCGGTGCTCGTCGTTCTCGGGGGCTGCGTTTCCGCGCTCAAGGAACCCCCGAGCTTGGAGGACCTGGCCGGCGGATCCCAGATTCTGTCGCCGGAGGAGATCCAGGACCATCTGGCTCGCGCCGCGACGAGGTTCGAGTCGCGCCGGGTTCCGGCAGTGCGTGACGCCGCGTTGCTTTGGACAGAGGTCGCCCAGGCGAGCCCGGACGATCTCGACGCTCTGATCTCCGCGCTGCGTGCCCGGATCTGGCTCGCCGAGCGCGACCCCAACGCACACTCGCGGGAACGCGAGAGCACGATGGCGGTCCAGACCGGACAGTGGTGCCAGCGTCGCGCTCCGGACGACGCACGGTGCGCCTACTGGCTGGGCGCGGCGTTGGGAGTCCAGGCGCGAGAGCGGCGCGGGACGGCGCTCGATGCGCTGCCGCGCATCGAGCAGTTGTTCACGCAGGCCGCCGCGGCCGATCCGCTGCTCGACGACGCCGGGCCCCATCGCGCGCTGGCGCTGCTGTACCTGCGGGCGCCCGGTTGGCCATCGGGGCCTGGCGACCCGGAGCGCGGCCTCGAACATGCGGAGAAGGCGGTCGAACTGCGACCCGACTACGCTCCCAACTCGCTCGCGCTCGGCGAGGCGATGCTCGCCGTGCAGAAGGTCGACGACGCGCGGGAAGCCTACGAACGCGCGCTCGAGCTCGCCGAGGACAGCCAGGAACGCGGCGTGCCCGATGCGGAGGAGTGGGCCGATAGCGCACGCAAGGGCGTTAACAGCGTTCACGCTTCCGGCGCCCGAAAGTAGGTCATTCCCGCGTCGCGAGTCCGCTACAATGTCCGCCGCTGGAACGTCGTCAGGCGTGAAACAGCCTAGGAGTATCGTCATGCCGCGCAGGTTGTCGGTCCTCGTTTGCTGTCTCTTCGTCGCCACGTTGTCGATGGCCGCAAGCGACGGCCGTCGGCCACGGATGGTCTCGCTCGATCCGGGCTCCGCACTGCCCATGGATCTCGTCGAACCCGAGGACAAGTCGTCATGGGACCTGTCGTCGGTGAGCCTCGCGAACCCGTCGCCGTCGAACGTCGAGCCGGCGCTCGACGACGCGTTCCCGCGCCCGGTGCAATGGGTCAACGTCGCGAAGGGTGAGGTCACCCTTCCGTGGGGCACCCTCGAGGTCACCCTCCAGCGGGGGCTGGCGGGCTACGATCGAACCCTCATCCACCGCTTCTTCGACCCGCGGCTCGGAGTCGTCGCCCAGATCTCGGGTCCCGCGACCATCGACGGCCTGGCGCGGACCTCGGTGGACGCGGCCTCGATCCTGAGCGCGGGGGTCGACGACGCGGCGAGCCTCAAGCTCTACGTGGATGAAGTGAATACACCGAACGCGGGATCTCCCGGTGCGATGCTGAACCTGGGTTGGGATCGGGGCCCGGCCGTGAACGTCGCGAGCCTGCTCGGCAACAACCAGGGCGTCACGTTGATGAGTCACGTCATCGCCCTGGACTACTGGGATTTCGCCCCGAACACGAGCGGCACGAATGTCGCGCAGGTGAGCGTGACGTTGGCCGCCGGCGAAAGTTGCAACACCGGGCGCTGCGGCTACGACCTCGGCGACAAGCTCGGCCGTCAGGACCGCGGCAACGGCAGGCGCAACAACCAGATCACCGAGCTCCAGGACCGCACTCCAACCGACTTCACGATCTGGCTTCGAGCCGGGGCCCAGAGCGAGGGCGTGAATCTAGCCTTCGGAAACGGAGAGACCGGATTCTGCTGGCAGGGCGCCGATAGCACCGCAAGGCCGCGGAAGGAAGTGCCGCTGTGGCGGTTCTCGCAGCAGGACGGCGACGGCTGGTTCTTCGACGCGCCCGAGGCCTGGACCTCCGCCACGTTCGCGTGCGAGCAGACCCTCTGGAACCAGGTTTGTCAGGCGGCAAAGAGCTGCGGGGTTTGTTTCCTCGAACCCTATTTGTTTCGGGTCAAGCCGTGCGTGGACGGCGTGGAGGGTACTTTTTCCGGCACGCAAGGGGCCGACGTGTTGAAGGGAGGCGTCGTCAAGCTTCCCTCCGGCCACCGGGTCAACGCCCTGTTGGTTCGCCAGGTCGCGGAGTTCTGCGTGTACTCCGGTGGAGGCGGCATCTTTTCGGACGACACCGGTTGCGTCAACGTGTTGGACCGGGTGCGCACGCTGGTCTACCTGTGGCAATCGCCTCACATCGGAACGACGGTCCTGCTGCAGACCAATCCGCTCCAGGCCGCTCCCGAGGACAAAGTGTCTTTCAGCCAACTGCACGAGACGAACATCAACTACGGTCTGTTCCCGCCCGAGTCGATCGCGGTCCGGCAGGTCGGCGCCAATTCGGTCCAGTTGTGGTGGGATGTGGGTAACGTCACCAGCCACGTCAAGGACTACAAGATCTACTGGGATACGGACTCCGGAGCCGCCACCCCCTACGCGAACAGCACGGTGGTGGCCGGCCCTCCCGCGACCGTCGCTGGGCTCGACCCCGCCACGACCTATTACTTCACGGTCGTCACGCGCTCGGACTACACGAACCCTTCCACCGCCGTCGTGACCACCATGGAGAGCCTGCTGTTCCCGAAGCAGGTCCACGGCGACCCCGGCTTCGTCTACCCGGTCGAGGTTCATGCGACGACCACCGGGGGAGCGTGCGCGGTCTCAGCCCAGGTCGAGCACCTCCTCCTCGGCAAAACCGTAGGCCAGCCACTCACCGCAGCATCCGCAGCGGACGGCGGGGTGCAGTTTTTCTGGGACCCTGCGACCGACCCATGCATCGATGCCTACGAGGTCACGTGGGCAGGCGCATCGCCGCTCCCCGGGGGGTTCGGCTCGATCGCCCAGACAATCGGAAACGCCTGGACCGGTGATCCCCCCTTCGGGTTCTTCCTGATCCACGGGCGAGGGACAGGGGGCATCGGACCCTGATGAACGGGGTCGGGCTCTCCGACGAGGGGCGGCGAGTCCTGGTCTCGGTTCTCGTGGTCGCGTTCGCCTGTACGGCGCTCGTTCGCGCGCAGTCCACCACCGCCGTGATCCGCGGGACGGTGCGTGGTCCTGCAGGCCAGCCCGTTGCGGAAGCGGTGGTTCAAGCGCAATTGGTCGCGACGGGGACGGTCAGAACCGCCATCGCGGACGTCGAAGGCAAGTACCAGTTCGTGGGACTCTCGCCCGGGGAGTGGATGGTCGTGGCGCGCACCGGAGACGGAGGCACGAGCGAGACCCGTACCGCCGTCCTGAGCCTGCAGCAGGTCGCGACCCTCGACCTCACGGTCGGGAGCGGCCTCACCGAGCAGGTCACCGTGACCGCGGAATCTCCGATCCTCGATCCCCACCAGGTGGGGGGCAAGCACTCCGTGGACGGAGATCGGGCGGACGCGTTGCCGATCTCCGGCCGGCAGCTCACCGACCTGGCCTTGCTGGATGCGTCGGTGAAGCAAGCGACGCCGGGCAACTTCTACGGGGAGCGCGGCTCGGTGTTCGTGCTGAACGGTCAGTCGGGCCGGGCGAACTCGTTCCTCGTCGACGGTCTCGACAACAACGATCAAACGAGCGGAACGTCGCTGAACTCGTACTTCTCCCAGCAGGTCATCAAGGAGTTCACGGTCCTGACCCACCAGTACTCCGCCGAGTTCGGCCGCGCGAGCGGGGGCATCCTGAACATCGTCACCGAGCACGGGACGAACGTTCCGTTCGGCGAGGTCTTCGTGCAGGGCACCAGCGACGCTTGGAACAGCTCGGGAGAGTTCGTGGATTCGCTTCCCGATCAGGAGGGCGAGCCCGACGCGGCGCAGCGATTCGCCGGGGGATTCAACATGGGAGGGGCGTTCGAGGAGGACAAGGCGTTCTACTTCCTGGCCTACGAGCACCAGGAATCCGACGACATCCTGGCCTACACCGGAACCGACCGTCTCGGGATACCCGGAGGCTGGATGGTGGGGCCCAGCGCCAGCGACAACCTGTTCTTCCGGATGGATTTTAACCTCGACGCGAACAACTCGTTGATGGTTCGTCTTTCCGGGGACGACCGCGAGTCGGATGGGCTGAACGTCGGGGGCATCGTGACACCCGAGGCGGGCTTCACCCTGGAAGAGCAGGACTACCAGCTCGGGGCATCGCTCACGACCATCGTCTCCCCGACGCTCCTCAACGAGGTGCGCCTCCTTGTCGGATCCTCGACATTCCATCAGCTCGCGAACTCCGATCTCGCTGGGGTGGACCGTCCCGGAGGGGTGTTCGGAGGAAACCAGCTCAATCGGCAGCTGCGCGACGAGAGCCGCATCCAGCTGCTCGACAACGTCACCATGCGCAAGGGCGCTCACACCATGAAGTTCGGCGCGGACGTGACGTTCTCGGAGACCGACCTCGACGTTACGTTCAATCCGAGCGGGGGCTTCCTCTACGACTCCGCCGAGCCTTTCGAGCCGGGGGACGGCTATCTCTTCGGGGTCAACGATTGCCTGGCTGCAAGCGATGAAGAGGACACGAGGCCCTGTATCGGTACTCCCGGGGTGGACGACGACGGCGATGGGCGGATCGACGAGCCGGCGGATCGCCGGACCTATCCGGTCGTGTACACCCAGGTCCGAGGCGACGCGGTCGCGACCCTGCCCGATTCGCGCATCTCGATCTTCGCCCAGGACGGCTGGCAGGCGTCCCCGAAGCTGCTCCTCGATTACGGCCTGCGCTACGACCTGGCGACCTACACGCTCCCCGCGAGCGCGCGCGTGGACTCCGCGATCCCGAACGGCGGGGCGGGGCGGGACTACGACAACGTCGCCCCGAGGTTCGGGTTCACCTATGTTCCGGAGGTCGACGGTCGTCTGGTGCTGCGAGGCGGGGTGGGCGTGTTCTACGACAAGTTCGTCCTTGCGTTCCCCGCCGCAGCCGCCGTGACATCGGGGACCTCGATCGGCCTGATCCCGGCGCAAGGATTCGCATTCGAGATCAGCGAGGATTCCGTGGACGAGATCCAGGATTTCGTGACCTTTCCCGAATTCCTGACGCTGAGATTCTCCACGGGCACGGAGCTGGATACGCCGTACGCCGTGCATGCGAATATCGGGATTCAGCAGGCCGTGGGAAAGGGCGGGTCGTGGAGCGCCAATCTCGTTCGAGTTCGCGGCTACCATCTGCCCGCGATGAGGGACCTCAACCCTATTGTCTGCTTTTTCAACGAGGGTGACGATCCTCTCGATCCCTGCATGTCGCCGGACACTCCCGAAGACCGGAGCGACCTCCGGAGGTTCCCGGTCCACGTCGACTCCTCCACCGGATCGATCGCCGCGGTGGTCACGGAGGGGGAGAGCTGGTACACGGGATTCGACGTCGCGTGGAAGTGGCTCGGGAAGGAGAGCTGGTACCAGGCGTCCTACACGATCTCGCGCGCCGAGGACCTCGGCCCCGATCCGCTCAAGGGCGGCATCTACCTTCCACCCGACTCGTCGGACCTGGCTGCGGAGCGGGGCCGCTCCGACCACGACCGCAGGCACCGCTTCGTGGCGGCCGCGGAGGGCCCGATCCCGTGGGGCGGCCTGAGGATCTCGGGGGTGCTCCACCTGGCGAGCGGGGCCCCGTTCAACGTGACGACGGGGAAGGACGATAACCTCGACGGCATCAAGAGCGATCGTCCCGACGGAATCGCTCGCAACACGGGGGAGAGGACCGATCTCGAAGCGGTGAACGCGCTCCGCGCCGAGGAGAACCTCGAGCCCGTCACCCATCTCGACGAGCCGTCTTTCGCCCAGCTCGACCTGCGGCTGTGGAAACCCTTCGGCTGGGGCGCGCGCAAGGGCGGTGGACAGGTCTTCCTGCAGGTGTTCAACGTTCTCAACCGGGACAACTTCGTCATCATGGAAGGCCGCGCCGTCGCGCCGAACTTCGGGCGCCCCATCGGCCTCGCGGGACCGCCCCGCACGCTCGAGCTCGGCGTGCAGGTCGCTTTCTGATCGCGCTGTCGTCGGGGCGACCCGGACGGCCTAGCCTCCCGATCACGGGCAAGCGAGGGCCCGCAGATCGGGCACGCCCAGCGCCACGGGAACCGTGACGGAGGCGAAACCGTCGGAGTTCCTCGAAAAGCGGGCATCCCGGACGACGACGCGGCCGTCACCGGACGGGTCGACGTCGACCACGGCGAACGGGTAACGGAAGAAACCGCGGACCACCTCCCCGGCGCAAGAGTCGAGAAGCGGCACGACTCGTGGATCGTCGAGATTCCGCGGGAAGACCCGCGTCTCGCTCGCGGGGGAGTCGAGCGCGGCGAACGAACCCACGATGCGGTGGCGAACGCTCCGGCGATCGGCGATCAGCCCGTCCCAACGCACGGGATCGCCGAACCGCGGGATCGCCGCGCGGGCCGCGGCGTCGCCGGGCGAGAGCGCGTCGAGGCGCGCCACGGCGGCCGCATGCAGGATCGCGCAGCCGGCCGCGTAGACCACGACGGTCGCCAGGGCGATGCGCGGCGCGAAGGCGGCACCACGTGCGCCGGCCCGGCGACGGGCCAGGGCTAACGCGATGGCGAGCCCGACCATCCAGGTCACGCGCGTCCCGGGCGCCACGATCGGGATCGGCAGCACGACGACGACCAGCGTGATCCCCGAGGCCGCCGCGATCCACGCGCCCACCCGCCCCCGCCCGCCACGACCCGAGATGAAGATCGCCGTGCCCAGCAGCAGCCACAACCACGGATCGACGATGTGCCACACGTCGCCGTACACCCAGCGACCGTCCCAGGGAAGGAAGGGACGGAGACCGTAGGCATTCGATGCATCGAGCAGGATGTGGCTCCACACGCCCGCGGCCGATGCCAGGAGAAGCGCGCCGGCGCGGACCTCGCCCCACCGGCGGTGCCGGGAGCCGATCCCCAGCAGGGTCGCCCACAGCGCGACGGTTCCGACCATGCCCCCGAGGAGCGAGTGGGTCCACCCGCGGTGATACTCGAGGTAGGCCAGCTCGCCGCCGAGGCTCCACAGCAGATCGATGTCCGGGAGATTGGCTCCGAGGACGAGCGCCGACGTGGCGAGCGGCGTCGTGCGCCCGAGACCGGCGCGCGCCAGCGCCAGTCCCGTGAGCGTATGAGCGACGTTTTCCATGATGGGGAGCGGACTGCTAGAATGCACGATCTTACAGGAGATCGCCCGCGCCGTGGAGGTCACAGACCATGTCCGATCTGATCTGGGACATCGGTGAGCTCGAACGCTTCACGAAGTGGGAGGACGCCGAGGTCCGGCACTGGGCCATCGACAGGCTCATCCGGCACTTTCCTTCCGAGTGCTGCGACGCGGTGGCCAACTACGTTCTGGACGACCACGAGAGCACGCCGATTCTCGTCGCCCGGCACCTCGGGCGGCACGGCGGTCAGCAGCACCACGCGATACTGATCCGCGGCTTCCGACTGTTGCGCGGACTGCCCCCCGGCCATTGCATCCAGGCCCTGGCGCGTCTCGGGTATCCGGGCGTCATCGACCTGGCCGCGTCGGCCGCGAAGCGCGGAGATCTCACCGACCCCGCGCTGGCCACCGTCGTCGAGGCCCTGGCCGAGCTGGGTACGCCCGACGCCCGCCGGCTGGCCCGGGACATCGTCTTTCGCAAGGCCGAGCTGCTTGCCGAGCCTTCGGCCCTGCGCGGCGCGCTCCAAGTCGTGGACGTGGACGAGATTCCCGGGCTGCTGTCGCGCTTCCTGTCTGCGGTGCAGTGGTGTGACGCGGAGCGGATCGGCGAGGGGTTTCGCACGTTGATGGATGCGCTCCAGATCGACGACGCCGGATGGTGTTTCCGCACCGGGTCGTCGGGGCGCATCGAGTTGCGCAAGACGATCCGGGCCTTCGAGTCGGGATACGATTGCGAGATCCTGTCCGTCATGGGGGAAGCCGAGGTCGAGACCATCTCCCGGAGCATCACAGCCGAGGACTTCGCGGAGACGGTCGCCGCGATTGCTCGCTGGACGTCGACGGCGGTCTCGAGGCTGCCCGAGGATCCCGAGGACGAGTTGCGTGCCCGCCTCGCGGCGGCGGTCGAGGCGCTTTCCGGCCCCGGGACCCTCGACGGCGCCGGCCGGCCGGGTCTGCAGCTGCGGCAGTGGATCGTGAGCTTCCAGCTCTCGGCGGCGTTCGCCGTGGCCCGGTATCGCAACACGGCGCTGTCCCTCAAGCGCGCGCGGGGGGACCTGGACCGCCTCCTCGGCCTCGCGGAGACCGAAACGGCGTTCGTCCTGCCCGATCTGCCTCCGGCGATCGCGGTCGTGTGCAGCGAGAACGACGAGCGTACCCGCCGGGCCCAGGACTGGTGCCTGCGCATGCTGGAGGCTCAGGGTCCGTTCTTTCCCAAGGTCGTCGCGCTCGAGACGCTGGGGGAGCTACGGGCGGTGCACTTCATTCCCGAGGTCATGGGGTACCTGTCCGACGAGAACTCCTACGTCTACGGCGCGGCGGAGCGTGTCCTCGCCAAGATGGGGGACGCGATCGTCAATGCCGCCCGCACGCGGCTCGAGGCCGGTAGCGTGCATCCGGATGCCGCTCACAGCATGCTGGTCTTGCTGTGCGACCTCGGCACGCGCGGCGCGTACGATGCCGTGGTCGCCAACCTCGATTGGTTCATGGAAGAGGTGGGTCCCGGCTCGACGGCGGAGTGGGTCAGTCTGTTCGGGTCCGAAGAGCTGATCGACCCGCTTCGCGACTGGTTGGACGAGGATCCGGCGATGGTCGGACAGGCGTTGTTGCTGCTCGGTGCGGTCCACAACGTTCGGATCCCGGAGGAAGAAGAGATTCTCGAGGCCATCGAGAAAGAGAGAGCGCGCCAGGCGAAGGACGCCGACGAGGGCCAGCTCGACGCCCAGGAAAAGGAGGGCGGCGACTATCTCATGTGACGCCGCCGCTCGCGATGTCTCCCATCCCACCCCGACTCATCCGAAACATCGGCATCGTGGCCCACATCGACGCCGGCAAGACGACCACCACCGAACGCTTCCTGTACTACGCCGGCAAGAGCCACAAGATCGGCGAGGTCCACGACGGGCAGGCCGTCATGGACTTCCGCCAGGACGAGCGCGAGCGGGGAATCACGATCTCGGCGGCCGCCACGACCCTGTACTGGCGGGACCACCAGATCAACCTCATCGACACGCCCGGCCACGTTGATTTCACCGCCGAGGTGGAGCGCGCGCTCCGGGTCCTCGACGGGGCGGTGGTGATCTTCGACGCCGTCGAGGGGGTGGAGCCGCAGTCCGAGACCGTCTGGCGGCAGGCCGACCGCTACCGCGTGCCGCGCATCGCGTTCGTGAACAAGATGGATCGCGTCGGGGCAGAGTTCGATGCCGCCGTGAGCTCGATGCGCGACAAGCTGCACGCCGTCCCGGCGTGCATCCAGTTTCCAGACGGCGCGGGGGCCGGCTTCGAGGGAATCGTCGACGTCCTGCGACCGGCCTACCTGAAGTTCGGTTCGGAGTCCCTGGGGCGGGACATCGACTCCGGACCGGTTCCCGAGCGCTTGCAGGGTCGCGTGCAGTCCATGCGTGCCCAGCTCGTGGAGACCCTGGCAGAGTTCCACGATCCTCTCGCCGAGAAGTACCTCTCGGACGCCGCGATCTCCGAA
>Ga0302046_10001201_pt1 | contig 24385 bp, 22 predicted proteins | sample RVTome_11_FD_200261 | JGI IMG/M metagenome (GOLD analysis project Ga0302046, IMG submission 200261) | Soil microbial communities from uranium-contaminated site in the Upper Colorado River Basin, Wyoming, United States - RVT147D111 (version 2) ... | reverse complement strand
TTTTCGATCATGACCGCTAAGCCGGCCTCTACCGCCATGATGGCATGCGCCGCGTGCAATGCTGGGGGACTGGCAATAATCACTGCGTCCGCCTTGATATCCTTAAGAGCTTTTTCCAGATCTTCATAACACGCGTTGCTTAGATGTGGAAAGGAGTTCTTCACCCAATCGAGCGCGGACGCTTCAGGATCTACGCAGCCAACAGAAGTGCCGGCGGGGTTATCCCGCACTATCTCCAACCAATGGCGTCCTCTTATCCCAAGTCCTACGTGAATGATATTCATTTCTCCTCCTTCTATCCTTTCTATCCTTTGTAGGCTTCACTAAGAGAAGAAAATCGTGCTGTGGTTAGTCTTTGGCATACTTCAAGGTACCGTGCGGCGGTTTTCTCCCAGCTTACGGACTCAACAGCCCGTGCTGCAGCACGTCCCATATTTTCTAGCCTTTCCCGTGAAGGAAGCTTCTCAAGGAAACTCACCCATGAAGGCACTTCATTGGGCAACACAAAGCCGGAAACCTGATGCTCAATAAGCTTTGCGATATGACCGCTTGGAATACTGATGACCGGGCGTGCACATGCCATATATTCAGGGATTTTCAGCGTCGAAAAAGTGACTACCCCGTTGTAAAAGGCATTCGTACAATAGGGGGCGAGGCACAAATCCGCGGCCGCAATGTACTTTGGCACTAAAGTATGTGGAACCTTCCCATGGCATCGCACGGTGATTTGAGCTCGCCTCGCCTTCTCCTCATATTGCGTTCGAAGAATCCCATCGCCCACAAGATGTAACTCTAGAGATGAAAGCCTTACCCGGGCCAAAGCCTCGATCAGTGGGTCCAAATCGTGGTACTTATCCATTCCTCCCACATAAAGCAACACCGTCACGGAAGGATCGATTCCAAGGGCGTCTCGAATTGATCTCTGCTCCATTGGGTAGAATAAACAGTGATCTACACCCAGTCCAACGACCTCTACCCGGTCCGCTGAGACGCCCAGGTGTTTGACAAGCGCCGTTTTCAGCTCCTCGGTCTCGACGATGATGACGGGAACCCGACGACAGTAGAATCCCGACATGATTCGACTCACCTTGTGGAGGGAGTATTTGACAACCGACCGAAGATCTTCTATCGGCTCATTCCAATAACGAGCATCATTTTCCACAAGCACACCCGGTACTCCTTGCTGACGAAAGGCGCACACCAGACATCCGGAAAGGCGCCACCCTTTTTCGAGGACAAGATCGTAGGCCCCTGCACACTCCCTGGAGAAAGATCGAAGCTTTTGAAGATAAGACATGTGGGCAAGTGGGTCAAGACCTCGTATTGCTACATCATCTTTGTGCGCGGTATGCTTTTCTCCATCGGGCTCAATCGCAATCACTCTGTATTTGCTCGCACTGATCGGTTGCCGGATACTTCGAAACGCTACCGTCACATCTGCCCATTTGCTGAGACATTCCGCGAGGGAAAGTACATTTCGTGTGGGTCCGGAAGTCTCCAGAAGCGAATGGCCAGGTGCAGCATAACAGATCGAGAGACGCCTCGGCATTATGACTCACTCTCCAGCAATCTTTCATACAGATTCTCGAGCCTGCGCAGGCAAATTTCCCAATCATATTTTTCCGTAACTAATTGCCTGCCCGCTTTTCCAAGGCGGTCTGCTACTTCGGGCGATTTCATAAGCAAAAGGACGTAATTGACAAATTGTTCCGCATCATTTGCGATCAGAATGGTTTCCCCGGCAGTAACTTCCAATCCCTCGGCCCCCAGGCCTGTCGAGATAACAGGACATCCCATTGCCATGGCCTGGAGAATCTTGAGGCGGGTTCCCCCTCCGGATCGAAGGGGAACAACGACAGCTAAAGATTCAGCAACGTATGGACGAATATCCGCGACTTCTCCTGTCACATGGACTCCTTGCCTCTTTCCCAGCTCAAGAATCTTTCCGGTTGGTTTACTCCCGACGATCTTGAAACAGATGTTGGGAACCTCGCGTTGCAATATCGGCAGGATCTCATTACAAAACCACATGGCCGCATCGATATTTGGAGGATAATCCATGACGCCGGTGAAGACGATTGTTGGACTGACTCTCTTTACAGGGCACGGGTAAAAGTATTTGGTATCCACGCCATTCGGAACGACCTCTATCCTTGCATTCGCAACATGCGCATGGATCCACGCGCGCTCCAAGTCGGACACTGCTACAATCCCGTCAAACTTCCCAATTGCCCTTTCCTCCCATGGTCTTGCGAAACACTGATCCCATAGAATCCCAACCCTCCTAGCGTTCCACGAACCGTATCGAATCTCTCGCTCAAAACGGATCGATTCTACATTGTGCATCGAAAGGACTTTTTGTGCTCGACTGATTGGACTCACGGCACTTAGGTACTGGGCCATGTATGCGTGCTCAATTTGGATTATGTCGTAGGCCTCCTGGGATGTGAGTGTACACACCTTTTCAGCTAACTTTCTGTCATAATAATAGCTCTGGATAACAGGCATTCCTTGAATCATGCCCCCACAGAGGCGGCGTATAGTCGCCTCCGCACCCCGAGAGAGGATACTTGTCTCAATTCTCTTGCACGTTCCACTCAGAGCTTCACTCTGGTCGACTTCTGCCTGATCGCGCGCAGCTGCCACCAAGGTGACGTCATGTTTACACGAGAGGTGCCGCAGTGTTTCGAACACTCTGATATGCCCACCGCTGAACAGGGGCCATGGGACGGATGGAGCAATCACCATAATCTTCATTATGCCTAGAGCCGATTCAGAATCTGTTCTTTTACTCAGCCTCCTTGTTATCTACTTCCACCTTCCCGCCATAACAGCTTCGATCTCTCTCACCTCATTTTCCCAACTGAAGCTATCCAGCCGCTTCTTTATTTCATTACAGAATCCTTCTTCGTAACCTCCTCGGTAATATTCGACGATCGCTTTTGCTAAGCTTTCAGCCGATCGTGCAGGAACAATAAAACCGGTCTCCCCATCTGCGACGACCTCGGGCAACCCCCCCACGTCTGTCGTAATTACCGGGGTTCGTAAAGCATACGCAATTTGAACTATACCGCTTTGCGTTGCTTCTACGTACGGCAGTACTGCAACGTCCGCGCTGCAAAAATATATTGGCACATCCTCATTGTTTACATACTCGTCGATGATTATTATATGCCCATCTAATCCGAGTTCCTTTATAAGATTCATATACTCTTCCTTCGGTTCATAAAATTCTCCCACTATTAAGAGTGTGCACTCCACGGATGTGAGAACATCCTTCATTGCATGAATCAGATATTGTAGTCCCTTGTACTGTCTGATAAGCCCAAAGAAAAGTAGCACTCTTTCCTTGCCGGCAAGGTTTAGCTTCCTTCGCGCCTCTTCTTTTTCATACATTACGAATTCACCGAAGACAGAGTATGTCGGATGAAACGTTTTTCTCACCATGGCTCTCGGTTTCAGGCAGAGAAGATCTGACCTGTCTTTCTCCGAGTGAACTACGAAATATGTGGTTCTCAGAAAGGCGTACCGTGAAAGAATCCTGTCAAACAAGGAAGCTTCGTGCGGCATCACATTGTGGCACAGGAAACAGACTTTTGCCTTCGATATGAGAGAAAGGAGGTTCACAATGGTGCCGAATGCGAGGCCAAAAAACGGATTCCACCACTGAATAACAACGAGATCGACATGCTCTTTTTGTAACAGCAACGATGCCTTTACCCATGTAAAGGGATTGATAGAGTCTATTATCGGATCGTTCTCTTCTACAAGTGTATTGTTACTATAATCATATTGTGTTTTGCCTGGAAACAGAACGGCGGGATATTGCCTTTTTAACGTGAGGAATATCACGTCATATTTCTTTCTCAGCTCTCGAACGAGGAGGGTCGAGTAGTGTGAAATCCCCCCTCTGAATGGATAGGACAACCCAATCACTGCCAGCTTCTGATTCTGTTCAGACGCCATCGACTTGGAACAGGAAGGATTCCGGTGATTAGTATGCACCAGTTAAGGTAGCCGCGGTCTCATTTCCATGAGAGACGCTGCTCTTGACGAGGGAAAGCGGTGAACCGTCCGGGCTTGATATTCTCAGCATCTTCACCCCTGGATAGGTCTGTTCCTTCTGGATGGTGAAAGCACCTCGTATGCTCTTTTCTCGCGCCTGGTTCCAATCGCGAGCCAGCAAGACATACGCAGACGTTGTCCCATATCCCGAAAGACTCTGCTCAATCGATAAAACAACGTCCTTTCCGCCGATTACAAAATGCCGGTTTGCTTCCGATGCAACAAGGTACCGCCTGCTGGTATGCCCGCTCCCGAAACTGAGCAAGGGCTCACCGTTCGAGGTATGTCTCCAGAACTGCACTGCCGACCTCACATCCTCTTTCGCGTACCGAGGGTTGGAGAAGTAGTTGGAGAGTGATGCGGTGGAGACCCCCAGCACGGCAAGGAGGGCAGCCGCGCCAACGAATTTGTTCTTCCCATTCAGCCAGGCCAGGGCCGTACCAAGAAAGATACAGAAAAACGGAACCGCCACTATGCTGTACCGTACGTTGTACGTCCCGCGTGCCGTCAGAGAGTATGCCATCACCGCGATGATGGGAATCGAAAGGCCCAGAAAACACAGACCAACTGTTCTCACATCATATCTCTTGATGATTGTATACATGCCTGCGAGGAGCAGTGGCCCGAAGATTGCCGCCACCACCACAATAACGGGAAGATACTGCATGATGAATTCCACACTTCTATTTTCATGGAGCTCTGTCACAGTCGGTCCGAGCGAAAAGCCTGCTGAGTACACAAAGAACGTGTATGCTAGGGCATCCCATGAAAACCCAGCCCGTCCGCCGAAGGATGACCCCCCGCCCATGCTTCCTGAGCTTAGAGTCCGAAAGAAACGCTCCACCCAGGGCAGAAAAAGAACCCAGGGAAGAAAGAGCACACCAACCGCAATCGTGCTTGCAGCGACTGAGACCAGATGCCGACGCTCGCACATGATTACCCATCCACATTGAACTATGACCGCAATCGCCATAAAGACATGCGTGTACATGCCTGCCGTGGCTGCGAGTGTATAGAATATCCACCATCGTAATCGAGCATCCTGAACAGCCTTTAAGAGAAACACAGTACTGAGTAACACGAAGAAAACCAGCTGGGCATACATCCGTCCGTCTTGGCTGTACCACACATGCAGGGGGGATATCGCAAATACGATCAGCGTGAATATCGCCACACGTTTAGAGGTGAGCTGATTCGCCACAATATAAGACAACGGCAGGCTCCCAATTCCAAATAGGACGCTTGGAAGGCGCAGGAAAAAATCAGAATCGTGTATTACAAGGAAAAGGTGATTGATGAGGAATGACAGAGGGGGATGGAACGATTTAAGCTGACGAAATAGATCGAGCGGATTATTCGTGCTGGCAACAACGTATTGTAACCCCTCATCATACCAGAGACTTTGAAAATCCAGCCGATAGAGGCGCACCGTTGCTCCTACCATGACTATCAGCCAAGGCAAAATGTCTTTCCAGTCGAACTTATGTATTTTAACTAGCATGGCCTCGCGCCATCCAAATGTTACAGCCTTTTCGTGCGACGAATCCGTTAGGCTGTCCTCCGGCTCCCCATGGCGAGTGCCGACTTCTCCGATGTAGGATCCGGCAGCTTCCCTGCGTGTCGATCCACCCTGCGGATCAATTTCATGACCTCAGACCGACGATAGCTGGAAGCCGTAATCATTTCTGCTAGGAGACCGAAGATAAGGACTTGTATGCCCAGAGTGATCAGCAGAGTCCCCAATATTAACAATGGACGGTTTCCAATGGGACCCTTACCCACGAACCAAAGGGCTGCGAGATACGAATCGATTCCAAATCCCGCCAGTACAAACACAAGACCGATCAATCCGAAGAGATGCAGCGGTCGGCGCTGGAAGCTGCTCAAGAAAAGGATCGTCAGTAAATCGAAAGCGCCTCTGAGGAACCGCTCAAACCGATATTTCGACTTTCCATGCGATCGCGGATGATGGCAAACCGGAATTTCTCCCACTCGAAATCCCTTTGCGTGGGCGAGGACTGGAATATACCGATGTAACTCCCCATACAGGTCTAAACGTTCGACGACCTCCCTTCGATAACCCTTGAATCCACAATTGAAGTCACGAAGGGCTATTTTCGTCAACCGCGAGGTAACAAAGTTAAACAACCGTGAGGGCAAAGTTTTGCTCAGAGGATCCTGGCGAGACCGCTTCCATCCTGAAACAAGATCGAAACCATCTTCCAAAGCCTCCAGGAAACGTGGGATTTCTTCGGGATCATCCTGCAAATCCCCGTCCATGGTGATGATCACTTCTCCTTCGGCTACCTGAAAACCAGCCTGTAATGCCGTTGCCTTCCCGAAATTTCGGCGTAATTCAACGAGTACGACATGAGTGTCTATCTCGGCGAGTTCTCGGCATAACTGCGTAGACCCATCAGAACTGCCATCATCCACGAAGACGATCTCATATGTGTGGTTGAGATTCTCCAACACATTGGTTAATTTCCGATGCAGTTCACGCAAGCTGTCCTGCTCGTTGAGGATGGGAATAACTATCGACACGTGAATCAGGGGGCTAAATGGATCTTGTTTCATATTCTACATCTCCAAGTATTACCGACCTTGTCGTCACGGTTCCAGGCGATGTCCCCAGAGCTATCCCTCTCGGAGCACTGGCAGGCTCAATAGTGAGGCCGCCCCTGATCCTTTCAAGACTGCCGGGACGGTCTAATTACAGCTTGTGGTGCAACTGCTTTGGAAGTTGGAATGAGCGTTAAATCAGTGCGGAAAATCGGGTCTGGAGGCTTAGAGAATTTCCAAGCCGCATAGTCGTGGTGTATTAGGGCTAACCTGTATTATTTATCACTATCACGCTTATATGCCGCCGAATCCTGTCTCTGTCCGGTCGTCGCCTCAATGATGAAGCGTGGGCGACGTCGGGACTCGTCCAGGGCGCGCCACAAGTATTCTCCCAACACCCCCATCATCAGCATCTGGACGCCACCAATGACTAATAGAACCACCATCAACGACGCCCAACCCTGGACTGGAAGGCCGGTCAGGGCATTGGCGGCCACTACGCCGGCATAGAGAAAACCCATCAGAGCGACGACGAAGCCCAGATAAGACATCAGGCGGATGGGCAAATAAGTAAATGATGTAATGGAGTCTACCACCAACTTGAGTTTCTTCTCGAGAGTCCAACCCGAGCGGCCGTGAAGCCGAGCTTGCTTGTTGTAAGTGATAGTCGCCTGGCGGAACCCCATCCAGGTAATCAGAGCCATGATACCCGTGCTATTCTCGTCGAACTGGCGAATGGCATCTATCACGCGACGGTCAATCAGGAGGAAGTCGGCCCCGGTCGGTGGCATCTCCTTCATGCCGACTACGTGACGCATCAGAAAATAGTACAACCGGGCAAACCCAACCGTACTGGCCTTTTCCCCTTCACGACCAGCCCGAACTGCCCATACTACCTGGCCGCCCGCCTGCCACTTTGCCAGAAGCGCAGGTAACGTCTCGGGTGGGTCCTGTAGGTCGGCTGCCATGATGACAGCGCAGTCGCCTCTGGCGTGATCGAGGCCGCACGTAATGGCCCTATGCGAGCCAAAATTCCGAGCAAAGCGGATGCCATGAATCCGTGGATCCTGCCTGGCCATATCCTCGATGACGGAAAAGGTCCCATCGGTCGAATGGTCATCTACAACGACCCATTCCCAATCCAGATCCAGGGAACTCAACGCCTGGGAGAGCCGCCCACGGAGCACGGGTAAGTTATCAGCCTCGTTATAGGCGGGAGTGACAACGGAGAGCAAAGGGCGACCATCCGCCTGTCCCACCTGATGAGGTAGGCTACCACCCTGAACCATTGTCTCCCCTTGTTCCTTCACGATTGGTGGTGCGTTCATCTAAGCTTGCTCCCTTTATTACTACTTAGTACTAGGTTCAACCAGAGCATGCCTTACGTAAGGCATCAACGACCGCATCCTGGTCGGCGTCAATCATCTGGGGGAAAAGTGGCAAGATAATGGCACGCGCTTGGGCCTGCTCGCTCCGGCTCAGGCGCGTGCAGGTTCCCGGCGTGCAATCGCAATTACCTACTTTGGGGCCACACGACCAAGGCTCACGACCGTAGGCTGGCTCGCGGTGGGCACACATGACCCCGCGTCGGGTGGCAACCCCGACATCGAGCATCGCCTGCATCACTCGGCGTTGATCGTAGCTATCAGGCAGGCGCGCACAGTAACTCTGCCAGTTGCTTCGCGCCCAGGGTGGCTCCTCTGGCGACCCTATCCCAGCCACATTTGCCAGCAATTTGCTGTATCGCTCTGCCAGGAACCGCCGCCGTTTAATAATCTTTAGCAGGTGTTTGAGTTGTTCGCGTCCGACCGCCGCCTGGATGTCGGTCATGCGATAGTTGTAACCCAAGACGGGGTAAGTCTCAAAGACAACCTCTGCCGCTTTGTGGCGCACTGTGTCTGGGACGCTCATACCGTGTTGCCGCCAAAGCCGAAACTGCTTGTCCCAGTCGGGATTGGATGTGGTAATCATCCCCCCATCACCGGTGGTAATGACCTTGCGAGGATGAAACGAGAAGCAGGCAATGTCCCCATGCGGCTTGCCAATCTTCTCCCACGTGCCATTCCAAAGAATCTCGCTGCCAATAGCACACGCAGCGTCCTCAACCACTGGCAGAGAGTGACGATGGGCTATGTCCAAAATCGTTTTCAGGTCGCAGGGCATCCCCATCTGGTGCACACAGAGAATAGCACGAGTGCTCTCGGTGATCGTGTCCTCGATTAGCACGGGGTCCATGTTGAACGTGCGCGGATCAATATCGACAAAGACAGGGATAGCACCACAGTACCGGACGCTGTTCGCCGTGGCGATATAGGAGTGGCTGACGGTGATCACCTCGTCGCCGGGCTTCACCCCCACGGCAAGGAGCGCCAGGTGCAGGGAGGTGGTACAGCTGGAGACGGCGCAAGCGTGCTGGGCTCCCACATAAGCGGCAAACTCGCCCTCAAAGGCTGCCACCTGTGGTCCTTGGGTCACCCACCCAGAACGTAGCACACCAGCGACTGCCTGAGCCTCTTCATCACCGATGACAGGCTTGGTCAAAGGGACTGTCATGTCGGTCTCTGCCTTCCAAAACATTGCCACGCGGCTAGGTAACCATCTGGTGTTGAAATATCGTAGCGCCTTCCTGCGATGTGCACGCCGTGTACAGGCTTGCCGATATCCAACATGTATTGCAAGATCATGCCGTCGTCAAATTCACCCGCCCGCGGCTGGTCCGCCAGCATTGCCGCATAGTCCAGGCACTCCGGCGAAAATAGGTAGCGACCGACGCCAGCCAGCAGGGATGGAGCCCTGGCTGGTGTTGTTCGCGGCAAGATCGCTTCCACCCGATAGACTCGCCCGCCCACTTGCCGCAATTGCAGGCGGCCATACCGGCTTGCGTTCTCCGCCGGCTCCTGTGTAATGGCATGCACAACTCCGCCCGTAGCCTTGAAAGCCGTTGTCATTTGCCACAGGGGTAACTGTGGGCCGTCCACCAGATCATCCGGCAGCAGAACGGCGAACGGATGCCCCTCGCAGAACTCGCGGGCTAGGCATAAGGCATGGCCCAGACCGACCGGTTCCGATTGGATCAGGAAGGTGAGGCGACAGACATTCGTCAGGCGAGGGCAACATGTTGTCAAATACTCTTCAATGATTCGTTTGCGAGGGCTGATCACAACAGCCACTTCTGTGCAACCGCTGTTGACCGCTTCCCCAATAACCCACTCAATAGCCGGATGACGCCCAATGGGAAACATTTCCTTGGGCAATACGTTCGTGATAGGCCTCAGTCGCTGCCCCAACCCGGCCGCGGGGACAACGGCTTTGAGGATTGTTCTCACCACAGCCGGCATCAGGCCGCCGCCATTGATGCCCGAGCACGTCGATCCTGCCACCAAGTCACCAGCCGGCGCAACCCATCTTCTAGCGATATACTTGTTTCAAAGCCCAACAACTGCCGTGCCTTGCTAACATCAGCTAGCCGGCGTGGCACCGGATTCACCTGGCGCTCCGGACCATACTCAGGGCGCAGTTCAGACCCCATAACCTTCAGTAAAGTATCGGCCAAATCGTTCAGACTTGTTTCCTTACCGCTGGCAACGTTGAACACCTCATCCGTAACATCAGCCTCCGCAGCCAAAATGTTGGCTCTGGCAACGTCTTCAACATAGACGAAGTCCATTGTCTGACCACCATCGCCGAAGATGACCGGCGTCTCACCGGCGGCGATGCGCTCGATCCACCGGATGAGCACCTCGGTGTACGCGCCATGGATGTCCATGCGAGGACCATAAACGTTGAAGTAGCGCAACGCTACGTAGTCAAGACCGTACATGTTATGGAAACTACGTAATAGTCCTTCATTAAATGTTTTCGCTGCGCCATAGATAGTGCGGTTGTTATCAGGGTGGTGACGTTCCGGCGTCGGAAAATCCTCAGCTAATCCATAAACCGACGCTGAAGATGCCGCTATCACCTTCTTGACTCCCGATTTAACCGCCGCCTCTAATACATTGAATGTCCCATCCACCAGCACCTCCAACGCCAGCCGGGGCTCCTCAGCACATTGGGTGATGCGGATGGCCGCTTGATGGAAAACTAGATCAACCCCTTGCATGACCTCAGCCACCATTTTGCGATCTCGAATGTCGCCTTCCATGATTGTTACCGGCCCGTAGGCTAGCGCCCAGGCCAGGCTCTCACGTCGTCCCCGCACAAAATTATCCACCACAACGACTTCACCCACTCCATTGCACACCAGCAAATCGGCGATGTGCGATCCGACCAGGCCGGCACCACCCGTGATCAATACTCGGTTCTCTTGCATATTCACTCCTGCTTTCTTCATTTGTCTTTCCCGCCAGCACACAACCCGAGCAGGAATACCAATACTATGGCGAACGGCGTCACACAGTCAGTAACGACCGCCAGCCGACACCTTTGACCAACAGCTTATTCACTGATGGGTCCTCACCCAAGGGAGCTCGCACTTCGATGATAAGGTCGTCATGGATTTGATATCGTACTCCTTGTCACTTAGTGGTTGTCAATGGCATCGGTTGTGCGGCTGTCGGAAGGACCCTCGCCGGATTGCCGAACACAGTAACACCAGGACGAACGGAATTAATGACAACCGCTCCAATTCCTATCAACGCCCCATCACCTACCTGCACCTTCGGGTAGATCGTAGCGCCACTGCCGATGTACACCCCATCCCCAATCTTGGCAGCGCCAGCAATGGACAAACTCGTTGACATCGAAACGTAGGAACCCACCATCACATCATGCGAGATAACTACGGACTGGCTGATGATGACATAATCTCCGATGGTTACATTTCCCGACACCAACGAGAACTGAAGAATAATAGTACCGCAACCCAAATGTGCTCGCTTTGAGACACAAGCTGTCGGATGAACCAAGGTAGCAAAGCGGTGTCGTTCGACCCCAAGCCGGTGCACGATCTCCTTTCTTATGAACGGATTACGATCATTAGCAACTCCGATAATCAAATAAGCCTTGGGAAACTTAGAAATGTCGCCTGTCGAGCCAAGAACTGGATAACCATAAATTGACTGCCCAGCAAGGGTTGAATTGTCATCCAAGAATCCAAGTAGGTTCCACGTTGTCCGTACAAGATTGACGTCTTCAACCGCTTCAACAATCTCCCGGGAAGTGCCACCCGTCCCGACTATCAGCAAGTCGCTTTTCATCACCCCACCCTCGAATTCAACAAAATACTGCCAACTTCTATCATATGTGTCCAGAATCCGTTGGACTGTCCTGCGACAATGCGGCCCGGTGCTACCGGTGCCCGCACATATTATTGTGCTGCAATACCCTCATCGACACCTCTCGCCAAAGTTTTTGCTTCAGAGAAGGCCCTGGTCGCCCCCCCGGTCAGGCTCGCAAGCGCTAGCACTACATACAGGCTGATCGAAATTACTACGGCTACCTCCGGCATAATCCCAACATTCGATAGTAAGTAGATGAATACTGTCTCGCGCACACCGTGTCCCGCAATCGAAATTGGCAACATTGCAGCTATGAGGCCCAACGGTGCCGCACACGCAACGAAAAAGAGTTGTTCCGGAAGGACACCGTATGCTTTTGCTATCACAACACTGGCTGAGATCACCACAGCATGTAACAGCAATGAGAGACCAAGACATACAATGAGGGTTCGCGTGGTCAGGAGCTGGTTTACACTTTGCAAAAAGAGAGCAAGGGCTTTCCATCGCCAAAGAATGCTCTTGTGCCCACGGTATACATTCCAACGCTGGTAAGTGGTTAGTAGCCCAAAACCAATCCCCGTCAGGCACAGCATGGCACCAACAACGTATAGACCGCTCCAAAATGCGTCTACCGGCAGTTGGTCTCGCAGAGCCAAGAGACCCACCATCCCCAACATCAACAGACCAAACCAACTGAGCACCCGGCCCAGAACAACCGTAGCCAAGACCTCGCGTGGAGCATATTGCTGAGACAAGGACAGCGTACGATAAGCATCACTGCCGATGTTGCCTGGCAGAAAATTGTCGAAAAATATCCCCACCAAGTTCACCCGAAATAGTTTGTGCCATGCAACGCGCCGGCATATAGCTCCCAAAAGCACCTGCCACCGTAGCGCGTCGATTGCAATAGTTAGAAAGGGATATACTAACGCCACAGCAAGCCACCCAATCTTTGCTGTCAGGACACTTGTCCCGACCTGATGCCAATCCAATTTCTGGACTACCCAATAAATCAGTGTAACCGTTACAAGAAGCTGAACAACTTTCCATAAGTGACGCAAAGGACTGACGCGACGGGCTGTATTTGCTACGTTCGCTTGTCCAGCAAGGAAAGGCATAAAGTTTTCGCCAATTGCTCTCAGTCCACTTGCGCCACTACTTGGAAATTGTGTACATTGTCGACTATCTGATCTGTCGCCTGCTCGGTAAGTTCTGCATACATAGGTAGCGACAGTACCTGAGAGGCCGCACGTTCTGAGTACGGAAAATCACCACCTCGATAACCGCAATCGGCAAAAGCTGGCTGCAAGTGCACCGGGATCGGGTAGTGGATGCCGGTCTGGATTTCGCGCGTGCGCAGCGCCTGCTGCAATGCATCTCGCTGCGGCACGCGCACCGCGTAAATGTGATAGACATGGCGGCCATAAGGCATCACGGTCGGAGTCTGGACGCCAGAGTCTGCCAGGAGTTTGTCATACCGAGCCGCGTGCGTCCGGCGGGCCTCAGTCCACTTTTCCAGATTGCATAGTTTGACTCGCAGGATGGCGGCTTGCAACGCGTCCATGCGGTAATTGTAGCCCTTCAGCAGATGATAGTATCTGCGCTCCTGGCCCCAATCACGCAACATGCGTATCGTGCGGGCGTAGCCAGGGCTATTTGTAACCACCATGCCCCCTTCCCCATAAGCGCCGAGGTTCTTGCCCGGATAGAAACTAAAACAGCCCAGATCACCAATGCCGCCAACCCGACGGCCTTTGTATTCGGCCCCATGGGCCTGAGCAGCATCCTCGATGACGATCAGACCATAGCTTCGGGCAATCTCGAGGACGGGATCCAGGTCGGCTGGCTGACCATAGAGGTGGACGGGCAGGATTGCCTTCGTCCGCTTTGTGATCACACTCTCAAGTTGATTCACGTCCATCGTGTACGATCGAGGGTCGATATCCACAAATACAGGCCGGGCACCTGTATAGCAAATCGCGGCCACAGTCGCTATAAAGGTGAAAGGCACCGTAATCACTTCATCATGTGGGCCGATGTCGGCCGCCAGCAACGCAAGGTGCAAAGCGCTCGTCCCCGAATTAACAGCAATCCCGTAGCGAGCACCGGAGTAACCAGCGAACTCCTCCTCAAAAGCTGCCACCTCGGTCCCCAACACAAACTGGCTGCTCTCCAACACGCCGGTGATGGCCGTGTCAATCTCGTCCTTGATGCTGTGGTACTGAGCTTTCAGGTCTACGAACGGGATCATGCCGTCACCGCCTCAGTCTCCAGTTCCACAAGTCGACCCCGCTTCATGATAGACTGGGTGGCCGCTTCAAGCATCTGCACCACGCGCAACCCAACATGGCCATCGGTCAGAGGCTTTCCATCTTTCTCAATACACTCCAGAAAGTGCTGCGCCATAACCCCCAATGCCTCGGCGGTGCTCAACTGCGGTGCCCACATGTCGCCGGAGCGGTAGCCCACGAGCAGTTGGTACCTCCCCTCCGGTCCGTCGTTTACCGTGATGCCTTTGTCGTACACCTTTACCTTCTCGCTGGGCTCCAAATCGTCATAGACGATCATCTGTCGCTCACCGCCAATGAGCGTGTGGCGGATCTTGACCGGTGCCAGCCAGTTGACGTGAAAATGGGCGATCAGGCTGCCACTAAAGAGGCAAGTCAGGTACGCCATATTCCTTGGGTGACCGGGCACGTGGGCGGTGCCGATGGCCGACACCGCACAGGGCCGTTCATCCAATACATAATCCATGATAGAAAGATCGTGCGCAGCCAGGTCCCACAGCACGTTCACATCGCGCTGGAACAGCCCCAGGTTCACCCGGACCGAGTCGTAGTAATAAATCTGCCCCAGCCGACCGCCTTCCACCATCTCCTTGATTTTACGTACCGCGCCTGTGTAGACGAACGTATGATCCACCATCAGGACTCGCTTGCAGCGCGCTGCTTCTTCGACCAGTCGCTCCCCTTGCTCTGACGTCGCCGCCAGAGGTTTCTCCACCAACACGTGCTTGCCGGCGCGCAAAGCCTCCATTGCAAGATCAAAATGGGTTGATACCGGCGTTGCGATAACAATTGCGTCTATAGTAGAGTCGGTTAACAGCTCGCGATACCTTGTTGTCGTCTTTATTTGGGGGTACCGCGTTTTTGCTTTGGTCAGTCGTTCCTCTTGTATGTCACTCAGTGCCACGACACGAGATCCTGTCGCTTCAACGAAGTTCCGCACCAAGTTCGGTCCCCAATACCCGTATCCGATCACACCGATCTGTATCATAGTCCTCTATTCCTCCCCACCGCCGATAACATTACCGACATAATGATCCACGAGGACATCGGCCTCCATGGTCACAGCGTCCACCCTACTGCTCAGGCCGACGCCATGTGGCGACGAGAACAACGTCGGCGACCTTCATTTTTTATTTTCCCTGGGCATTTTGTTGCTTCATCCATTCGTGGTAGCCAATGCTCTCCCATGGCATGCGCCCATCAAAGCGCATGCGCCACGGATATAGACGTTCCCCGGTATCTTTTGATCTCATGTAACGAATATGAGCCACCCGTTTCGCGGGGTTACCCGCCACCACGCTCTCAGGGGGAACATCTGAACGGACAAACGACATCGCACTGACCAAGGCATCCTTCCCAATCCTAACACCTGCCATCACGACGACATTAGTTGAGATCACCACGAAATCCTCCACGGTCGCACCTACAAGATCATTGGAGGGTGGGTTCATGTCATTCGTGAAGACGGTATAAGGATATATCCACACGTAATTACCGAGCACAGTTTTTTGTGCTATATGAACATTACTATGCAGTCGTACATAATCACCCATGCGACAATGTCCTTCGATGTCGCACAGCGTTCCAACGCTGCAATTACGGCCGATTTCGGTGCCTTCACGAATCGTGACGTTCGTACCGCACTGGAAATCCTCTCCCATCGTCGATCCTGCGTATATGAAGGCACCGGGGCGAATGATCGCATTGGACCCGATAACAAGCTCGGGATTCACATAGTTCGGATCGCGATAATAGCCGACCAGGGGCTCGCCAATGATCGAGTTTGGACCGATGAACACATTATCTCTTATCTTCACATTGTCATAAATAATTGTGTTGGCGCCTATTGTTACATTGTTAAAGATTGTGACTCTGTCGCTCACTATAGCTGTTGGATGAATATGGCCGAGCTTGGCAGCTTTCATATTGTCCCACTCACAATCCAGGCGAAATATTTAGTCGCATTTCCCTCATTATTCAGCTAACGACTGAGAACTATGTGGATACTTTCTAGCTTTTGCAATCTGATGAACATATTCTCCATGTATTGTCAAAGCCACTCCCGTTACGATTCGCGCCGCATCTTCTTGAATCGGTTGCCATACGTTTCCCGGTCTACCAACACGACCTTCTGGGGAATCGTGAAGCGTGGCAATTTGTCTTTACAAAATATCCGCATGCGCTTTCTGAAGTCATTCAGGGATTCACCCGTGCTCACCTTCACGCGCGCCTTAACAATGTGACCGGTGATCGGATTTGGCTCGCTACTGATCGTGACGTCCAGAACACCGTCCATTAGTTGAATAACGCTCTCGACCTCCGCCGGATACACTTTTTCTCCTCCCACGTTGATCATTTCCGACTTGCGCCCAAGGATCCGGAGGTACTCACCATCCACCTCGACGGCGTCGCCGGTGTTGAACCAGCCATCCTCCGTGAACGGACTGGCCGCGTTTAAATAGCCCAACATAGCCGACTTGGCTTTGATTTCGAGGAGGCCGTCGACGACGCGGGTCTCGAATCCCTCGCCACCGACCTTAACCCAAAGTGAGTCGGAGGACTTCGACTGCGAGCGTAAAATTCCGACCTCCGAGAGTCCGTAGGTCTGCAACAGACAGACATTGGGAAAAAGGAGGTGGAACCTTTTAAGGGTGCTTTCCGGCATCACTTCCGTGCCGTAGGTCACGAGTTCCAGAGTGCTCAGGTCATATCTTTTATAGGCTTCGCTCAACAGGAGCAGATGTATGAAAGTCGGTGAGGTCGGCAAGAGCTGGGCCTTGTGTTTCTCGATCGCCGCGCACACTCCGTCGGGCGAGCGGTCCTCAACCACAATCACACAGCCCGCGTTCGAAAGGGTGTAGAATAGGGTGTTGACGCCGCCGATGTGATCGAACAGGAGAAAGGAGATGGTTCGCCGGGCATGTCGGCGTGCCTTAAATTTCTCAAGAAGCGGGACGAGATCGTGAAGAGCGGCTTTGTTTTTTCCCGTGGAACCCGAAGAAAAAAGGACGAGCCCGGGGTGCCGTATTTGCTTCAGGCTTACCAATAATTCATGGGTCGCCTGATTGGGTAATTTCGTGAAGGATGCGTTATCCTTCCTGTCAACATGGATTATTCCCTCAACCTCTGCAATCTCGCGAAACTCTGTTTTTTTTGCCTCAACGCTGTCCGTCATGGGGACAATAATACATCCACGCTCTATGAGGGCGAGCATAAGCGCCACGGCCATCGGCGAACAATCGGCTTCCAGCGAGACGACGGAGTTCGGGGCGGTCGCCTCCTCTTCGAGCCGGCGCATCCACCCTCGGAAGGCCTCCTCCATCCACCCATATGAATACGTCCTGTCACGCCAGATGATGGCGTCGTTTCCTCGATTGGCGCTGAACACGTCTAAGAAGAAATCGATAATCATCACACACCGCCTAGGAACAAGGTTTGCCCGGTGATGAATTCACTTTCTTGCTTAAGGTAGAAATCGATCACATTGGCGATATCTTCTAACGTGCCGTAGCGAGGTACTGCTTGCCTTTCAAGTAGCCGGTCGAGCTTCTCCTTGGGGACGCCGCGAATCAAATCGGTCTCGATCGGTGTTGGTCCCACCGCATTCACTGTGATGCCGAATTCGGCCAACTCTCTCGCCAGCACTTGGGTCAATGTGATAATCGCTGCCTTGGAAGCCGCATAAAGCGCCTCCCCTTCGAGCTTGAGAGGTGTGGCCACGGATACGAAATTGACGATTCTGCCGTAACGGCGCCGTTGCATCAATTTGGCCGCCTCGCGGCAGAACAGGAACGTCCCGACCACGTTCGTATCGAGCACTTTATGGACCGAGGAAAGCGGCGTTAAGAGAACGTGGTTCATGGAGGCGATGCCAGCATTGTTTATCAGATTGTCAAGTCGGCCGAATTTCTTCCGTATGTCCAGAAAAATTCTCTTGACCGCTGTTTCATCAGAAACGTCCGCGATATGATGGTCGTAATTTGCGAGTTCCCAGTCGATGGGCGAGCGGCTGCATCCGATCACGGAATGTGCCCGATTGACATAGTATTCGGCCAAATATCTTCCAATGCCTTTGCGAGTGCCCGTGATTAATGTGACGGGCGAACCCATTCAGTTCGCCTTCTGTATTAAGCCGTCTGCGTATTCGGCCAATGTTCCAATGGTCCGGAAGGGACTTCTCGTGTGGGAGACCGCCTTTTCATCAGCGAGCGTAACACTGATACCAAATTCCTGCGCTATCGCCTGTTCCACACCGACCACCAACGACACCAAGCCCAGGGAAGTGAGCACTCCCTGCGGCCCGTAAAGCGGCGCCTCCTCACGTCGATCAACCGGTATTGTGGCGTCAAGATCGCCATTCAGCTCGTCTGCAACATCTATGATAATTTGAAGAAGTTTTTCGTTCATTCCCTCATGTCTCCAAAGGGTGCCGTCACATTTGTGCTCTTTGGCGTCAACAACACTAACACATCAGTGTCTGGCCCTCTCATTTCGCGTTTCACAACATCGCCCGGAATCGGTGGAGTCCCGCACTCGAAAGAATTAACACAAAAGGTTCTATATGGAATCGGTGGCGATAATACGGCACAAAGGTCACATAAAACAAGATTGGAAATATTGCAAAAAAGAGCAAAAGAAGCCCAACTCTTTCAAACTTCTCCCCTGGCCACACTGCTCCCCATAAAGCAAGGCCCAGTACTGGCATGAATATCCATGCCTGGAGTAAACCTACCCCACCGCCGGAAAATCTCCCAGGGATCTGATACCAAAAGTACTTGATGCGTTTAAGGGTAAGAATCACAAACTCCTGCGGATTACCTGCTATCCAGGAAACGGCCATTTGTAAATAAGGAGCTTCGCTGTCAAATCTAGTACCAGCAGGAAATTTGTCCCTATAGCCATTGGCAGCGGGATTATTTCCTAACCATAGTACCATCCCAAGGCCTGTCTTAGTGAAGGAGGCCTGCCCATGTGTGATCGAATTTCGTACAGACCAGGGCACCAGAACAAGGGTTGCACTCCCTATGAAAATCAGAGCGATTACAATCATACGCGCTCGTTGCTCTTTGCCCACCAAGAACAACCAGAGCGGAATTACAAGAAATAGGCTGAGAGGCGTTGAACTTGTGAGAACCAAAAGGCCCATAAGGAAACCACCTAACACCGCCAATCTAAGTCGTGGAGAATCCGGGAGGGCAAGGACAACCAGGAAAATCAAACACAAGAGCAGGATTGATAGGCTTGAAGGCGCTATACGACCTACAGCAAAGAAGATGGATGCCGGATAGCATGCGAATAATAGAGAAGACAGCCGCGCCTCGAAGGGCCCGTAGAGTTTCTCCGCAAGAACAAATATAGCCCACGTGCTTAAGGCACACACAAAACTCTGAAACAGTATCAAGGCAATAGCCGCACTCGTGGTAAACGTCCCAAACATATAAAAGAAAGCTGCAATGAGAAATGCGTACAGCGGATCAGTGATGGTAGCGGGTGTACTCCCATCCACCAGCGAGAACATCTTATTCTCGACAATCCATTTGGCGATCCGCCCCCATTCGTGTCCGAACGCCCAGTGGTCGCGTGTCGAATTGAACTTGTATGTCTCTAGAGCAAAGCTGGTGCCGACACGAATCACGAAAGCCAATATGGACGCAGTCCAGATCGCACGGTTTCTATTATTGAACCAACTAGTGAGATATCCTTTCAGCCGTAACACGGGTCTTACACCTTTTTTAACAAGAAGCCGATTATACTCGCAGCGCAATATCTCCTTAAATGTATTACTTACGTTTACGTCCTTAATGAAATTCAGATGTTCCATCCACCCTCAGCTAGTTGTGCCCAAACCATCATTACGCCGCCACAATTAGCTAAAGGACCACGACATGCTTAAGTATCTCGGCCACAGCCTATGCTGCTCCTGATCCTCTCAAAACCGCTGGAATCGTTTGGAGTAAGATCTTGAAATCTAGCCACAAGGACCATTGATCGATATACTGCATGTCGAGCTCCATCCATTTTTCGAATGGTACCGCATTGCGGCCATTAACCTGCCAGAGACACGTGATTCCTGGGCGGACGCTGAAGCGGCGCCGCTGCCAATCCTGATCGAATCCATTGTAGTCCCTTACGGGCAGGGGTCGCGGACCCACCAGGCTCATGTCTCCCTTCAACACGTTCCAGAGCTGGGGCAATTCATCAATGCTCGTCCTTCTCAGGAATTTCCCGAGTGGGGTGATCCGTGGGTCATCGGTGATCTTGAACACGGGGCCGCTCACCTCGTTCAGGTGCTCCAGCGCGGCCATCTTCTGCTCGGCGTCAGGGATCATCGTCCGAAACTTGTAGAGGCGAAATCTGCGTTTGTTACGACCTACTCTTTCCTGAATAAACAAAACCGGCCCTGGGGACGTCACTTTGATTGCCAGCGCAGCGACCACAAATAACGGTGCAAAAAGGATGATCAAAGCCAGGGACAGAGAAAAGTCCAAGACACGTTTGACTCCCACCGGCCATCCGTGCATACCGCCCGTGTAAAAGGAGATCATGGAACTGTCTTCGAATTCTTCCGGCTTTGATCGCGCCAGCACCGGCTTGAATATTTCCGAGGACAATCTGGCGATAATTCCCTGCTCCTCACAGTGCGCGACAATTTCCGAGCTCTCCGAATAAAAGGATTTCACGGGAAGGGCGATGAAAACCTCGTCGATCACATGATCTCGGAGGATCTCGGACACATCCTGCAATTGCCCTATGAGGGGGTAGCCCGTCTTTCGCCATTCCTCCATGCCGGGCCACTCATCGTCTACAAACCCGATGAGGCGATACCCAAGCTCAGGTTTTGTCTGAATTGTCCTGGCAAACTCAATAGCCCGTGGGTTGGTGCCGAGAATCAACACATGACGCAGGTTGCGGCCGCGAAGCCTCATCTGTGCCAGCACATATCTGAGAATGAGCCTGACTGAGATACTGCTGGCGCCGCTTACAGCCCAAAACATGCCAACGAAAACTGGCGTGATTACGCCAATATGGAGAATGTAGCCGCCGCCGATGAATATGGCTATTGTCCCTAAAGAAGTGGCCTTGATGAGATCGGCGATTTCGGCCCGCCGGGTCGAAAGACGCCTTGAGTGGTACAGGCCGAAGACGGACAAAATCACGTGCCACAGGTAAAGCAAAGCCAGAAAAAGAGCGAAATTATGGACCGATATACGCATCGAGAGAAACTCGACAAGGGAGACCGTGCTGAATTGCAAGGAGACTATTGACGCGGCCAGGACAAAAGACAGGGCCATGATAACCAGGTCTGCGAGTTTGAGGGCATTAAGCAGGATTTGGCGACGCAGAGGTACCATCGGTGCTTGATCCTCTCTCGGAGGTAGGAATGAATGGAATAGTTCGTTCCCGGAGCCTCTCGACCCTCCGATTCACCCAGGGCCCCGAGCAATGTCGAGGGTGGAGCTACGACGGCTCAACATACTGATGCGTAATCGTATTTGCCTTAGTCGTCGAAAATAAAGTCAGTGAGGTTAAAGCCGAGGCTTATGCCCCTAAATTGGAGCAGACCGGCAATGTATTGACGGATGAACAGGTTTGCCGAGGCAATCCAGGTCCGGGGAACGTAAACAATGTCAGAGGGTTGAAGGTAAATGTCTCCGTCCAGACCTTCTCCCCTCAAGGCCTGCGCCAAGTCGAGCCGGATCGGAACGGGTGCATCCTGGGGTCCCTTTCTGATGAGAAGCACGGAATCCAGTTCGGCCGACTCCAGGAATCCCCCGGAAAAGAACACGGCCTGGGAGGCAGTCATGCCGGCCGTAAGATCGACGAGCCCCGGCCTTCCGACCTCGCCTCCGACGTACACCCTTTCACCGGTGAAAGACCTGACAATTACGTTGACGACCGGCTGCCTCAATTCACGCGCGTACAGCCGGGTCAGATTTGCATCCAACTCGGTCGGCGTCATTCCGGCCGCCTGTACCTCGCCGACCAGTTGAAGCGAGATTTTGCCATCCGGTCGCACGGGGAGACTTTCGTTCAACTCGGGGTTGAAGAAGAATTTGACATCCAGCTCATCGCCCGCATGAATGCGGTATTCACGGGGTTCCTGACGATTTGCGAATACAGCGGCATGGGCCTCACTGTTGGCCGTGTTGACCGGAGACCGCTTCGAGCCACAGCCCGCAATAAGGGCCGCCGCCACCGCCATAAGAACAGTTGCCGTCATGACGTCACCCTGAATTCTGCTTGTCCGTTTCATGTGCGTATCTCCTCTAGGTGAAATTTCGGATTTGGAATTTGGTTAGACATTGAAGTATGTAAACTTTCGGATTGCGGATTTGTTCACACGTTGAGAGTTGAGTGTTCAGAGTTGAGAGTATGTACAATTTCGGATTACGCATTTCGAACTTCGGATTTTGCGTAATTAATGTGTAGTGCAAGACATCAGCTAACAGACATGTAGATTCGAAATGCAGTAGTTGAATTCACAATCGGCAATTCGACGTTCGAAATTCTTTTTGTAGGCGACCGTTCTCAGTTTCTCGAACAAGAACTTCTACGATCCGCTTGCTCGCCTTGCCATCCCACAAAGGCGGGGGTGGAACTTGCTGGCGTCCCCTCGATAGCATCTTCTTCCCAAGGTCGACGATTTGTTCGGGCTCCGAGCCCGCAAGGACATTCAGCCCAAGCTCTAGCGTCACCGGCCGCTCTGTGGTCGTTCGCAGCGTTACACACGGCACTCCCAAAATAGTTGCTTCCTCTTGTATTCCTCCCGAATCGGTGAGCACCAGCCTTGCTTGGTCGAGGAGCCGAAGGAAATCGAGATACCCGAGGGGCTCCGTCAAAATGACGTCTCCCCGGGAGGGAACCTTGCCCACAGGAAGATGGGAAATGATCGTTCGGCCAATCGCCTTCAAGGCACCCTGCGTCCGTGGGTGAACCGGAAAGACCAGTGGAAGCTCCTGTGCCAACCGCTCCAGGGCCGAGAATAACCCGGCAAGTGTGTGAATGCCGTCCACGTTCTGCGGACGGTGGAGCGTTACAACACCATACGGCATGATGTTCCCGGCGTGCTCGAGCCTAAGTTTTTGCAAGATGGCCGATTCCAACGCACGATCCCGAAACTGGTGCAATGTATCAATCATCACGTTCCCGACGTAGAAGATCTGATTGCGGTTCACACCCTCTCGCACCAAGTTCCGGTTTGCGCTTTCCTCGGTTGTGAATAGATAATCCGCCACGGCATCCGTTACGATTCGGTTGATCTCTTCGGGCATGCTCCGGTCAAAACTTCGCAGGCCCGCCTCCACGTGGGCCACACGAATCCCGAGCTTCACCGCGACGAGCGTACAGGCCAAGGTCGAGTTGACGTCGCCGACCACAACGACGAGATCGGGCTGTTCGGTCAGGCATACAGGCTCGAAACGTTTCATGATTTCCGCGGTCTGGGTTGCGTGGCTTGCAGATCCGACGCCCAACTCGTATGCGGGACGCGGGATGTCGAGTTCGTCGAAGAAAATTTTGGACAGCTCGAAGTCGTAATGCTGCCCGGTATGAACGAGGCATACTTCAAGTTCCGGGTGCCGGTGCATCGCCCGGACGAGGGGAGCGACCTTCATAAAATTCGGGCGTGCGCCCGCCACTACTACGATCTTCACAGCCTTATCCATGTCGAGTGTCGAGTGTCCAGAGTTGAGAGTCGAGAGCGAATGGAATTGCAAATTTATCAGTCATCGGACGTCAGACTTCGGACATGCCCATGAGGCAAGGCCGGAACTCCACGGGGCGAGGACCTCGCACATCTGACTGTGAACTCTGAGCTGTGAACCGTGAACAGACGACTTCGGACTACTGCCTGCCGAAGTCGTCGTGGAGGCGCACAATGTCGCTTTCGCGCAGGTCGTTGCCATTCTGCACCTCGATCACCACGAGCGGGCCGGAATCCGGATTTTCCAGCCGGTGGACGGCGCCCAGTGGAATAAAAGTCGATTGGTTCGCCTGGAGAAGGAATACCCCGTCGCCGTTGGTCACCCGTGCCGTTCCCTGCACGACGACCCAATGCTCGCTCCTGTGAAAATGTTTCTGAAGGCTGAGTCGTTTCCCCGGGAGGACCTCGATTCGCTTGACCTTATACCCGGCCCCCTCCTCAAGCACGGTCCAGGCCCCCCAGAGCCGCTCATTCCGTTGGCCGACCCTGTCAGGATTCATGGTTCACAGTTCACGGTTCATGGTTCGAGGTCCGACTTCCAAGGTCCA
>Ga0302046_10001200_pt1 | contig 24388 bp, 24 predicted proteins | sample RVTome_11_FD_200261 | JGI IMG/M metagenome (GOLD analysis project Ga0302046, IMG submission 200261) | Soil microbial communities from uranium-contaminated site in the Upper Colorado River Basin, Wyoming, United States - RVT147D111 (version 2) ... | reverse complement strand
ATTCGTCCCTCCATGACAAGGAGAGACCTTCAGAATCCAAATCTTCACAAAAAGCAATACTCGACAAACATTCATATGCGATTCCCCTGCCCAGCGGGGGGCTGAAACGCCTTCGGCGTTTCAGGGGGGGAGCGGCCAACGAAGGCATCCCTCGTGGATGCCTGAGGCGGCCGCCCAGGGGCATATACGCCGCCTACCGGCGGCAGCCCCCCACCCCGACCCTCCCCCCTTCGGGAGGAGGGAGAACCGTGCCGCCAATCAGCGACCGCGTTCCCAAATGAGCGCGGGCTTCCTGCTCAAGCGCCTCGTCCTGGCCGTCCCGACGCTGTTCGGCGTCGCTGTGATCGTCTTCGTGCTCTTGCGCATCGTGCCGGGCGACCCGATCGCGATGATGATCGGGCCCGGCGCGACGCCGGCCGACATCCAGCAGCTCCGCGTCACCTACGGGCTCGACAAGAGCATCGCCCATCAGTTCCTGCTCTATGTGGGCGACCTGGCGCAGGGCCGCTTCGGCACCTCGATCTCGATGCGCCAGGACGTCCTGGAGCTGATCCTGGGCCGCCTGCCGGTGACCGTCGAGCTTTGCCTGATGGCGATGCTGCTCGCGATGATCAACGGCGGCGCGATGGCGGTGACCGGCGCCTACTACCGCGGCCGCTGGCCCGAGGCGGGGATCGACGGGCTCGCCGGCTTCATGCTGGCCATCCCGGATTTCCTCTGGGGGCTGCTCTTCATTCTCTTCGTCGTCATCCTGTCGCTCACGGGCCTGCCGATCTCCGGGCGGATCAGCCATGAGATCAGCTTTCAGGCGGCCACCAACTTCTACCTGATCGAGAGCCTCCTGCGCCTCCGCTTCGACGTGCTGGGCTCGGTGCTGCTCCACATGCTGCTGCCGGCGCTGTCGCTCGCGCTGCCGCTCGCGGCGATCGTCTCGCGCGTGCTCAAGACCTCGCTCAACGAGGCGATGACCCAGGACTACGTCCAGCTCGCCCGCGTCAAGGGCTTCTCGCGCTTGCGCATCGTCGCCCGCGAGGCGCTGCGAAACGCGCTGGTGCCGACGGTGACGCTGACCGGCGTCCAGTTCACCTTCCTCGTCGGCGGCACGGTGCTGATCGAGAAGATCTTCTCCTATCCCGGCATCGGCAACATGGCGATCGACGCGGTGATCAACCGCGACCTGCCGCTGATCCAGGGGCTCGTGCTTACCTTCGCGGTGCTCTTCATCGCCATCAACCTCGCGGTCGACATGAGCTACGCGCTGCTCAATCCGCGCATGCGCCATGGCTGAGCTGGCCGCCGCGCGTCCCGCCTGGCGCCGCGCCGCCGACAACTGGCGCATCCGCCTCGGCGGCGGTTTCCTGCTGTTCCTTGTCGCGGTGGCCCTGCTCGCGCCGTGGATCGCGCCGCACGACCCGATCGACCAGGACCTGCTGTTGCAGTACCTGCCGCCGGCCTGGACCGGGAAGGGCGAGGCGGCGCACCTCTTCGGCACCGACAATCTCGGCCGCGACATCCTCTCGCGGCTCATCTACGGCGCGCGCATCGCGCTCGTCGTCGCGGTCTGCGCGGCACTGGCGGCGGGGCTGATCGGCACGACGTTGGGGTTGCTCGCGGGCTATGTCGGCGGCTGGGTCGACCAGGCGATCTCGCGGCTGGTCGAGATCTGGATGGCCTTCCCGGCGGTGCTGCTCTCGATCGTGCTCGTCGCGGTGATGGGGACCGGCCTCCACTCGGTCATCATTGCCATCGCGGTCATCGACTGGACGCGCTTCTGCCGCGTCGTGCGCGCCGAGACCATGGCGCAGAAGGCGCAGGACTACGTCGCCTCGGCGGTCACCATCGGCTTGCCGCAACGGCGCATCCTCGTCCGCGAAATCCTGCCCAACGTGATGCCGCTGCTGCTCGTGCTGCTGACGCTGGAGATGGGCATCGCCGTGATCGTCGAGGCGATCCTGAGCTATGTGGGCTTGAGCCTGTCGTCGGAGTTCCCGACCTGGGGCGGCATGATCGGCGCCGGCCGCCAATACGTGAACCAGGCGCCGTGGCTGATGGTGGCGCCGATCGTCATGGTGATCGCCACGGTGCTGGCGCTGAATGCGCTCGGCGACGGGCTCAAGGACACGCTCGACCCGGTGATGCGGAAATGAGCGTCACCGACACGCCGATCCTCGCCATCGAGGGCCTGCACCTGGAGATCCGCGCGGATCGCCGGCGCATCCCGATCCTGCGGGGGATCGGTCTCGCGGTGACGCCCGGCGAGGTGCACGGCCTGGTCGGCGAGTCGGGCGCCGGCAAGACGATGGTCGGCCGCGTCGTGCTCGGCATCGCGCCGTTGCGCTCGCGGGTCAGCGGCGGCAGCGTCCGCTTCGACGGCGAGGACATCACGCATCTGAGCGAGGGCGGGCGGCGACGACTGATGGGGCGCGGCATGGCGCTCATCCCCCAGGACCCGATGACGGCGCTCAACCCCGCCTTCCGCATCGGCGATCAGATCACCGACGTGCTGCGCCTCCACATGGAGCTCGGCAGGGAGGCGGCGCGGGCCCGCGCGCTCGACCTCCTGAACGACGTCCACATCCGCGCGCCCGAGCGGGTGTTGCGCCAGTATCCGCACGAGCTTTCCGGCGGCATGCGCCAGCGGGTGCTGATCGCCATCGCCTTTTCCTGCCGGCCCAAGCTGATCATCGCCGACGAGCCGACGACCGCGCTCGACGTCACCGTGCAGCGCCAGGTCCTCGGCCTGATCAAGGCGTTGCAGGCGGACCGAGGGACGGCGCTGCTCTTCATCACCCACGACCTCGGCGTGGTCGCCAAGCTCTGCGACCGCATCACCGTGCTGCAGGGCGGCCGGGTGCTCGAGCAGGGTGCAGTGGCGGATGTCTTCGAGGCGCCGAAGCACGCCTACACGAGCGCGCTCATGAAGGCGACGCCGCGCTACGACCGGCCCGGTGACGCGTTGCAGCCGGTGCCGGCCGCGCTGACGGAGACGCTGAACGACGAGGCGCTCGCCTACGACGAGGCGCGCGATGCTTGAGTTGCGCGACATCTCGTTGTCGCTGCCGGACCTCAGCCGGAAGCCGCCCTTCGGCCGGGCGCCGACGGTCGACATCTTGCGCAACATCAACGTGACGCTGGCGCCGGGCGAGGCGCTGGGGCTGGTCGGCGAATCGGGCTCGGGCAAGACCTCGCTCGGCCGCACCATCGTGCGGCTCTACAAGCCGAGCGCGGGGGAGATCCGCTTCGAGGGCAAGGACATCGCGCGGCTCGAGGAGCCGGCGCTGCGGCCACTCCGCCCCCGCTTCCAGATGATCTTCCAGGACCCGCAATCCTCGCTCAACCCGCGCCGCCGCGTCGCCGACATCATCGCCCAGCCGCTGCTCGCCTACGGCCGGGTCGCCGGCCGCGCCGAGGCTTGGGCGCGGGCCTGGACGCTGCTCGAACAAGTGGGGCTCGGCCCCCAGTTCGCGGGGCGCTATCCGCACGAGCTCTCCGGCGGCCAGCGCCAGCGCGTCGGCATCGCCCGCGCCATCGCGCTCGACCCGGCGCTGGTGGTCGCGGACGAGATCGTCTCGGGGCTCGACGTCTCCGGCCAGGCGCAGATCCTGGCGCTGCTGCGGCGCCTGCGCGCCGAGCTCGGCCTCGCGCTCGTCTTCATCAGCCACGACCTCTCGGTCGTGCGCACGGTCTGCGACCGGGTCATGGTGATGTATGGCGGCGAGATCATCGAGGAGGGCGACTGCGCGGCCCTGTTCGCGATGCCGCGGCGGCCTTACACTGCGCGGCTGCTGGCCGCGATCCCGCTGCCCGACGTGGAGCCGGACTGGATCACATCGACCGACATCGAGGAGGCGGGCGCGGGCCCGCGGGGAGAGGAGAAGCTGGCCATGAACATCAAGGGAAGCGTGGCGCTGGTGACGGGCGCCAACCGGGGGATCGGCGCGGCCTTCGTCGCGGCGCTGCAGGCGCGCGGCGCGGGCAAGATCTATGCGGGCGTGCGCGATCCCGCGGGCTATGCCGCGCCCGACGGCGTCGAGGTGGTGCCGCTCGACGTGACCAGGCCCGACCAGGTCGCGGCCGCAGCCAAGGCCTGCGGCGACGTCACGCTGCTGGTGAACAACGCCGGGGTCAACTTCAATGCGCCCCTCTTCGCCGACCAGGCGATGGAGAACGCGCGCACCGAAATCGAAGTGAACTATTTCGGCACGCTGTCGATGATCCGCGCCTTCGCGCCGGTGCTGAAGTCGAACGGCGGCGGCGGCATCGTCAACATGCTCTCGATCATCGGCAGGGTGAACCTGCCCGCGCTCGGCTCATACGCCGCCTCCAAGGCCGCCGAGTACTCGATGACCCAGGGCGTGCGCGCCCAGCTTGCGGGCCAGGGAACCCTCGTCGTCGGCATCATGCCCGGCACGGTCGACACGCGCATGACCCCGGGCGGCGAGGAGAAGCCGCCGACCGTCGCCGAAGCCGCGCTCGACGCCGTCGAGGCGGGCGCGGAGGACGTCTATCCGGGCGGCATGGCCCAGGGCGTCTCGCAAGGGCTTGCCGCCGACGCCAAGGCGGTGGAGAAGGACTTCGCCAACTACCTGCCCGAATAGGTCGCCTGCCCGCGCGCAGGCGCGGCAAAGACGGCCCGCGCGCAGGCGCGGCAAAGATGGAGAGTGCGATGGAAATCAGGCCGCTGTCCGGCGGAACCGGCGCCGAGATCACCGGGGTGAGCCTGGCCGACGGCGTCGGCGACGACGAGCTGTCGACGATCGTGGCGGCGCTCTACGAGCGGCTCGTCGTCTGCATCCGCGGCCAGCGCCTGAGCCCGGCGGGGCTCGCCGCCTTCGCCCGCCGTCTCGGCACGCCGATCGTCCATGTCGAGCGCGACATCCTGGTCGAGGACGTGCCCGAAGTGATGACCCTCTCCAACGCCGACGGCCGGCCCGAGCGCCAGCGCAACGGCGGCTACCACTGGCACACCGACCTCGTCTTCACCGACGACCCGGTGAGCTTCACCATGCTGAACGCCGTCGCGGTGCCGCGCTCCGGCGGCGAGACCGGCTTCGCGAACCAGTACGCCGCGCTGGACGCGCTGCCGGCGAGCCTGCGCAAGCAGGCCGAGGCGGCCACCGTCCGGCATTGCTACGAGGGCCGCCGCGACGGCTCCTTCCCGACGGTCCGTCACCCGCTGGTGCGCGCCCATCCGGCGACCGGGCGGCCGGCGCTCTACGGGGCGACCAGCGCCTGCATCGGCGTCGAGGGCATGGACGAGGACGAGGGACGCGCTTTCCTCGACGAGATCGGCCGTTACGCCATCGCGCCGGAAGTCCAGTATTCGCACGCCTACGAGGTCGACGACGTGGTGATCTGGGACAACGCCGCCACGCTCCACACCGGCCCCAAGCTCGACGAGGCGAGCGGCCCCGGCGACGCCCGCATCATGAACCGCGTCAGCGTGCGCGGCTGGCCGCAGGCGCAGGCGTCTTACGGCTGCAGCTCGGTTCCCGGAATATCCGCGAGGTCGCCGACCCAGGGCTGGGCCGAGCGGGTCCAGATCTGGCCGGACGGGCGAAGCTGGTCGCGCTGCTTGAGCGCGCCGAGGCGCAGGCCATAGATCTTCGGCGCGTCGTCGCCATAGGAGGTGGCGTAGATCGGCGTGCCGCAGTCGCCGCAGAAGCCCTGGGCGCGCTTGTTCCCGCTCTCGGCCGTCTTGACGTAGACCTTGGGCTCGCCGCTGAGGATCTTCAGGTCCTCCTCCTTGGCGATCACGATGGCGCGGTAGGGCGCCCCCGACATGGTCTGGCAGTCGGAGCAGTGGCAGACCCGCGTCATCGCCGGATCGACCTCCGCCTCCCAGGTGATGGCGCCGCAGTGGCAGGCTCCGTCGACTTTCATGTCCGTCCCCCCTGTTGACCCGGATTATTCCGCCGCGGCGCGCGAATTCGCGGCCTGCAGCATCGTCTCACCCATATCGTTCCAGACGCGCTGGTCGGCAAGCCTGCCGTCGCGCACGGTGAAGCGGTCGATGAAGCGGATGCCGCTGAAGGTCGAGCCGTCGAGCCACTCGCCGGCCAGCGTGCCGTAGCAGTAGACCGCGACCCCATCCTCGCCCGGCGCCACGTCGAAGCGCTCGTAGGTCTTGCCGACCGAGGCGTAGCGCTCCTTGGCCCAGTCGAGCAGCGCCTGAAGTCCGCGCAGCGGCCCGGCGCCGGGGAAATGCATGACGAAATCCTCGGCCAGCATGGACCGGGCGGTGTCGAGGTCGCGCGCCGCCATCGCCGCGAGGTAGTCGCGCACCACGGTGGCGGCGTCGGGCACCGGCTTGCCCGGCGTGCGGCGCTGGCGACCGCGCATGTAGCCGGTGGGCTTGACCTCGTTGATCTGCACCGTGATGCCGTCGAGGGGGGCGGCGATGGTCGCCCGCACCGCGTCGGTCAGCCGCTCCGACAACGCCGTGCGGACCTCGTCGCCGTAGCCTTCCATCAGCGTGATCGTCACCACCGGCATGCCGTCCTCCCCGGCCGCTTTGGCCGCATCCAGATCGCACGATCATAGCACGTCCGCCGGCGCGCCTACCGGTCTTCCTATCGCGCGGCGTCGCGGATAGTGTTGATGCGTCTCGACGGACAGCCGGCCGGCGGTCCCAGGCAGCGGATGGCGCGACCCATGCAGACGAAGTCCTCCCGACGCAGCATCTATGGCGCCTTCGCGGCGACGCGCCTGGCGCTGTCCCGCAGCCAGCTCGAAATCTCGGCCCGATACAATCCGGAGATGCGCTTCTGGTTCGCGCGCTTCGAGCTCTACATCGCGCTCTTGATCATGATGGACAACTGGTACGCCGGCAGCGCGCGCGAGCCCGAGCGCCGCGCGACGCGGCTGTCGAGCCTGACCAGCCAGATGCCCTGTTCCTATACCAAGGCCCGGCAGCTGATCGAGGATGCGGTCGAGTTCGGCTACGCCGAGATCCGCTCCGATTCCGCCGACCACCGGGTCAAGGTCGTGATCCCCACCAAGCGCACGATCCAGGTCTGGGAGGCCTATTTCGACGAGGCCAAGGCGATCATGGAAGACACCAATCTGATCGAGCTGCTCGTCGAGGAACGGCTGGAGGAGCGCCGGCTCGCCAAACCGCCAATCGGTCAAAGCTCGTAGAATCCGCGACTAACTTAGTAGGCAATATTCCCCGCTAACTCCGCGATTGTTGCCCCTCCGGGCCGGACCTACGATCGCCCGGCGCGGCACGATCAATGACGACTGAACGGCGGGAGGGCAACGCATGGGCGCCGGGGGCATCCGGGATTTCCTGAGCGATCTGGAGGGCAAAGGACAACTCCTCAGGGTTACCCAGGAGGTGGACACGCTCGACGAGATGGGCGCGTTCATCGCGCGCGCCGACTACGCCCATCTCGACAAGGCGCTATTGTTCGAAAAGCCCAAGGGCTTCGAGATGCCGGTCCTCGCGAACACCGTCGGCGGGGTGAGCTACAGCCGCATCGCCTCGACCTTCGACGTGCCGGTCGTGGGCGCGGTGCCGGCGGTGGCGAAGAAGATGGGCCAGGTCCTGCAGACCGGCGGCGTGGCGCCCGTGCGGGTCGAGCCCGACCGGGCGCCGTGCAAGGAGGTGATCCTCACCGGCGACGACGTCGACCTCTCGCTGCTGCCGATCCTGCGCACCAACCCCGAGGACGGCACGGGCGGCAGGAATTTCGTCGAGGGCCGGTTCATCGGCAGCCTCGCCTGCTCGAAGCCCACCGAGAGCAGCCACAACCTCTCCTATCACCGCTTCGAGGTGCAGGGCCGCGACGTCGGCACGGTGTGGGTCTTCCGGCTGACCGGCGACGCGCAGAGCATCGCCGAGCACTGGGGGGCGGAGGTCGGCGACCCGGAGTCCGGCTGGGATGCGGCCAAGGGCAAGGGCTACCCGATGGCCTACGTGCTTGGCGTCACGCCCGAATTCCTGCTGACCGGGGCCAACCCGGCGCTGCCGCACAAGACCGACGACTTCGCCTTCATCGGCGGCATGATCGGCCGCCCGGTCGAGATGGTGAAGTGCGAGACGATCGACGTCGACGTGCCGGCCAATGCCGAAATCGTGATCGAGGGCGTCTTCCACCCATTCGAGTTCGACCAGCAGGGCCGCTACGCCTCGTTCAACGGCTACTACGACGACCCGCGACGGCGGCCCGTCTTCCGCGTCACCGCGATCACCATGCGCAGGAACCCGATCTACCAGCACGTCCACATCGGCCAGCCGCTCAACGAGTGCAACAACATGGCGGCGTTCTTCCGCTCGGTGCGGGTGTTCCGCGACGTGCAGATGGTCATGCCCAACCTGCGCGACGTCTTCGTCGACCCCGCGGCGGGCGTCGGCTTCACCGTTCACATCTCGATCAAGAAGACGCGGATCGGCGAGCCCAAGATGGCGATGATGCGCGCCTATACCTCGCTCATGGGCTTCTGCAAGCACGTCTTCGTCTATGACGACGATGTCGATATCCGCAATCCGCACGAGCGCGACTGGGCCTTGGCGCACCGTTTCATGGCCGACCGCGATCTCCTGGTCGTCCCCAATGTCGTCGGCATGACGATCGACCCTTTGGCGCAAGGCAAGACGGGCGGGCCCTCGCGGCTCGGCGTCTATGACGGGCATCCGGAGATCCCGCTCAACGTGCGCACCTTCATGGGCGTCGACTGCACCGTGCCGCTGGGCCTCAAGGTGATGGACCGCGTGCTGAAGAAGCCCGACATCGAGACGCGCGTCGACACGCTGTGGAAAGCCGCGAACGGCCACGCCTGACGGCGCGGCAGTCCGACCAGTGGAGCCGATGATGAACGAGGCCATGACCCGACGGTCGAATACCGGCGGCCGCGAGCAGCCCGACTTCGCGTACGAAAACCTGCGCGACTGGCTCGCCGAGGCCGAGCGCATGGGCGAGGTGACCGTCGTGCGCGGGGCCGACACCAAGAGCGAGATCGGCATGGCTTCCGAGCTGGTCACCCGCTCGGAGCACGCCGACTGCGTGGTGTTCGACGACATCCCCGGCCATCCGCCCGGCTGGCGGGTGCTGGTCAATTTCTTCGGCGGGCGGCGGCGCAACATGACGCTGGGCTTCCCCAGCGACTACACCAAGGTCGAACTGAGCGAGGCGCTCTACGCCGTGCGCATGGAGGGCCGCGCGCCGATGCCGCCGAAAACGGTCGCGACCGGCCCGGTGATGACCAATATCGTCGAAGGCGAGGACATCGACGTCACACATTTTCCCGCTCCCGTTTGGCATCCGGGCGACGGCGGCGCCTATCTCGGCACCGGCTGCTTCCACGTGACGCGCGACCCCGATACAGGCCGCATCAATCTCGGCACCTACCGCTCGATGGTGCACGACAAATGCACCATCGGCAGCCACATCTCGCCCGGCAAGCAGGGCCGGGTCCACCGCGACAAGTATTTCGCGCGCGGGGAGGCGATGCCGGTCTGCGTCGTCATCGGCGGCGATCCGATGACTTTCCTCGCCGCCTGCACCGAGCTGCCGGCCGACATGCCCGAGTACGAGTTCGTCGGCGGCCTGCGCGGCGCGCCGATCAGGGTCGTCACCGGCAGGCATACCGGCCTTCCCTTCCCCGCCGACGCCGAGGTCGTGATCGAAGGCTTCGTCGACCCGGTCGAGCGGCGCCTTGATGGCCCGTTCGGCGAATGGACCGGGCACTATGGCGGCACGGTGCAAATGGAGCCGGTGATCCACGTCAAGGCGATCTACCACCGCGACGAGCCCATCGTCATGGGCTGTCCGCCGCAACGTCCGCCCGACGAGATGTGCCGCTACCGCGCAATCATCCGCTCGGCGATGCTGCGCGCCAATATCGAGCAGGCCGGCGTGCCCGGCGTCAGCGCCGCCTGGGCGCATGAGGTCGGCAACAGCCGCACGCTGCTCGCGGTCGCGATCCGCCAGCACTACCCCGGTCACGCCAAACAGGCCGGGCACATCGCGGCGATGTGCCATGTCGGCGCTTATGCCGGGCGCTACGTCGTCGTGGTCGACGACGACATCGACGTCTCCGACCTCGAGGAGCTGATGTGGGCGACGACCACGCGCTCGGACCCGGCCTCGGGGATCGACGTCATCCGTGGGGCGTGGTCGACCCCGCTCGACCCCTCGATCGAGCCCGCGCGCAAGGAGGCCGGCGACACCACCAACTCGCGCGCCATCATCGACGCCTGCCGGCCGTATCACTGGAAGGACGCCTATCCCGAGGTCAACGCGCCGCCGCGCGCGGTGGCCGAAGCGGCGCGGCGGAAGTTCGGCTGGCTGCTGGACGGCGCTGGCGACGGTCGGGCGCGATAAATCCGGCGGCCCCCGGCCCGGCGCGCGCGAGGCCCTCCCTCCCGGCGCCGCCCCGCGCGACGGCCGACGGCCCCCCGATCTTGAATCGTGACGGGCGTTCGGATGCGCTAGATCGGGTCGCATTTGGGCCGGATCAAAAATTGATCCGGCCCAAATGCGTGAATCCGATCTAACTATTTGATAATAGAGCAGATTCACGTGATTAGGTCGAATCAGGAAGTGATTCGACCTAATCACGACCTGCTCTATGCGCGCCGGCCGGCCGGCGCGCGGGAAATCGAGGCTGGCGACCCCGCAAATGATATGTCAATATACCATTTGATCCGGCGCCGCGCCGCGTGGGCGTGAAAGACGCCGGAAACCGTTCGAGGTCAGGGAGATGGGCGCGGAGCGGGACAGCGGACCCCGGGCCGAACAGGCCTTCATGGAGCCCTTCGCGGCCATGGACCTGACCGCGGTCCTGGCCGACAAGGGCTTCAAGGCCATCGCCGTCACTCCCTTCGAGGCGGCCGAGGGCGCGCTCGATCCCGGCAACCCGAACTGGCGCTTTCCCTGGACGCTCATTTCGGTGGAACGCGCGGCATGAGCGGCGCCGGCGGCAGGGATCCGGTATTGGGAAAGCGTGCGGATTGCGCGCGATATCGGCGGTCTGGAGGCTAATTGTTTGATATCCAGCAAAAAAGTTGTCCGCGCCCCGAATGCGTGGGATGATCGCGGGAGCGGACCGTAACGAACGCCAAGAAGTCGGATCGGAAGAATCGGAAAGAATGACCCCGTAAGCTAGGAGGCTGATAGTGAAAACCAATCTCAAGGTATTCTTGGCCGCGGCGGGCGCGGCGGCGATGATGGGGATGGCGTCGGCGCCGGCGAAGGCCGCCGCGACCGAGCTCACGTTGGTGCACCCGTTCCCCGACTATCTGATCTACACCAAGCTCTGCAAGGAGCTCGTCGGCAAGATCAACAAGGCCGGCAAAGGCATGGTGAGCATCAAGGTGCTGCCGTTCAACTCGATCGGCATGTTCAAGCAGCCGCCGGCGGTCAAGGCCGGGCGCGTCGATATCTCCTGCATCCCGGCCGCCTTCTATGCCCGCGGTCTGCCGGAGGCCGAGGCCGTGGCGACCTCCAACTCGTCGCCCGACAAGGTGCGCGCAAACGGCGGCATGAAGCTGCTCGACGAGATCCACCAGAAGCACTTCGGGGTGAAGTATCTGGGCTGGACCTCCCCGGGCAATCACTTCCGTATCTACATGAAGAACCCGCCCAAGTTCACCGACAAGGGGCTGATCGACTTCACCGGCGTGAAGCTGCGCGACAACCCGATCTACGGCGCGTTCTTCCGCGCCATGAAGGCCACCACGCACACCTTGCGCGCCACCGACGTCTACCCGGCGCTGGAGAAGGGCGTGGTCGACGCGGCGGCCTGGGCCACCGTCGGCCTCAAGGGCCTGAAGTGGGACAAGTTCCTGCGCCACGCGGTCGAGCCGGAGTTCTTCCACACCGACATCGGCTGGATCATGAACCTCGACAAGTGGAACTCGCTCAGCCCCGCCGCCAAGAAGGTGATCCAGGACACGATCATCGCGCATGAAAAAGTCGCGCGTGAGAAGCTCTTGAGCTTGGCGGCCGCCGAGCGCAAGACGCTGATGGCCGAAGGCATGAAGTTCCACACCGTGTCGAACCCGAAGGCCTATGTGAAGCTGGCGGTCGACAGCGCCTATCAGCGCATGGCGAACCGCCTGAAGAAGACCAAGCGCGGCGCCGGAAACGCCGCCAAGCTGCGCGCGACCTGGCGCGAGTAGCCGCGCAGGTCGGCCTATCGATGATCCCGGGACCATTTCGCAGCTGGTCCCGGGATCGACGTTTTGATGCCTTGAAAATCATTAGGCGTGTAGGGCGCCAAAGTCAGGGGACAGCAGGGGGGCAATGGCAGTCCTGAAGGCCGTTGACCGGCTGTGGGGGCGTCTGCTTTGGCTGTTGATGGCCATCGCGGCGATTTACGTCGGATCGATCATGCTGCTGATCGTCTATGCCACGGTCTTCCGCACCGCCGGCTGGTCCTATACGCCCTACGCCACCATCGCCATCGAGTACGGCTTCATCTACATCCTCTTCCTGGGCTCGCCCTGGCTCGTGCGCCAGCGCGCTCACATCTATATCGAGATCCTGACAGCAGCGATCCCCGAACGGGGGCGTAAGATCCTGTCGCGCGGCATCGTCTCAGCGGCCGCGCTCATCTGCTTCATCTGGACCTGGTACACCTGGGGGCTCTTCACCGAGCGCTGGTCGGACACGATGTCGTTCGACGAGTTGCGCGCCCAGTTCAACATCCCGCTCTGGCTCAGCACGATCCCTTTTCCCATCGGCTTCTTCCTGATGGGCGTGGAGTTCCTGCGCTTCGCCTTCACCGCCGAGCCGATGCATGTCGGCATCGCCGGGGTGGCGAGCGACCGCATCGAGCTCGAAGAGCAGCGGCGCGACCTGGCCCGCGGGCGCTAGATGGAGTGGTACTGGATCCTGCTGCTGCTGCTGGGGTCGATCCTGGTCCTGATGTTCGTCGGCGTGCCCGTGGGCATCGCCTTTCTGATCGTCTGCACGGTCACCGCCTATCTGATCTATGGGCGCTTCGGCAGCTTCGACGCCAATCTCGAAGCGAGCGTTTTCCAGCTCGCGGACAACGCCTTCTCCAACATCGCGATCTTCGCGATCGTGCCGATCCCGATGTTCCTGCTGATGGGCGAGCTGTTCTTCCACACCGGGCTCGCCAACCGCATGTTCAACGCGGTGGAGATGCTGATGGGCCGGGTGCCGGCGCGGCTCTCCTACGTGACCGTCGCCGGCGGCACGGCGCTGGCCACGCTCTCCGGCTCCTCGATGGGCTCGACCGCGCTGCTCGGCACGCTGATGGTCCCGGAGATGACCAAGCGCGGCTACAAGAAGCACATGTCGATCGGCCCGATCCTGGGCACCGGCGGCCTGGCCATGCTGATCCCGCCCTCTGCGCTCGCGGTGCTGCTCGGCACCATCGCGGAGATCGACATCGGCAAGCTCCTCATCGCCGGCATCGTGCCCGGGGTGATCCTGGCGCTCATGTACGCCGTGCTGATCTTTGTCCGCGCCACCCTCGACCCCGACGCCGCGCCGGCCTACGACGTCGACTTCGTGCCCTACGGCGTGCGCTTCATCGTCTTCGCGCGCGACGTCCTGCCGATGGTCTCGATCATCGGCATGGTCGTCGTGCTGATCATGGGCGGCATCGCCACGCCCTCGGAGGCGGCGGCCTACGGCTCGGTCGGGGTGATCCTGCTGGCGCTGCTCTATCTGTACCTGACGCCCATTGCCGTCCTGACATGGCTTGCCTTCGTGCGCCGGGCGACGGGCGAGGCGGATGCGGCGCTGCGGCGCGCGGCCTGCGACCAGATCCGCCGCTTCTGGCCGAGCTTCGCGCGCGCGCTCTGGAAATCGATGTGGGGCGCGGGGCGCGTCACCGTGATCGCGCTGGTGATCCTGCTCGGCTCCTCGCTCTTCTCCAACGTGCTCGCCGCCTCGGGGGCCAGCGTCAAGCTGATCGAATGGGTCACCGGCTTCGACGTCTCGGCCTACGTGATGATCCTCTTCATGCTGGGCATCCTGCTGCTGCTCGGCATGTTCATGGACCAGCTCGCGATGATGCTGCTGACGGTGCCGATCTTCTTCCCGGTGATCGCCAAGCTCGACTTCGGCATGTCGCTCGACATGACGCAGATCTGGTTCGGCGTGATCATGCTGCTGGCGATGGAGATCAGCTTCACCACGCCGCCCTTCGGGCTCCTGCTCTTCGTCATGCAGGGGGTGGCGCCGCCGGGCACGCGCTTCGGCGAGATCTGCCTCGCCGCGATCCCCTTCATGGCCTGCGCCATGCTGCTGGTGGCGCTGATCATCATGGTGCCGGGGGTCGCCACCTGGCTGCCCTGGTCGAGCTTCTGACTTCGGTTTCCCGATTCGCCATCTCGAGCGAGCGCCCCTTCGAATTGACGCCAAAAAGCGAGCCGATCACCCGTTCACGAAGACGATCTTGCCGCGCGAGTGGCCGGTCTCGATGCGGGCGTAGGCCTCGGCGAAGTCTTCGAGCGCGTAGGTCTGCTCCACCACCGGCCTGAAGGTCCCCTCGCCGACCAGCGCCACGACGCGCTCGAGGGCCGCCCGGTCGCCGCGCACCTGGGCGTTGAGCACGGTGACGTCGGGCCGTCCCGGCGCCTCGGGCAGCGGGGCCGCGTTGATGTAGACCAGGAGCCCTCCGGGCCTGAGCGCCTCGAAGGAGCGGCGGTGCACCTCGCCGCCCATGGTGTCGAAGACCACGTCGCATTCCGCGGCGGCTTCCGCGAAGTCGGTCGTGGTGTAGTCGATCGCCTCGTCGGCGCCGAGCGCGGCCACGAAGTCGTGGTTTCCGGCGCGCGCCGTGACCAGCACCTGCGCGCCCTTGTGCTTGGCGTACTGGACCGCGAGGTGGCCGACCCCGCCGGCCCCGGCGTGGATCAGGATGCGGTCGCCGCTGCCGATCGGCGCGGTCGTCTCCAGCGCCGCCAGCACGGTGATCGCCGAGATGCCGAGCGCCGCCGCCGCCTCGTGGCCGAGCGCCTCGGGCTTGGCCGCCACCATGCCGGCCTTGACCGCGACCGCCTCGGCGTGGCTGCCCCAGCGCATTACCTCGGCGATGCCGAAGACCGGATCGCCGGGGACGACGCCCTCGACCCCCTCGCCGACCGCCCGCACGGTGCCGGAGAAATCGCGGCCCGGCACGTGCGGGAAGTCGAACTCGAAGTACTGGCGCACCTCGCCGGCGCGCATCTTCCAGTCGATCGGGTTGAGGCTGGCCGCCGCGATGTCGACGACCACGTCGCCGGGGCCCGGCTCGGGATCGGCGAGCTCGCCCAGGGCGAGCTGCTCGGGTCCGCCATAGTCCTTGATCAGTACGGCCTTCATGCGACGGCGCTCCCCCTCCCCGTTCCACGGACAGGCGCCGGTTATAGGCTGGAACGGCCGGTTTTACGACCGGCCGAAAGGATTCCGCGCTGGATGCGCCGCAAATGATATGTCAATATATCATTTGCGGCGCCATTCCCGCGGTGGCCCGTTCGCGCATCTCCGGGAGGGTCGTTCAACCGATGGCGGCGCAGCCCAAAACCGACACCCTCCTCGCCCCGCGCCCGGCCCGGCCGGGCGGGTCCGCGCGCGCGGGCGGCGGCGTCGACGCGCGCCAGCCGACGCCGCTCTACCACCAGATCTACACCATCCTGCGCGACGAGATCGTCAGCGGCGGCTACGCCAACGGCGCCATCCTGCCGAGCGAGTTCGAGCTGACGCGGCAATACGGCGTCAGCCGCGTGACCGCAAAGCGGGCCCTGAACGAGCTGGCCGCCGAAGGCCTGGTGAGCCGCGAGCGCGGGCGCGGCACGGTGGTGCGCTTCGAGGCGCCCTCGCCGCCGGTCCGCGCCTCGGTCGAGGGACTGCTGGAGAACCTGCTGCAGATGGGCCTCAAGACCGAGGTGCGGCTGCTCGGCTTCGACTACGTCGCGGCGTCGGACGAGGTCGCGCGCGCGCTCGGCTGCGCGGCCGGCACGACCGTCCAGCGCGCGGTCCGGGTGCGCCTCATGGAGGGCGAGCCCTTCTCGCATCTCACCACCCACGTGCCGGAGGAGATCGGGCGCTCCTACAGCCGCGACGACCTCGCGCACCGGCCGCTGCTGGCGCTGCTCGAGCGCTGCGGCGTAATCGTCTCCTCGGCGCATCAGACGCTCACCGCGACGCTTGCCGATGCGCGCATCGCGCCGCTGCTCGAGGTCCAGGTGGGCGCGCCGCTGCTGCGCATCTCGCGCACCGTCCACGACCAGGACGGCCGCGCCGTCGAGCACATCACCGGGCTCTACCGGCCCGACCGTTACCAGTACCAGATGACGCTCAACCGGATCGACGGCGAGGACCGCAAGATCTGGTCGCCGGCGGGATGACGGCGCGATGGTGACCACGTCACGCATGACCTTGGCGGAAAGGCTCTGTGCCCGCGCGGCCGGATTGCCTTCCGTAAGACCCGGCGAGATCGTCACGGCAAAGGTCGATCTGGCGATGGTCCATGATTCGAGCGGGCCGCGCCGCCTCATGCCCAAGCTCGCCGAGATCGGCGCCGAGGTCTGGGACCCCTCCAAGGTCGTGCTGATCACCGACCACTACGTGCCGGCGGTCGACGCCGAGAGCGCCGCCATCCTCGACCTCACGCGCAAATGGGCGGCCGAGACCGGCGTCGAGGCCTTCTACGACATGCAGGGCATCTGCCACATCGTGCTGCCCGAGCGCGGGCACCTGAAGCCCGGCATGTTCGTCGCCGGGGGCGATTCGCATTCGACCACGGGCGGCGCCTTCGGCGCCTTCATGATCGGCATCGGCGCGACCGAGATGGCCGGCGTCATGGCGACGGGCGAGATCTGGGTGCGCGTGCCGCCGACGATCCGCATCGAATGGACCGGCGCGCTCGGCCAGGGTCTCGCGGCAAAAGACATGATGCTGAAGCTCTGCGGCGCGCTCGGCATGGGGGTGGGAAACTACAAGGCCATCGAATACACCGGCCCCGCCATGACCGCGCTGGCGATGACCGAGCGCATGGTGCTCTCCAACATGGCGGCCGAGCTCGGCGGCAAGGTGGGCCTGATCGCCCCCGATAAGGTGACGCTCGACTATCTGCGCGCGGCCGGCGCGGAGGTGGATGACGACGCGCTCGACTGGAAGAGCGACCCGGAGGCCGAGGTCGAGGCGACCCACAGCTTCGATGCGGGCGCGCTCGCACCGCAGGTCGCCGCCCCGCACAGCCCGGAGAACGCCGCCGATGCGGACAGCTACGCCATGGTCGCGATCCACCAGGCCTATATCGGCGCCTGCACCGGCGCCAAGCTGGGCGATCTCCATATGGCGGCGGCGATCCTGCGTGGCCGCAAGGTGGCGCCGGGCGTGCGCCTCCTCGTCGCCCCGGCCTCGACGCGGATCACCAGCGAGGCGGCGGCCGACGGCACGCTCGCCGCGCTCACCGAGGCGGGCGCGATATTGATGCCGAGCGGCTGCGGCGCCTGCGCGGGCTACGGGGCCGGCCTGCTCGCGGCGGGTGAGGTCTGCATCTCCTCCACGGCGCGGAACTTCCAGGGCCGCATGGGCCACGCCGAGAGCCGGGTCTATCTCGCCTCGCCCTACACGGTCGCGGCGAGCGCCGTCGCCGGCCACATCGCCGACCCGCGCCCCTTCCTGATGGAGAAGGCCGCGTGAGCGGAAAAGACGAAAGGCCCCTCACCCCTGAAACGCCGAAAGGCGCTTCAGCCCCCGAGGGGAGAGGGGACTATGCCGAGACGCTTCAATTCCCCTCTCCCCTTGAGGGAGGGGAGGGTGAGGGGGCCATCGTTGAGACGGGCTCTGCACCGCGAGCGCGCAAATGACCTCGCTCAGGGGCCGCGCCTGGGTGTTCGGCGACAATGTCGATACCGACGTGCTCGCCCCGGGCATCTACATGAAGGGCCCGCTGGCGGAGCTGGCGCAGCATTGCCTGGAGGCGGTCGACCCCGGTTTCGCGCGCAACGTCGCGCGCGGCGACATCGTCGTCGCCGGCGAGAACTTCGGCATGGGCTCGTCGCGCGAGCAGGCGGCGCAAGCCCTCATCGAGCTCGGCGTGGCGGCGCTGGTCGCCAGGTCCTTCGCCCGCATCTTCTACCGCAACGCCATCAATCTCGGCCTGCCGGCGGTCGTCTGCCGGGGGGCCGACGCGATCAAGCCGGGCGACGCGATCACCCTCGATCCCGCCGCCGGCACGCTCGCGGTGGAGGGTGGCGCGGCGCTTTCCTGCGAGCCGATCCCGGAACACCTTCTTGCGATGATCGCCGATGGCGGGCTCTTGCCGCATCTGAAGAAGAAGCTCAAGGGGTCGGACAGACCCGCTGGCGGGGAATCCGGGCAGTGAACATCGCCCGCGCGCCTGTCGGGGACACCCTTCCGGCCATGCTCGCCGGCCGCGAGATCGTCGTCGCCCCCGGCTGCTACGACGCCTTCACGGCGCTCCTGATCGAGGAGGCGGGCTTCCGCGCCGCCTATCTCTCCGGCGCCTCGATCGCCTACGGGCGCTTCGGCCGGCCCGATATCGGCCTCGTCGGCATGGAGGAGGTCGCCGCCATCGTCTCGGCGATCCGCGAGCGCATCGCCGTTCCGCTGATCGTCGATGCCGACACCGGCTTCGGCAATGCGCTCAACGTGATCCGCACGGTCAAGCTCTTCGAGCGCATGGGCGCCTCGGCGATCCAGATCGAGGACCAGGGCTATCCCAAGCGCTGCGGGCATCTCGACGAGAAGCGGCTGGTGTCGCCCGAGGAGATGGTCGGCAAGCTGAAGGCCGCGCTCGACGCCCGCGCCGACAAGGACACGCTCGTCATCGCGCGCACGGATGCGATCGGCGTCGAGGGCTTCGAGCCCGCCCTGGAGCGCGCCGCCCGCTATGCCGAGGCCGGCGCGGACCTGCTGTTCGTCGAGGCGCCGCGCAGCGAGGCCGAGATGAAGGCCATGGTGGCGCGGCTCGGCAACACGGCGCCGCTGATGGCGAACATGGTCGAGGGCGGCAAGACGCCGAGCCTCGACGCCGCCGCCCTGCAGTCGCTGGGCTTCCGGCTGGTGATCTTCCCCGGCGGCACCGCGCGCGCGGTCGGCCGCGCCCTGCGCGACTATTTCGCAAGCCTCGCCGAGCACGGCACCACCGCGCCCTGGCGCGACCGCATGCTCGACTTCGACGCGCTGCAGGAGCTGCTCGGCACCAAGGACATGCTCGACACCGGCAAACGATACGAGAGCGACAAGAGTTAGAGGAGGAGCAATGGAGACCTCGGACAAGACCGCCCGCCAGCTCTACGAGGAGATCAAGGCGAACCCGACGCGCCCGCGCTTCGGCTTCGGCCGCAAGCCGGCGATCGTCAACATCGACCTGCAGAAGTCCTACACCAATGTCGGCGAGTTCAAGTCCGCCTACGAGACCGACCCCAGGCAGATGGACTATGTGAACGAGATCTCCGACCTCGCACGGTCGAAGGCGATCCCGGTCGTCTGGACGTATGTCGCCTACATGGACTCGGGCGAGGATTGCGGCATCTGGGGGACGCGCACCGACACGCCCGATTCGCTCCAGAACATCAAGGTCGGCTCGCGGCGCTCGGAGTTCGACGACCGCCTGAAGATCGACAAGCTGCGCGACGTCATCATCAACAAGCGCATGGCCTCGGCCTTCCACGAGACCAACCTGCAGTCGCTGCTGGTCTGGCACCAGTGCGACACGGTGGTGCTGACGGGCGGCTCGACCAGCGGCTGCGTGCGCGCGACCTGCGTCGACAGCCTGTCGCGCGGCTACCGCACCGTGGTCGCCGAGGAATGCGTCGCCGACAAGCACGAGAGCCCGCATTTCGCCAACCTCTACGACATGGCGGTCAAGTACGCCGACGTCGTGCCGGCGGCCGACGTGATCGGCTACCTGAAGGACTGGTCCGCCCCCAACTGAGCGAGACCCCAACTCAGCGAGTTTCTTAGGCGATGCAGAAGGAAGATCCCGGACTCTACGATTATTGGCCCTACAAGGACCGGCCGAAGCTCGAATGGCCGAACGGCGCGCGGGTGGCCCTCTGGGTCGCGCCCAATATCGAGTTCTACGAGCTCGACCCGCCGGCGAACCCCAAGCGCACGCCCTGGCCGCGGCCGACCCCGGCGATCCTGCCCTACGCCCAGCGCGACTACGGCAACCGCGCCGGGCACTGGCGGATGATGGAGGTGATGGACCGCTGCGGCGTGCGCGGCAGCGTGTCGTTGAACGTGGCGCTCTGCGAGCACCATCCCGAGCTGATCGAGGAATGCGTCAAGCGCGACTGGGAGTTCTACTCCCACGGCATCTACAACACGCGCTACTGCTACGACATGGACGAGGCGCAGGAGCGCGCGATCATCGAGGACGCGATCGAGACGGTGCGGAAACACACCGGACAGACGATCGCCGGCTGGCTGGCCCCGGCGCTCACCCACACCGAGCGGACGATGGACCTGCTCGCCGAGTACGGCCTGCTCTACACCTGCGATCTCTTCTGCGACGACCAGCCCCAGCCGGTGAAGGTGAAGTCGGGCCGCTTCATCTCGATCCCCTACTCGCTCGAGATGAACGACATCATCGTCTACAACTTCAACTTCCAGGCCCCGCGCCGCTACGCCGACATGCTGAAGGCGAACTTCGACCAATTGTATGAGGAGGGTGCTGCGAGCGGCACGGTGATGTGCATCCCGCTCCACGCCTACGCGGTCGGCCAGCCGCACCGCATCCAGCCCTTCGCCGAGGCGCTCGAATACATCACCGGCCACGACGACGTCTGGGTGACGACGGGCCGCGAGATCGCCCAGTGGTATCTCGATCACCATTACGACACGGCGTTGAAGGACATCGCGAAATACAAAGCCGGCGCCGCGGGAGGCTGAACCGATGGCGCTGCCCGACGACTACCTCAAATATCCCAAGCGCGCCTACGGCATGGATCACGACCGCTACACGTGGTCGATCCTGCAGAAGCGTCCCAAGGTCGCGTGGCCGAACGGCGCGCGCATTGCGCTCTGGGTGGTGCCGGCGCTCGAGTTCTTCCCGCTCGACCAGCCGGCCCAGCCCTTCAGGGCGCCGGGCGGCATGGTCACGCCCTATCCCGACCTCCGCCACTACACGCTGCGCGACTACGGCAACCGCGTGGGCGTCTTCCGCGTCTTCAAGCTGCTCGACGCGCTCGCGATCAAGGCGTCGGTTGCGGTCAATTCCAAGGTCGCCCAGCGCTATCCGCTGCTCATCGACGAGATCGATGCGCGCGGCTGGGAGGTCATCGCGGGCGGCGTCGACATGGGCAGGCTCCACTACGGCGGAATGGACGCGGCGGCCGAGATGGCCCAGGTGCGCGAGTCCCTGAGCGTGCTGCGCGAAGCCACGGGCCAGGCGGTGACGGGCTGGCTCTCGCCGGCCAAGTCGGAATCGGAGAACACCCTCGATCTCGTCGCGGCCGAGGGCGTCGACTACGTCTGCGACTGGATCAACGACGACATGCCGTATGAGATCGAGACGAAGTACGGCACCATCCATTCGATGCCCCACGCCCACGAGATCGACGACCAGACGATCATGATGGGCTACCACCACTCGGAGGCGCAGTTCGTCGACCAGGTGCGCGACCAGTTCGACGTGCTCTACGGCGAGACCGAGACCGAGGGCGGGCGCATCATGGCGGTCACCATCCATCCCTGGATGTCGGGCCAGCCGCACCGGATCAGGGCGCTCGAAGCGGCGCTCGCGCATATCATGGCCCATGACGGCGTCTGGTCGGCCACGGGCGCCGAGATCCTCGCGGCGTTCAAGGGGCAGGGTTAAGGGCGAAGACGGGCGCCGGCTTGCCGGCCGCGCCGCGGCGATGCAGGTCTTGAGGGACTGAACCGCACCACATCCGGGAAAGGCCCGCCGCCCGTGCCCGAGCCGCAATCCGCCATCGAGACGATCCGCGACTGGCTGCGCACGGACGGGCGCTTCATCGGCGACGCGGCCGCCTTCCAAACCGCCGTCGTCGAGCGCCTGCGCGGCCTGGGCCTGCCGATCGTGCGCTTCACCACCGGCGTGCCGAGCCTGCATCCGCAAGTCGACAGCTTCACCACGCTCTGGGAGCTGGGAAAGGGCTTTACGTTCCGCCAGTACCGCATCACCGACGAGAACGCGGCGATGCTGGAGAACAGCCCTTTGATCATCGCCTATCGGGAGGGGCGCCGCACGCGCTGCGATCTCGAAGCGCCGCCCCGGCCCGGCGAGTTCACCGTGCTGCCCGACCTGCGCGCCGCCGGGCTCAGCGACTACATCGTCGTCCCCCTCCCCTTCTCCGACGGCTCGTTCAAGGCGGTGAGCTACGCGATCGACCGCGCGGGCGGCTTCAACGACGACGAGGTCGCGGTGCTCGAAGGCATCGCCGGCGATCTCGCGCCGGTCATGGAGACGCACTACCTCCGCCACCTCGCCCGGACCCTGGTGGACACCTATGTCGGGCCGGTCGCCGGCCGGCGCGTGCTGGAGGGCGCCATAAAGCGCGGCGCCCAGGAGACCATCCGCGCCGCCATTTGGTTCTGCGACCTGCGCGGCTTCACGCCGCTCTCCGAGACCCTGCCCGGCGGCCAGCTGATCGACCTGCTGAACGACTACTTCGACGCCGTCGCCCAAGCCATCGAGGCCGAGGGCGGCGAGATCCTGAAGTTCATCGGCGACGCGGTGATGGCGATCTTCGTGCCGCGCGACGGCGCCGAGGAGGATGCCGCCCGTCGCGCCCTCGCCGCCGCCGACGCCGCACTGACGGCGCTGGCGGCCCTCAACGACGCCCGCGCCGAGGCGGGCAAGGCGCGCATCGACTGCGGCGTGGCGCTCCATTTCGGCGATCTGCTCTACGGCAACGTCGGCGGCCAGAGCCGCCTCGACTTCACCGCGATCGGCCCGGGGGTCAACCTCGCCAGCCGCATCGAGGGGCTGACCCGCACGCTCGACGAGCCCGTGCTCGCCTCCGCCGCCTTCGCGGCGACCCACGGCGGCCGCTTCGAGATGCTGGGCGAGTTCGAGCTCAAGGGCATAGCCGAGAAGCGCGCCGTCTACGCGCCGCGAGGCTGACATATTCGTGGTCAACCCTCCAAAAGCCTGAAATGCAGTCCGCCCGAAGGGTTTGCGTGGGGCCGGCAGGTCCAGTATGACTCCCCGCCGAGCAACGGGACGGTCGGCGGTTGACGACGAAGCCTTCCGCTCTCATATCGACGGCCGAACGGCCGGGCGAACCAACCGACAAGAGCCGCGCGAAGGCGCACAGGGATGCCATGATCCAGGCAGACTCGCTGACCAAGCACTTCGGACCGATCAAGGCCGTCGACGGGGTCAGTTTCGAGGTCGGCAAGGGCGAGGTGCTGGGCTTCCTCGGCCCCAACGGGGCGGGCAAGTCGACCACCATGAAGACGCTCTGCGGCTTTCTCACGCCGACCGCGGGCTCGGCCTCGATCTGCGGCCACGACATCGTGGCCTCCCCCATCGAGGCCAAGCAGCACCTCGGCTACCTGCCCGAAGGCGCGCCGGCCTACGCCGACATGACGCCGCGCTCCTACCTCGCCTTCATCGCCGGCATCCGCGGCCTCAGCGGCGCGGCGCGGCGGGCGCGCATCGAGGCGACCGTGGAGACCGCCAACATCGCCTCGGTCTACGACCAGCCGATCGAGACGCTCTCCAAGGGCTTCAAGCGCCGGGTCGGGCTGGCCCAGGCGCTGCTCGCCGATCCCGACGTCCTGGTGCTCGACGAGCCCACCGACGGGCTCGACCCCAACCAGAAGCACGAGGTCCGCAAGCTGATCCGCGAGATGGCGCCGCAGAAGGCGATCATCATCTCCACGCACCTGCTGGAGGAGGTCACCGCGGTGTGCAGCCGGGCCATCATCATCGCCTCGGGCCGCGTCGTCGCCGACGGCACGCCCGACGAGATGGAGGCGCGCTCGCGCCATCACAATGCGGTCACATTGAAGATCGACAAGAGCGTCACCTCGGCCGCCGCCAAGGAGCTCGAGGCGCTCGACGACGTCGCCAGCGTGCAGCCCAAGGGCGGCGACACGCTGGTCGTCTATCCCAAGGGCGGCAAGTCGATCATCGCCTCGGTCAGCGACCTCGCGCGGACCAGGAGATGGCCGGTCGAGGAGGTCTACGCCGAGCGCGGCCATCTCGACGAGGTCTTCCGCGAGATCACGCAGACCGCCGCGTGACCGCGGCCTGAGCACGGAAAGTCGGCGCATGCGCAACATCTGGACGATCTTCAAGCGCGAGCTGAGGGGCTATTTCGCCACCCCGGTGGCCTACGTCTTCCTGGTCGTCTTCCTCGCCGTCGCCGGCGCGCTCAACTACTTCGTCGGCAACTTCTTCGGCCGCGAGCAGGCCGACCTCCAGGCCTTCTTCGTCTTCCACCCCTGGCTCTACCTCTTCCTGGTGCCGGCGATCG
>Ga0302046_10001198_pt1 | contig 24400 bp, 17 predicted proteins | sample RVTome_11_FD_200261 | JGI IMG/M metagenome (GOLD analysis project Ga0302046, IMG submission 200261) | Soil microbial communities from uranium-contaminated site in the Upper Colorado River Basin, Wyoming, United States - RVT147D111 (version 2) ... | reverse complement strand
CGCCGCCGACGCGACGGCCCGGGTGCAGCTCCGCCCCCCCGACATCGAGCGCGAGACCCGGACGCTGTCCGGCGGCAACCAGCAGAAGGTGGTCATGGCCCGCGCGCTGCTGGCGGAGGCGCGCGTCCTGATCGTGGACGAGCCCACGCGCGGCGTGGACGTGGGAGTCAAGACCGAGCTGCACCGCCGCATCCGGATGCTCGCGGACGAGGGGCGCGCCGTCCTGCTGATCTCCTCGGAGCTGCCCGAGGTGCTGGCGCTGGCCGACCGGATCGTCGTGATGCGGGAGGGACGCGTGACCGGCACGCTCGCGGCCGCCGGCGCCACACCCGAGGCCATCATGACCCTCGCGGTGGCCGCGTGACCGGCGGCGCGCGCTGGGTCGCGCGCTACGGAGTCGGGATCGCGCTGGCGGCACTCGTCCTGGCCGGCGCGGTCGCCGTGCCCGGCTTCTTCACGCGCGAGAACCTCACGACCGTTCTGCTCCACGTCTCGATCAACGCCATTCTGGCGCTCGGCATGACGTTCGTGATCGTCACCGCGGGGATTGACCTCTCGGTGGGATCGGTGCTGGCGCTTGCGGGCGTGCTCGCGGCCGCCACGCTCACGAGCGGCCCGGTGCTCGACACCGTGGGCGTGCCCGGCGCCACCGTGGCCGCGATCGTGGTCGGGATCGGTCTCGGGATGGCCGCCGGCGCCCTGAATGGGGCCGTCATCGCGTGGCTGGGCGTGGCGCCGTTCATGGTGACGCTCGCGGGCATGACCATCGCGCGCGGGCTGGCGCGCCTCTTCACCGGCGGCGTGCCGATCGGCTTCCCGGCCCGGGACGACCCGCGCTTCGACGCGAAGGTGGCCGCCCTCGACGCGCTCAACGTCCTGGGTGGCGGGCGGATTCCCGTGCCCGGGCTCCCGCGCGGGTTCCCCGTGCCGGCACTCGTCATGATCGTCCTCGCGGTCGCCGCGGCGTTCGTGCTGACCCGCACGCGGTTCGGCCGCTACGTCTACGCGGTGGGCGGCAACGAGGAGGCCGCGCGGCTGGCCGGAGTGCCGGTGCGCGCCGTCAAGCTCGCCGTGTACGCCATCGCGGGCGCCTGCGCGGGCCTCGCGGGCGTCCTGCTGGTGGGCCAGCTCCGCTCGGGCGGCCCGGACGCCGGCATGCTCTACGAGCTGAACGCCATCGCGGCCGCGGTGATCGGCGGGGCCTCGCTGTTCGGCGGCATCGGCACCGCCGCCGGCGCGCTCGTGGGCGCGCTGCTGATCGGTGTGCTCAACAACGCCCTCGACCTGCTGGGCGTGCAATCGTTCTGGCAGGAGATCGTGAAGGGCGGGATCATCCTGCTCGCCGTACTGTTCGACGTGTGGACCAAACGGGGGATGCGCCGTGCGTAGGATCCGTCTTGCCGCTCTGACCGCGCTCGCCATGATCGCGCCCCAGCTGGACGCGCAGGACCGGCCGATCCGCGAATGGCTTATCCGCGGTCCGATTTCCGCCGACACCGGCAGGGTCGGCGTTCTGCGCGACTATCTCGCGGCGGAGGCCACGGTGCTCCCGGCGGCGGACGACACGGTGGCCGGCGGCCCGTTCCGGCTCGTTGCGGCGGACTCCGCCGGCCGCGTCAACCTGAACCTGCTCGCGGGTCCGTCGGACTGGAGCGTGGCGTACGCGCACACGTACGTGTGGTCGCCGGACGAGCGCGCGGTCCTGCTGGTCATGGACAGCGACGACGACCTCGTGGCCCGCGTAAACGGCCAGCGGGTGTGGGTCCACGTCGTGCCGCGCGGCATCGGCCCGGGGCGGGATACGGCGCGTGTCCGGCTGGCCCAGGGCTGGAACAGCGTGCTGCTCAAGGTGGTGAACCGCACGGGCGGCTTCGACCTCCTTGCCCGGCTCGCGCCGGCGCCGGGCGGCGGCGCGGTGGACGATCTCCGCCTGGACGTGACGCGACCGACGGATCGCGCCGGACGCGCGGTGACGCGCCACCACTATCCGGCACGCACCGTGGACGTGGGGCCGCTCACGGTTTGGGGCACGGCCCGCTGGCGGGACGACGCCCTCGAGGTAGCGGCCGTAGTGGCGGTCACCGGCTGGGGCCCCGACACGATCCGGAACGCGCGTGTCACGCTGCGGTCCGGGAACACCGCCGTCTTCGACACCACGCTCGTCACGCTCCCACCCGGCGAGGTCGCGGCCCTGCCCCTGCACGCCACGTTCGGCGCGCTCCGCGCCTCGGCGCTGGGCGGGCGGCAGCTGGCCGCGCGGACCCGCTGGGACCGAACCGACCGCACGACACGGCTCTTCGTGGATCCCGAGCCGCTGCTCCGCGCGCACGGCGCGGCGGTGGACCTCTTCGACCAGCGCGACACGCTGCCCACGCCCGCCCGGCTCGATGCCGTCCTGATCGTACCGGCCGAGTTGGATGGGCTTACCGTGGACCTGATCGAGCGGGGCATCGGGTCCGGCGCCGAGGTGATGGTGAACGGCGCGGCGGTGCCCCGGAGCAACGGTCGCGCCGCGCTCTGCGCTCCGTGCCGCACCGGCGACACCGTGCGCGTCGCGGTGCGGCCGGACCCGCGGCGGCCCCTGTGGCGCGCGCCCCAGGCGCGCGTGCGCGACGCCGGGTTCCCCGAGTACGCCGACGGCCATCGCTGGGCCGCGCAGCTCGGCGAGCCGGTTTCCGAGACGGCCCGGCCGGACGCCGCCGCGTGGCTCCGCGCGGTCGGCACCCCGGCCCACGCACCCCTCCGGGCGGCGGCGGCGGACGCCTTCCGGCCCGCCGCGGCCGCCTTGCGGCGCGACACGCTGTGGCTCGTCGGGAACTCGCACATTGACGCGGCGTGGCTGTGGCGCTGGGAGGAGACGATTGACGTGATCCGCAACACGTGGCGCACGTCGCTCAAGCTGGCGGAGATCTTCCCGGGGTACGTGTTCGCCGGCAGCAGCGCCGCGTTCTACGACGCGATGGATCGGCTGGAGCCCGCGCTCGCGGACTCGCTCGTGGCGGCCACGGACCGCGGCGGGTGGGCTCCCGTGGGCGGGTGGTGGGTGGAGCCCGACATGAACCTGTCGGCCGGCGAGTCGCTGGTGCGGCAGGGGCTCTACGGGCAGCGCTACTTCCAGCGCCGGTTCGGCCGCCGCTCCACGGTGGCCTGGACGCCCGACACGTTCGGGTATCCCTGGACGCTGCCGCAGATCCTCGCGGGCTCGGGGTTCACGTCGTTCGTGACCCAGAAGATCCGCTGGAACGACTCCACCGCCTTTCCGTACAACGTGTTCTGGTGGGAAGGCCGGGACGGGACGCGCCTCCTGTCGTACATCCCCTACGGCTACACGCACAATCTCGATCCCGCGTCCCTCGTGGAGGAGCGCGCCGAAGACCGCGGGCGCTCGGGGATCGGCCAGCAGATCGTGCTGTACGGCGTGGGCGACCACGGAGGCGGACCCACGATCACCATGCTGGAACGGGCCGAGCAACTGCGGCGCGTGCCCGCGTTCCCGGCCGCCCGGTACGCCGGTCCGGAGCCGGCGGTGGCCGCCGTGGCGCGCGCCGAGCCCGACTCCGGGTTCCCCATCTGGGACGACGAGCTGTACCTCGAGTACCACCGCGGCACGTTCACGACGCAGGCGGCCATGAAGCGCCGCAACCGCGAGAGCGAGACCCGGCTCCAGGTGGCCGAGGCGCTGGCGGCCCTCGACACGGCGCCCTACCCGCGCGCGGCGCTCGAGGCTACGTGGCGGCGCGTGCTGTTCAATCAGTTCCACGACATTCTCCCCGGCTCCGGGATTGACAGCATCTACCTCGACGCCAACGCCACCTACGACACGGCCTGGACCCTGCTGGACTCGCTCACGACGGCGAGCTTTGCGCGGCTGCGCGGGCGGATGGATACGCGGGGGAGGGGGACGGCGGTGGTGGTGTTCAATGCGCTGGGGTGGGCTCGTGGGGGAAGAGTGGGAGCGACGGGAGGGGATACCACGTGGGGGTACGTGGATTCGGTGCCGGCGTTTGGGGCGCGGGTCGTGCACGTGCCCGGCGAGGTGCGTTCTGCCTCCTGGCGCGGGCTCCCGGCGCCGGAGGCGGGCCCGACGTGGATCGAGAACGCGTTCCTGCGGGTGGAGGTGGACACGACCACGGGCGCGATCTCGCGGATATACGACAAGCGGGCGGGGCGGGAGGTGCTGGCGGCGGGGGCGCGCGCGAACGTCCTTCAGGTCCTCGACGATCGGCCGGCGCAGTGGGACGCGTGGAACCTGATGCCGAATCCGGAAACGTGGGAGGTCACGGCGGTCCGGCGCACCGGCGGGCGGACGGACGCGGATGCCGCGCGCTTCGAGATCGAGCGCGCGTGGGGCAACTCCGTGTTCCGGCAGGCGCTCGTGCTGCGGCGGGAGGCCGACCATCTCGACGTCGAGAACGACGTGGACTGGCACGAGCGCCGGAAGTTTCTCAAGGTGGCGTTCGGCTTTGCGGTGACGCCGGACTCCGCCACCTTCGAGATTCCCTATGGCACCATTGGTCGGTCGGGGCGCCCAACCACGCAGGCGGAGCGCGCCAAATGGGAGGTGCCGGGCCAGCGGTGGGCGGACGTCTCCGCCGGCGGGTACGGCGTGAGCGTGCTGAACGATTCCAAGTACGGGTGGGATTACCGCGAGGGCGTGCTGCGGCTCTCCCTGCTCAAGGCTCCCATCTGGCCCGATTCCACGGCCGACCGGGGCCGCCACCGCTTCCGCTTTGCCATCCTGCCGCACCCGGGGGACTGGAAGGACGCCGGGATCGCGCGACGGGCGGCCGAATACAACGTCCCGCTGCTCGGCGGGGTCGAACCCGTACACGCCGGGCCGCTCGGCCGGACGGTGGGCTTCGGCGGGACCGGAACCGCCGGGGTGAGCGTCACCTGGCTCAAGCGTGCGGAGGACTCCGAGCAGGTGGTGCTCCGCGTGGTCGAATGGCACGGTCGGAGCGCCGACGTGGCGGTCGCCCTGCCCTGCGCGGCCCGCGGCGTCCGACGCGCCAACCTGCTCGAGGATCCGGGCACGTCGCTTGCCGTGACCGGCCGGGAGGCGCGGCTCTCGCTTCGCGCGTTCGAGATCGCCACATTGCTGGTGGAGTGTCACCCATGACCCCGACCCGGCTGCTCCCCATTGCCCTGCTGGCGGCGCTGAGTTGCGCGCGCGCCCCCGACACCGACCGGCCGCAGGTGGGGGTCACGCTGCTCACGGAAGCGCACGTCTTCTACCAGGATCTCAAGCGCGGCATGCTCGCCGCCGCCGACTCGCTGGGGGTGGACCTGCACATCGTGGCGGGCGAGTGGGACCTGGCGCGGCAGACGGCGCAGGTCCAGAGCTTCCTCACGCGCAAGATGGACGCGATCGTGATCGCGCCGGTCAACTCCAGCGGCATCGTGAGCGCGGTGGAGGAGGCGCACGCGGCCGGCGTGCCCGTGTTCACGGCCGACATCGCGGCGGACGGCGGCGGCGTGGTGGCGCACATCGCCAGCGACAATCGGCAGGGGGGCCGGCTGCTCGGCGAGTTTCTGGCCGCGCGACTCGGCGGACGTGGCGCGGTGGCCGTGCTCGACCAGCCCACCATCACCAGCGTGCAGGAGCGCGTGGCCGGCTTCCGCGAGGCGCTCGCCGCGTACCCGGAGATCACGATCGTCGCGGCGCCGGCCGTCGAGCGGGGCCTGCGCGACGTCGCCAAGCAGAAGACCGACAACCTGCTCACCTCCGGCCGGCCGCTCGACGCCATCTTCGGATCGAACGACGACTGCGCGCTGGGCGCGCTGGCGGCGGTGCAGGCGGCCGGGCGACAGGGCATCGTGATCGTGGGATACGATGCCACGCCCGAAGCCCGCACGGCCATCGCGGGTGGCACGGCACTGCTGGCGGACGCCGTCCAGCACCCGGCGGAGATCGGGCGCCGCACGGTCGAGGCCGTGGCCGCCCACCTGCGCGGCGAGCGGGTCCCGCCGGTCATTGCCGTCCCGGTGAGTCTCGTCACCCGGGACTCCCTGCTGGCGGGCCGATGACGCTGATCCGGTTCGAGGGCACTGACGTGGACGTCCGCGGTCGCACGGACGTCGGGCGGATCCGCAAGGTCAACCAGGATCAGTTCCTGGTGGCCGCGCTCCACAAGGTGATTGACATCCACGACACCAGCCTGCCCGCGAACTACCGCGAGCGCTTCGACTCCGGCGCGCGCGCGCTGCTGTTCCTCGTGGCGGACGGGGTGGGCGGCGGTCCGAGCGGGGAGCGGGCCAGCAGCCTCACGCTCGATGCGATCACGCGGTACGTGACGAACTCCATGCGCTGCTTCTACAAGCTCGATCAGCTGGCGTCCATTGACCTCATGGGCGAGCTGGCGTCGTCCGTCATGGAGAGCCACATCGCCGTGCGGGCCGAGTCGGACGACGATCCCGCCGCGCGCGGGATGGCCACCACGGTGACCATGGCTCACGTACTCTGGCCGCGCGCGTACATCGTGCACATCGGCGACAGCCGCTGCTACCATCTCCGCGGCGACATCCTCACGCAGGCCACCCACGACCAGACGGTGAGCCAGGCGCTGGTGGACGCGGGCGCCATGACCGAGGAGCAGGCGGCAACGTCGCCGTACTCGCACGTGCTGACGCAGGCGGTGGGTGCCTCCGACGAGCTGGAGCCCGCGCTGTCCCAGCTGGCGCTCGCCACGGGCGACACCCTGCTCATGTGCACGGACGGCCTGACCAAGCACGTGACCCGGGACGCCATCGTCCGGATCCTCGCGGACCATCCCGGGGCCGAAGCCGCGAGCGCGGCGCTGGTGGACGCGGCGCTGGAGGGCGGGGGGACGGATAACGTGACGGCGCTGGTGGCGCGGTTCCTGGTGCCGTAGCGGGGGGATTGCCGAATGCCGAGGGCCGAGGGCCGAACCGGGAAGGCACAGGAAGGATGACCCGGGCTCTCCGCGCCCCGCTGCTTCTCGCAGCGGTTCTTGCGGGGGTGCCCGACGCCGATCTCGCGGTCATGTCGTTCAACATCCGGTACGGGACCGCGCAGGACGGCGACAACGCGTGGGAGCACCGCCGCGACCTGGTCCTCGCGACGATTGCCGCCGAGGACCCCGACCTTCTGGGGCTTCAGGAAGCCCTGCGGTTCCAGCTCGACGAGATCGGCGCCGCCTTTCCCGCGTATCAGGAGATCGGCGTGGGGCGCGACGACGGGATCGCGGCCGGCGAGTACGCGGCCATCCTGATCCGTCGCGACCGGTTCACGCTCGAGGCGTCGGGCACGTTCTGGCTCTCCGACACGCCCGAGGCGCCGGGCTCGATGACGTGGGGGAACCGGATCCCCCGCGTGTGTACGTGGGCCGTGCTCGTGGACCGCATGACCGGCGGGCGGTTCGCCGTGTTCAATACGCATCTCGACCACGAGTCGCAGCCCGCGCGCGAGGGGGGTACCACGCTCATCGTGGAGCGGATCGGATCGCTCGCTGCGGATGTGCCGGTGCTGGCCCTGGGCGACTTCAATGCCGGCGAGGACAACGCGGCGCTCACGCCCGTTCGCGCGGCCGGGTTCGTGGATGTCTATCGCACGGTGGATCCCGATCCCGCCGGCGACGGGACCTTCGGCGGGTTCCGCGGCGACAGCACCGGGGCCCGGATTGACTATATCTTCGCGCGGGGCCGGTGGACCGTGCGGGCCGCCGACATCCTGCGCCGCCGGTCGGGGGTCCGGGATCCGTCGGACCATTTCCCGGTGACCGCCCGGCTCCGTCTGAACGAGGGGAGGTAGAAACCGGGAGCCCGTCCCGCAATCAAGTGCGGGCCACCATCTCCCTCGCTCGCCGCCGAGCGAGAACGCCGCGTCCACGTCGCGGCGGGAGAACACGCGGAACGCAATCAGCGTCTCGGCATGGGTGATGTGGGGCAGCTTGAGCATCCGGGCCGTGACCAGATCCGCCAGATCCCCGTTGGACTGAGACGCTGAGGCAAGTTACGCATCGGGCGGAGGCGGTTCCAGCGGCACATGCCATTCGGGCTCGTCGCCGCGCGCGAGGGCCGGCTCGAGCACGAGCCGCGGGGCTTGGGGCCAGGCGCCCCGCTCCACGGCTTCCCGCGCCGCGGCGCACGCCGCGAGCACGCTGTCCACGTCCATGCCCAGGTGCGACGGCCGGTAGGGTTCCAGTCGCGCCGCCGCTTTGGCAAGCTGCGCCCGCACGCCGTGCGCGTTGCGGCGCTCGACGTGCACGAACGCCGACGCGACGAGAATCAGCCCTTGATAGAAATCGCTGCCCGTGGCCCGCCACGCGTCCTCCAGCACCTCGTGGCTGTCCCAGTACGCCCCACGATTGAACAGCGTCACGAACTTCTCGTATGCTGAAGGGAACGGCGGGCTCGTCATGCGAGTAAGTTTGTGCCCGTGACGACCTACCGCGCCACCACCCGCGACCTGCTGCGACTGGCCGTGCCGGTCACGACCGTGCAGGTGGGCATGATGACCATGGGCGTGGTGGACACCGCCATGGTGGGCCGCGTGGGGGCGGCGGAGTTGGCGGCCGTGGCCCTCGGGTCCATGTACTTCTTCCTGATCTCGATCTTCGGGCTGGGCGTACTGATGGCGCTCGATCCCGTGGTGGCGCAGGGAGCCGGCGCCCGGGACCACGAGGGCGTCGCGCGGGGCGTGCAGCGCGGCCTGCTGCTGGCGTGCGGGCTCGGGATCGCGGCCTCCCTGCTGCATCTCCCGGCGGCGCCGATCCTGGCACTCCTGCGTCAGCCGACGGACGTGGTCCCCATCGCCGGCAGCTACGTCCGGGCGCTGATTCCCGGCATCCTCCCGTTTTTCGTCTTTTCGGTGTTCCGCCAGAGCCTCCAGGCCCTGCACCATACGCGGGCGCTGGTCATTGCCATCGTGGTCGCGAACGTGGCGAACGTGTTCCTCAACTGGGTGCTGATCTTCGGGCACCTGGGGCTCCCACCGCTGGGGGCGCTGGGCGCGGGCATTGCCACGAGCGTGACGCGCTGGCTCATGGCGCTCGGGCTCCTGGGCGCGGCCTGGCCCCTGCTCCGGCCGCTGCTCCTCCCGTTGCGGCCCGAGAGCTGGCAACGTGAGCCCCTGATGCGCATCGTCCGTATCGGCCTGCCCATCGGGATTCATCACGAGCTCGAGTTCGGCGCGTTCGGCGTCACGGCCATTCTCATGGGCACGCTCGGCACCATCGAGATGGCCGCGCACCAGATCGCAATCAACATCGCGTCCCTCACCTTCATGGTCCCGCTCGGCGTGGGCGCCGCGGCGGCGGTGCTGGTGGGACGCTCCGTGGGCCGCGGCGACGGCGACGACGCCCGGCGCGCCGCCGTCGTCTCGCTCGGCACGGGCATCGCCTTCATGGGCACCAGCGCCGCGGTGATGCTGCTGTTTCCCGCCGCGATTGCCGGCCTCTACACCGATCTCGCTCCCGTCGTGGGGCTCGCGACCGCGCTCATCCCCATCGCGGGCGCGTTCCAGGTCTTCGACGGCATCCAGGTTGTTTCCGCCGGCACGCTCCGCGGACTGGGCGATACCCGGGTGCCGATGCTCATCGGCCTCGTGGGCTTCTGGCTGATCGGACTGCCGGTGAGCGTGGCCCTGGCGTTCGGGGCCGGCCTGGGCCCGCTGGGGCTCTGGTGGGGGCTCGTCGCGGGCCTCGGCGCCGTGGCCCTTCTGCTCCTCGCACGCGTGCGCGTGCGCTTCCGCCGGAACCTCGATCGCCTGGTGATTGACGATGCTCGCGTCGCCCTGCCGCGGCCCTGAGTGGCCGCTCGCCCTCGCGCTGTGCGCGGCGGGCGCCGCCTGCGGCCGCGCCGACACGGCGCTCACCGCGCCCGGCGTCTCCGCCGAGCTGGCCGCCACCCGCCGCAGTCAGATCACCGACCTCCACTACGCCTTCACGCTCGACATCCCGGCCGAGCGAGACGCGCCGGTGCGGGGGGTGGCGGACATCCGGTTCACGTTCCGGCACACCCGGCGCCCACTCGTGCTCGACTTCGTGGCGCCGCTCGAGCGCGTCCAGGAGGTGCAGGTCGGCGGCCGCACCATCGAGTACGGGACCACGGCGGATCACATCGTGATCCCGCCCACGGATCTCGCGGACGGCGAGACGGTCGTGTCGGTTCGCTTCACCGCGGGCGACGAGTCTCTCAACCGCAATCCCGACTTTCTGTACACGCTGTTCGTGCCCGACCGCGCCCGCTTCGCGCTCCCCGTGTTCGATCAGCCGGATCTCAAGGCGCGGGTGACGCTGACGTTGAGGGTGCCGGAGGGGTGGGTGGCGGTGGGGAATGGGGCGGACGCGACGGGAACGACGGGGACGACGGGGACGACGGGGACGACGGGGACGACGGGGACGACGGGAACGCGAACGTATCGGTTTGCGGAGACGGAGCCGATTCCGACGTACCTGATCGCGTTCGCGGCGGGGAGGTTCCGGATCGAAGAGGCGGTACGGGACGGGCGCCGGATGCGGATGTTTCACCGGGAGACTGATGCGGATCGCGTGGCGCGGAATCGGGATACGATCTTCGGCCTCCACGCTGCCGCGCTCGCGTGGCTCGAGGCGTACACCGGCATTCCGTATCCCTTCGGGAAGTTCGACTTCGTGGCCGTGCCGGCCTTCCAGTACGGCGGGATGGAGCACCCGGGGGCCGTGTTCTACCGGGCGTCGAGCTTGTTCCTGGAGCCCACGGCGACGCAGTCCGAGGAGCTGGGGCGCGCCAGTCTCATCGCGCACGAGACGGCGCACATGTGGTTCGGCGACCTCGTGACCATGCGCTGGTTCGACGACGTCTGGATGAAGGAGGTCTTCGCCAACTTCATGGCGGCGAAGATCGTGAACCCGTCGTTCCCGCAGGTGAATCACGACCTGCGGTTCCTGCTGGCGCACCATCCGGCGGCGTACGGCGTGGACCGTACGGCGGGCGCCAATCCCATCCGGCAGGATCTCGAAAATCTGAACGAAGCCGGGACGCTGTACGGCGCCATCATCTACCAGAAGGCGCCCATCGTCATGCGCCATCTCGAGCAGCGCGTGGGCGCGGACATCTTCCGCGACGGACTCCGGGAGTACCTGAACCGGTTCCGTTTCGCCAACGCCACGTGGCCCGACCTGATCGCGGTGCTCGATCCGCTCGCGCCCGACGATCTCGGCGCGTGGAGCGACATCTGGATCGCGAGCCCCGGACGGCCCACGGTCGCCACCGCGCTGTCGCTCGCCAGCGACGGCACGATCGCCAGCCTGGCGTTCCACCAGGCGGACCCGGAGCGGCTCGGCCGGCTGTGGCCACAGCGGCTCTCGCCCGTCCTGGTGTACGCCGACACGGTGCACGCGTACGCCGCCGATCTCCGCGACCCGGCAAGCGGCATCGCGGAGGCCGCGGGTCTCGCGGCGCCGCGGTTCGTGCTCGCCAACGGCGACGGGCTCCCCTATGGCGAGTTCGTGCCCGACAGCGCGAGCCTGGCCGGGCTGGTGGCGCATCTGCCCGATGCGGCGGACGACCTGGTGCGCGCGGCCGGCTGGCTCACGCTCTGGGATGCGATGCTGAACGGGCGGGTTTCCCCGGCATTGGTGCTCGACGTGGGACTGCGGCTGCTGGACACCGAGCGCAGCGAGCTGACGGCGCAGCGCGTGCTCGGCGACCTCCAGGACGTCTACTGGCGGTTCGTCACGGCGGAGGTCCGCGCGGAGCGGGCCGCGGAGATCGAGCGGTTCCTCTGGGCCAGGCTGGAGCGGTCACCCACGCGATCCCTCAAGGCGGCGTACCTGGGGGCCTACCGGGCGGTGGCGCTGACACCCGCCGCCCTGGCCCGGCTGGAACGGCTATGGCGGGGAAGCGAGCGGATTCGCGGCCTGCCGCTGGCCGAGCGCGATTTCACGGCCCTGGCGCAGGCGCTCGCGCTCCGCGAGGTCTCCGGCTGGGAGGCGATCCTCGACGCGCAGGAAGCGCGGATAGACAACCCCGACCGCAAGGCCCGGTTCGCGTTCGTGCGGCCGGCGCTGTCGGCGGACACGACCACGCGCGACGCGTTCTTCGAGCGCCTGCGCGATCCCGCGAACCGGGAGCACGAGCCCTGGGTGCTAGAGGCATTGGGGTATCTACACCACCCACTGCGGGCCGCGCGGGCCGAGCGCTACGTACTCCCGAGCCTCGAGATGCTGGAGGAGATCCGGCGGACGGGGGACATCTTCTTCCCGCTGGGCTGGCTCACCGCGACGCTCGACGGGCACCAGTCGCCGTCGGCCGCGGCCACGGTCCGCCAATTTCTGGAGGCGCGGTCGGACCTGGCGCCGCGGCTGCGCGGGAAGGTCCTGCAGGCCGCGGACGGGCTGGACCGGGCGGCGCGGATCGTCCACGGCGTCGGCGGGTAGGGAACTCTCCACGAGTCGTGCGTGAGCGCGCTCGGCCCTGCAACCAGACCCTGAAGGGTGGGCCGCCGAAGGCGCGGTCGTACGTTGCGCCGCCGGGCTGATTCCGGAACCCTGTGAAACGCTCGCCTATCCGCCCACCGCGCACTCGTTGCGCCCTACTTCCAGTTCCTCGGCCTGCCGGTCGTCCGCGGCGAGGAGGCCGACGTTCACGGCCTTGATCTTCGAGTAGGCGTCGGGACTCGAACCCGTGTGCCGCTCGACCCAGGCGACGAACGATGCGCGATCGGGGATCTGGAGGGCGGCGTTGCTCGCGAGCATCTCGCCGAGCGAGGCGCCGACCGACCGGTCGGGGCGCCGTTCCGCGTCCGACGCGTAGTGGGCCGGGTAGATCATCGTGGAAGCCGGCCACTCGGCGCGGGCCGTAGCGATACTCTCCCACAGAAGAGGGGTCCACTGGTCGGCCTTGCCGGCCAGGTCGGGCCGGCCAATCGAGGAGATGAAGAGGAAGTCGCCGGTGAACGCGGCGCCGTCCACGAGATAGGTGACGCTGCCCTCCGTGTGGCCGGGGGTGTGCCGCACCCGCACCTCCGCCCGCCCCACGGTGATGGTATCACCGTCGGTCACGGGATCGAAGGGGACCCGGCCGCGGGTACCGTCGTACGGATAGACCATGTCGGCCGGGTGCAGGTAGTAGGGAACGCCGAGTGCGCGCGCCAGGGCCGGTGCGCCACTGACATAGTCCGCATGGACATGGGTATCGGCCACACCAACGATCCTGGCCCCAGCTGCCTCGACGGCGCCGAGGTAGGCCGAGGCGTCGCGGGGCGGATCGATCAGGAGCGCCTCGCGCTCGCTCACGAGCACGTAGCCCAGGGCGCCCTTGCCGATCCGGTCGAACTGATGGGCCCGATGGAGACCGTCGGGGACCGTGAGATCACGCGGGAGCACCAGCGTCATCCACGCGGCCATGCCTCCCCGGAGTGACCGTGCCTGGGCGCCGAGTCCGGTGAGATGGGTGGCCACGACGCGGCTGTCGTTGCCGTGGCCGCAGACCACGACGACCGGAATCGCCGGATCGAGGCCCGTGCCGTCCAGGGAGCTCAGGGCGCGGACGCGGGAGCCGCGAATGTTGTGAAACCGGCGCCCGGGGATGGTGTCCACGCGGCCGGCCTTGACGCGGGTGGGGGCGCGAACGTCCAGGATCTGAAGGGCGTCCCCCGCCTCGAGGGCGCGGGCCAGCTCGAGCGGGGTGATCTCGGGACCGTCGGCTTGCGGCATCGTCGAGGAGAGTCGCTGGGATTCGGGGACGCCCAGGGCAAGATGTCAGGCGGCGATACAGGCCGCAAGCAACGCTACCGCACCGCCACGAGCCAGAGGTCGCCGCCGGACTCCACGATGACGCGCGTGCGGCCCGGCACGCCCGCCAGCCGCTGGGGCGGCGCGACCAGGGGCACCACGGTCGGCGGGGTTCCGGCGGCCACATCCGCCACGAACATCTCGGACACGGGACCCACTTCCGTGAACAGGACGGTGCCGATCACGGTCACGACTCCGCCCGACACCGCCACGTCGGTGAGTCTGATCAGCGGCGCTTCGTTGGTCCCGCTGAACTGCGCCACCACCTCGGGCGGCGCCCCCGCAACGACGCGGTGGACGTCCGTGGACCCGGCGGGGACGAAATAGACGGCGCCGTCGTCGCCCAGCGTGTACGCCCGGACGAAGCTCAGATCCGGCTCCACCACCGGGACCCCAACCTGCTCTCCCGCGAGTGCCACCGCGAACACGCCGTACGGCGTGAACCCTTCGACCGACGCCGGCCCGAACGCCTCGAAGCCGCCGAGGAACCGCAGCGTCTGGTCGTCCTTCCACGTCACCTTCCGGTATCCGCTGCTGGTCTCGCCACCGGGGATCTCGTACCCGGCGACCACGACCACGGCACTGTCCGGCGCGGCGAGCGGGGCCACTACGAGGGCCCGTTCGAGCAGGCTCCCCGCACGGAACAGGAGTCGTTCGCGCACGAAGGCCACGCGCCGTCCGTCCGGGGAGATGGCCGGGTAGAGCCAGGAATCCCGCACCGAATCGGCCAGATCGCCCCGTGCGCAGGCGGTGCGGTACAGCGTGCCCCCCTCGACGGGCAGGAACGCGAGGCAGCCATCGCCGTCCGCGCGGTCGGCGTCCACGCGGGTGTAGACGATCGTGTCGCCCACGACCGAGGGCGTGAGATCCGACCGGACGTTCAGCGTGAGGCGGCGCGGCAGGATGTCGGTGGGCGGTCCCAGCGGCTCCGGCGGCACCGTGCCGAACGGCTCACCGTGGCCGCAGGCCAGCGCCATGCCGAGCAGGGCCACCGCCCGAGCCGGTCGCATGCCGGCGCTCACTCCGCCCGCGGCAGAGGGTGCGTGGCGAACGCGTAGTCGGCCACGGGCGCGCCGCCGACCAGATGCTCGTGGATGATGCGCTCGAGCACGGGTGGATCGCAGTCGTGGTACCAGGTGCCTTCCGGGTACACGACGGCAATGGGGCCCTGCTGGCAGATCCGGAAGCAGTTCACCTTGGTGCGGTAGATCCCACCCTGTTCGGAGAGACCCAGCTCCTTGAGGCGCTGCTTCAGGTAGTCCCAGGCCACCAATCCCCGGTCTTTCTGGCAGCACTTGGGCTCGGTCTGGTCGGCGCACAGGAAGATGTGGCGCCGGATCGTCGGGATGCCGAGCGAGCGGGCCTTGCTGACGAGGGGATCGGCGCTCATGTGTCGGAAGGTACGGCGGGACGTGATGGCGGGCGACCCGGCTCGCTCCCGCTCGTCCCGTCCCGTAGGTTCCTGCGCTCCGGACCTCGTCCTTCAATCAAAGGGAGCACGTCATGCGCGCTGGACCCTGGATAGTGTTGCTCGGCCTCGCGGCGCAGCCGGCGCGCGCGCAGACGCCGGACTCGGGTGGCGGCGTCAAGGTCGGCCTCGGGGTCTTTCTGAACCCCGCGGCCGTCATTTCGGACGGCGGCGGCCTGGACGGGTTGTTCGTGCCGGTGGGTCTCGGGAACTTCACGGTGCCGGTGCTCCTGGGGCAGCGCGTGCGCCTGGAGCCGGAGCTCGGCTTCGCGAGCCTGAAGACCGCATTCACCCCCACCGACAGCGACGAGACCTTCTCCACCTCCCAGAGCCTCTGGCGGTACGGCCTCAGCGCGCACGTCGTCCTGTTCGACCGCGGCGGCCTCCGCCCCTACGCGGGGTTGCGGTTCGGGTGGCACAAGTTCTCGGCCGCGCAGACGGGGTTCGGCACCGACATCAGCGTGTCCCGCCGCGACAGCTACTGGGGGCTTGCGGTGGGCGGCGAGTACTTCGTGTCGCCGTTCTTCAGTCTGGGCGGAGAGGTTCAGCTGACGCGCTTCTCGGTGGGCGACTCGGAACAGACGCCGGCACCGCCGTTCCCGCCCGGGGGGGATGCGGATTCCCACGTGTGGTCCACGAATGGGCTGGTGGGGTTGCGCTTGTATCTGGTTGGGCACTGATCGAGGAGCTGGGGAGGGCACGGGAGGCCGGGAGGGGCGGGCCGTTGGCGGTGGGGCGGCAAAACCCGCCCGACATCCCTAGATTGCGTGCAATTGCGACCGTGGCGAAACTGGCAGACGCGCAGGACTTAGGATCCTGTGGGGCAACCCGTGGGGGTTCGACTCCCTCCGGTCGCATTCCCGCCCAGCAACCCACCCGGCAAACGGACGAGCCGAATGGCTTGTCACCATCCGGCTCGCCTATGGCAGCGTAGCTGCCTGCAGAAACCTCACACGTACGGCAAATCTCTGCTGCTACCTCACGGCGCGCAAGCCTGGTTCGGCCGGTGCCGGCGGTGGGATTCGAACCCACAAGGGCTTGCGCCCAGAAACGTGTGAGGTTTCTGCGTTTGCCAGTTTCGCCACGCCGGCACCTCTTCGGTTGCGAACCATGGCAAGCTCAACGCCGATGACGCAGGACCCCGCACGCGCTACCAAGCCGCGCGCGCAACATGCCACCGCAGTCTCGGCCGACTGTCACCGTTCTGTTGCGAGGAGGTGGCGAATGACCGCAAGGAGGCAGTCTGGCTATCCGGCCCCCCGCACCCTATCGTAGAGCCAGAGGGAGGCCGAGCACGGGGGGGAGATGCCCGATGTCCTGGACCGCCTCACAACAGCCCTCGCCGACCGATACCGCGTGGACCGCGAAATCGGCCGGGGCGGCATGGCGCATGTCTTCCTCGCCCATGACCTGAAGCTCGACCGGCCCGTGGCGCTCAAGGTGCTGCGGCCCGAGCTGGCGGTCGTCTTGGGCGGGGACCGCTTCCTCCGTGAGATCACGCTGGCCGCCAAGCTCGAACACCCTCACATCCTCGGTATCCACGACTCCGGCGAGGCGAATGGCCTCCTGTACTACGTCATGCCGTATGTGGAGGGCGAAAGCCTCCGCGATCGGCTGCGGCGCGAGAAGCAGCTCCCCGTGGATGATGCCCTCAAGATCAGCCGCGAGGTAGCGGACGCCCTGAGCTATGCCCATGCCCACGGAGTGGTCCACCGGGACATCAAGCCCGAGAACATCCTGTTGGAGTCGGGCCACGCGGTGGTGGCCGATTTCGGGATCGCGCGGGCGATTGACGCCGCCGGTGGGGAGAAGCTCACCGAGACCGGGGTGACGCTGGGGACGCCGGCGTACATGAGCCCCGAGCAGGCGGGGGGCAGCCGGGAGCTCGATGGACGTTCTGATCTCTACTCGCTCGGCTGTGTGCTGTACGAGATGCTGGCGGGCCAGGCGCCGTTCACGGGGCCGACCGTGGAGAGCATCGTTCATCAGCATCTCGCGGTCGAGCCACCGAACATTACCGCCATTCGTCCCGCGGTGCCGGCGCGCGTTGCCGCCACACTGCAACGGGCGTTGGCGAAGACGCCCGCGGATCGCTTCAACCCGGTAGCGCTGTTCGCCGAGGCACTGGGGCCCTTGGGGCCGCCGCCGGCGGCGCACGCGCCGCCTCGCCGCTCGAAGCCGCGCTTGGCGCTGCTCGGCCTCGGACTGGTTCTGCTGATCGCGGGGGCCGTTGGAGTGGGTCGGTGGATCCGACGGGGAGCATCGGGATCGGCCCATCCCCACACCGCCATCGCGGTGCTGCCGTTCCAGAACCTGAGCGCCGAGGGGCCGCACGCCTACTTCGCCGCCGGGCTGCACGATGAGCTGCTGACGCAGCTCGCCAAGGTGGCGGCGCTCGCGGTCATGGGCCGGACGTCCGTCATGGGCTACGCGGGGACCACCAAGCCGCTCCCCGTGATTGCTGACGAGCTGGGCGTCGGGAGCATCGTGGAGGGCAGTGTGCAGGTGCTGGGCGATCGCCTGCGGGTCAATGTCCAGCTCCTCGATGCGGCCACGGGCAGGCACCTGTGGGCCGAGCGGTACGACCGGACCCTCGACGACGCCTTCGCGATTCAAAGTGAAGTCGCTCAGCAGATCGTAGCCGCCGTGGGGGCCACGCTTGGCGGATCGGAGCAGGCCGCGATCGCCGAGGCGCCCACCGCCAACGCCGAGGCGTACAGACTATACCTGCAAGGGCAGGAGTACTTCCACCGGCCCGGCAGGTTGCGTCGGAACTTGGAGATCGCGCAGGGCCTCTACGAGCAGGCGGTGGCCCTGGACTCGACCTTTGCCCTCGCCTGGGCGGCGCTGTCGGAGACTCATGGCCGCATGTGGTATTGGTACGACCCGTCACCCACGCGCCTGGTCCGCGAACGGGAGGCAGCGCAGACCGCCCTGTGGTTCGCGCCTGATCTGCCGAAGGCGCATGTCGCGATGGGGGTCTCGCACTACTTTGGGACCGCGGACTGGCGGGCCGCGCTAGCGGAGTATCGGATTGCGCTCGCGGACCTGCCGAACGACGCCGACCTGTGGGCGAGGATCGGCTATGTGCATCGCCGGCTCGGGAACTGGGACGGGGCCCTGGCCGCGCTAGACAGTGCGGTCGCGCTCGACCCGCGCAACGCCGATGCGCTGGGAGACCTCGGTGCTACCTACGATGCCGTCGGCCGATATCCGGAAGCGGTTAGGTGGTACGGGCGGTCTCTCTCGCTGGCGCCTGACCTGGCCCGGTGGGACGTGATGCGCGGGTGGACGTGGGTCGACTGGCAAGGGCAGTTCGATTCCCTCGAAGCCGCGCTGGATCGCCATGGCCCGGAAGCCGATCTTGGCCCACTGGGACCCCTCAGCGCGCAGTGGGCTCGAATGCTGTTGTGGCAGCGCCAGCCGGATAGCCTGCTGGGACTCCTGCGTCAAACGCCCCGCACCATCTTCGACGGGCGGTCTCTCTTCCTGCCCTCAGCGCTGTATGCGGCCTGGGCCCACCAACTGCGCAGGGATGGTGCCGCCGCGCCGGCGGCCTTCGCTTCGGCCCTGGTGCTGCTCGATTCGGCGCTGGCCGCGCTCCCGGACGATTGGCGGGTGCATGCCTCGCGGGGCTTGACTCTTGCCGGGCTGGCACGGCGTCGGGAGGCGCACCGTGAGGCCCGTTGGCTGCAGGAATCTCAGATCTACCGCGACGACGCCTACGACGGGCCACGGGCCGCTGTGCAGCGCGCTCAGATTCTCGCCGGGATCGGCGACCCGGAGCCCGCGCTCGACGAAATGGAGCGACTGCTGGCGGCACCATCTGGCCCAAGTGTCTACGAGTTCCGACTCAACCCACTATGGGACTCCATCCGCGATCACCCGCGGTTCCAGGCCCTGCTGGTAAAGTACGCCAACCCGAAGCCGGTGGAATAGCCGCACGTCCGATTGTGGCGTTTCTGTGGTGGAACAGCGCGCAGCAATACGCATGATCAGGCAACTCTCGACAGACCAGCCGCGGGGCTCACCATGCATCGTTGTGCGTTTTGTTGCGTATGTTCTCGCCTCGGCGACCAAGGCGGGCGAGCTTAGAATCCTGTGGGGAAGCCCTTGGGGGTTCGACTCCCTCCGGTCGCATTCCTCCCCTCCACCCCGCCCGAGTGGACCCTGAAGGCAGCAAAGGTCACGGGCTGGACGTCCGTGACCTTTGGCATGGCGGAAAGTGCCACGCGAACCGCTCGCAACGTAAGCCGAGGATAGCCTCGGCTGAGCTTCTCGTGCAACAGACAGGGTGCGGGTGGTGGGATTCGACGCGAAGCGCACGCGAGCGGATCCGCTGGCCGAAACCAAGGTGGATCAGCCGGACGCGGGCACCTATCCACTTCAACACAGCACGTCGCCGAAGACTGCAACGTCGGACCCGAGGCCCACTCTGGCCACCCGGCCTTGCGCGGTCTATCGTAGGGTAGGACGCCCGGCACGAGGGGGCCGCATGCACGACCTGCAATACCACGGCACTGCCCGCCACCCTGCCGCGAGCGTTGGCGCGGCACCGCGGTACCGGTGGCGTGCGGCCGCTGTTCTCCTGCTGGCCGTTGGCTGCGGCGAGGACGCCGTCGGCCCCACGATCCAGGCGTCCGACCGCGACCGCCACCCGCGCTTCACGGCCGACGGGCAGACGATCATCTACTATCGCCACGACGAGCGCCCCAACGGGGTCGTGGGCATTTACCGCCTGGACGTCGCGACCGGCGACGTCGAGCTGATCGTCGAGGCCATCCTCGCAGGACTCGACCTGCACCCCGTCACCGACTCGATCGTCTTCTCCGCACGCGTGGCGGGTGAGGCCGAGCCCGCCCTCTGGCTCATGGGGCCCGACGGCGGCGGCGTGCGGCGCCTCCAGGGCGGAGCCAGCGGGCCGGGACACCGCTGGCCCGCGTTCTCTTCCGACGGCACGCGCCTCTCCTGGGAGGCCCGCTACCAGGACGCCACCGGCGTGGACACGGCGAACACGCTCTGGATCGGAGAATGGCAGGGTGGCACCATTCAGAACGCCCGGACCGTGGCTCCCGCCCGGAGGTCGGCGTGGCGGCCGGACGGCGCGGCCCTGGCCGTCGAGCTCCGCCGACCGGGCAATGCCGTGCCGTTCGTCATCGCGACCATGGACACCACCGGGCAGGTGCTCGACACGCTCGGCCTGGGGTACGAACCCATCTGGCGGCCCGACGGCGCGACCGTCGCCTACGGCACCGAAGCCGACGCCGACCGCGGCTGCCTGGGCGTCTGCTTCGTCCCCGCCGGCGGCGGATCGCCGGTCCCCTTCTCCACGGCGTTCAGTTCGTTTCCCGGCATCTGGACGCGGAACGGCGCGGAGTACGTCTACGCGCGGCTCATGCGTACCTACGAGATCGCGACCGACGGGGCAAGCGTGCGGGTGGAGGAGTCGCGCCTCTGGATCCGCAACCTCACGACGGAAGCGGAGAGACAGCTGACCTTCTAGCACTCGGGTCGTCGGTGGCCCAGGGGTGCGCGTGGGTCCGGGCCTCGGCCCATGCCGTCACGGGCCGCAGGATGCGACGGCTCGGCTCTGTTCTAATCCGTTGCCCCACAACCGATTGACCAGATCATGCCCCGGTCATTCCGCCTCGCCGGTTTGTCTGTCAAGTCTGCCACGCGCCCCCCTACCGGGTTACGTTTCCAGCCTCGGAGGTGGCATGACCGCGACCGCAGTTGAAGGCATTCAAATCACGAAGGCGCGCGAGGCCCCGGGCGAAGCCAGCTTCAAGGTCGAAGTGGCCCCCGACCGCGTGAACCTGGCGGAGACGAAGGCCGCCCAGGACATTGCCAAGCGGGTCCGGCTCCCCGGGTTCCGCAAGGGCAAGGCGCCCGTGGCGGTGGTCCGCAAGAAATACGCGGACGCCATCCGGGAGCAGGTGCTGCGCGAGGTGATCACCGAGAGCTGGAAGGCGACCCTCGACCGGGAGCAGCTCGAGCCCATCGCCGACCCGCACGTGCACGCCCTCAAGTTCGAGGCGGGCACTCCGCTCACGTTCGAGCTGCACGTGGAGCTCAAGCCCGTCATCACGCTCGACCGGTTGAGCGGCTTTGCGCTCACCCGCGCCGTGAAGCCCGTGACCAACGAGATGGTGGCCGCCCAGCTCGACGAGCTGCGCCAGCAGCGGGGCGCGTGGATCCCCGTCGCCGACGAACGGCCCCGGCCCGGCGACCTGGTCACCGTGAACCTCACGACAGTGACCGACGGCGCCGAGGCCGAGCCCAAGGAATACCGCATCGTGATCGGCGAGGGGCAGGCCATCCCCGACGTCGAGGAGCAGATCATGCAACGGCTCCCCGGCGAGACGGCCGAGGCGGACGTGCGCTTCCCCGACGACTTCCAGGACGAGACGAAGCGCGGCACCACCCGGCGGGTGCGCCTCACGCTCCAGGAGGTCAAGCGCCAGCAGCTGCCCGACCTCGACGACGCGTTCGCGCGCGAGGTGGGCGACTTTGATTCCCTGGAGGCGCTGCGCAAGGGGGTCCGGGACGACCTCGAGGCCGACGCCCGGCGCCAGGCGGACGCGGACGTACGCCGTCAGGCCATGGAGCAGATCGTCGCCGCCAACGCGGTGCCCGCTCCGCGGGCCCTGACGGACCGGCTGATCAGTGCCTACGCCAAGGCCTACAGCGTGCCCGACGAGAGCCTGGAAGGGTTCGCGGGAGAGTTCCGCACGCTCGCGGAGGCCCAGGTCCGCCGCGACCTCGTGCTGGACCACGTGGCGCGCGGCAACAACCTGCGCGCCACCGAGGAAGAGATTGACCGCCGCGTGGCGGAGATCGCGACGCGCCGCAACGCCCAACCGGGCGACGTATACAGCCAGTTGCAGAAAGCCGGCCAGCTCAAGGAGCTGGAGCAGCGCATCACCGAAGACAAGGTCTGGGCCTTCCTGTTGTCGCACTGCACGGTGACCGAGAGTTGAGGACAATGTCCACGATCTACCCGCCGTACATCATCGAGCGCTCCAGCCGGGGCGAGCGCACGTACGACATCTTCTCGCGCCTGCTGATGGACCGCATCGTGTTCCTCGGCGCGCCCATCAACGACGACGTCGCCAACATCATCATCGCCCAGCTGCTGTTCCTGGAGGCGGACAACCCCGAGCGGGACGTCTACCTCTATATCAACAGCCCCGGGGGCATCGTGTCGGCGGGCATGGCCATCTACGACACGATCCAGTTCATGAGGGCCCCGGTGAACACGATCTGCATGGGGATGGCGGCGTCCATGGGCGCCTTCCTCCTGGCCTGCGGCCGGCACGGCAAGCGCTCCGCCCTGCCCCACGCCCGGATCATGATCCACCAGCCGTCCGGCGGGGCCCAGGGCTCCGCGGCCGACATCGAGATCCAGGCGCGCGAAGTGCTCTATCTGCGACAGAAGCTGAACGAGCTGTTCGCCAAGCACACTGGACAATTGCTGGACAAGGTCCAGGCGGACATTGACCGGGACCGCTACATGTCGGCCGAGGAGGCGGTGAAATACGGGATCATTGACAAGGTGATTCAGCAACGGTACGAGCTGGACGGGGGGAAGCCCGCGGCTTGACGGGGTGAACGGCCGGGACCCATTATAAGCAGGCCCGCACGGGGAGACCGAAGCGAAAGATGGCCAGCGACAAGCACTTGCGTTGCTCGTTCTGCGGAAAGTCCAAGGACTCCGTCCGGAAGTTCATCTCCGGACCGTCCGTGTACATCTGCAACGAGTGCATCGCGCTCTGCAACGAGATCCTGGCGGAGGACGAGGAGCGGGAGGTCGCCGAGGCGATCACCCAGGTCCCCACCCCGGCCGAGATCAAGGATGTCCTCGACCAGTACGTCGTGGGGCAGGAGCGGGCCAAGCGGTTCCTGTCGGTCGCGGTCTACAGCCACTACAAGCGCATCAACTCGCACTCGCTGCGGGACGACGACGTCGAGCTGGAGAAGTCCAACATCCTCCTGCTGGGCCCCACCGGCGTGGGCAAGACGCTGCTGGCGCAGACCCTGGCCCGGATCCTGGACGTGCCGTTCACCATCGCCGACGCCACGACGCTCACCGAGGCGGGATACGTGGGCGAGGACGTCGAAAACATCCTGGTGCGGCTGCTCCAGGCGGCCGACTTCAACGTGAACGAGTGCGAGCGCGGCATCGTCTACATTGACGAGATTGACAAGGTCGCCCGCAAGAGCGAGAACCCGAGCATCACTCGCGACGTGTCCGGCGAGGGCGTGCAGCAGGCGTTGCTCAAGATCCTCGAGGGCACCGTGGCCTCCGTCCCGCCCCAGGGCGGCCGGAAGCACCCGCAGCAGGAGTACATCCAGATCAACACGAAGGACATCCTCTTCGTCTGCGGCGGGGCGTTTGACGGGCTCGAGAAGATCATCGAGGCGCGGACGGGGCGGCGGCAGATCGGCTTCACCAAGGAAGAGCTGGAGACCGGGAAGGCCCACGAGGTGGTCACCAATCCCTACCGGGAGGTGGAGCCGGACGACCTGCTCCGGTACGGGCTGATCCCGGAACTGGTGGGCCGCTTGCCGGTGACCGTAGCGCTGGACGCGCTCGACGAGGACGCGCTTGTGCAGATCCTGCTCGAGCCCAAGAACGCGCTCACCAAGCAGTACAAGAAACTGTTCCAGATGGAGAACGTCGGCCTCACCTTCGATCCGGAGGGGCTCCGCGCCATTGCCCACCGGGCCGCCTCTCGGGGCACCGGTGCCCGGGGCCTGCGCGCCATTCTCGAGGAGATGATGGCCGACATCATGTTCGAGCTGCCGGACCGGAGCGAAATCCGGGAGGTCGTCATCACCAAGGAGTGCGTCACCGACGGCCGGCCACCGCTGCTCGTCACGGAGACCCCGCGGGCCAAGAAGGAGGCCTGATCGAGGCCCGTTACCTCGGCAGCTTCCCCAGCGCCGATTTCTCCCTGAGCCCCGCCCAGCCCGAGCTGGCCGTGATCGGCCGCTCGAACGTGGGCAAATCCACGCTCATCAACGCTCTCCTGGGCCGGCGCAGCCTGGCCCGGACCAGCCGGAGCCCCGGCAAGACGCAGACGTGCAACGTGTACGACGTGGGCACGCGGTACTACCTGCTGGATCTGCCGGGGTACGGATACGCGAAGGTCTCGAAGGCCCAGCGCGCGGCGTTCCGGCGGCTGCTGTCCGG
>Ga0302046_10001197_pt1 | contig 24418 bp, 18 predicted proteins | sample RVTome_11_FD_200261 | JGI IMG/M metagenome (GOLD analysis project Ga0302046, IMG submission 200261) | Soil microbial communities from uranium-contaminated site in the Upper Colorado River Basin, Wyoming, United States - RVT147D111 (version 2) ... | reverse complement strand
GCGTTGCTGCTGGCGGCCGCCCTGCCGGCATGCGGCCAGACGCCGGTCGAGATGGACCCCGGCGATCCCCAGCCCGGTCCCGACGAGGGCGTGCTGCGCATCATGGTGGCGGGCCTCGAGGCGTCCGCCACGAGCGGCGGCTCCGCGGACGTGGCGCCCACCGGCGACACGCCGGGCTCGCCCGTCACGATCGACGTCGACGCGGACGGCGTGGGCCAGACGGCCCTCCTCGCCGGCACGTACGAGGTCGCCTACGCTCCGCCGACCGGCTACGAGCTGGCGGACGGGGAATCGGGCACGGCGGACGTCACGGTCACCGTGGGCGGCGACACGCGCGTGGACGTGAGCGTGTCCCGCGAGCTGGTGCCCAACCCGCCACCGCCGCCCCCGCCGGGTGCGGTGCTGATCGAGGAGGGGTTCGAGGACGCGAACTTCGGCGCGCGGGGTTGGTACGACAGCCGCAGCCCGATCATCACCACCGACGAAAGCATCCCCGGCAGTCAGAGCGCCCTGGAGCTGCACTTCAATCAGGGCTCGATGAGCGTGACCGGGAGCCCCGGACGCCACCTGTTTCAGGAAACCGACGTGGTGGTGCTGAGCTACTGGGTGAAGTACAGCGCCAACTGGGTTGGCTCCGCGCGGTCCGTGCACCCGCACGAGTTCTATTTCCTCACCAACAAGGACGGGGAGTTCGTCGGGCCGGCGGCCGCGTACCTCGAGGTGCTGGTCGAGCAGAACCACAACCGCGTGGACGGCATGGTGCCGTGGATCGGGATCCGCGGGGAAATCTTCGCGGGCTCCGAGACGTTCACCGACGCCCCGGGCCCGAACTACAAGAACGATTGGCACTTCATCGAAGCGATGATCCAGATGAACAGCGCGCCGGGCGTGGCCGACGGCATCGTGCGCTACTGGTTCGACGGCCGCCTGGTCACCGACGAGACCGACGTCCTGATCCGCACCGAGCCGGACGACGCCGACATGCGGTTCAACCAGATGCTCATCGGGCCGTTCATCAACGGCGGAGGGGCGGGGTCGCCGGTGGACCAGACGATGTGGGTGGATGATCTACGGCTCGCGACGGCGCGCTGAACCGCGCCGATTGGAGATTGGAGGTTTGAAGGATTGATCAATTCAATCAATCTCCATTCTTCAATCTCCAATCAAGCAGTTCCGCCGCCACCGGCGCCACCACGCTGGTCAGCACCGAGTGTCCTGCCGGGCTCAAATGCGGATCGACCGTCCCGTACAGCCGCTTCCCGTCGGCGCGCGCCGCGCGGAACGCCGGTAACGCGTCGACGACCGTGAGCCCCCGCGCTTCCAGCTCTTCCGCCAGCCGCCGATTGGGCTGATCCAGATCCACCGTCGTCGAGTCTACCCCGAAGCCCACCACCTGCTGCGCGAACGTTTCCGGATCCACTTGGAAGCCCGTTGGGATCAGCACGAAAAGCGTCGGCGTGCCCCGGGCCGCGGCGGCGCGGGCCAGATCGCGGCAGATGTCCGCCGTGATCGTCCAGCGCTTCCCATCCGCCTCGTGCTTCAAGAACTCCACGGGGAAGTAGGCCGGCGTCAGGCCCAGGCGCAGCCGCAGGGTGCCGAGCCGGTTCTTGAGCAGGACGAAGAGGTGCGAGCGCACCTCGAAGAAGTCGTTCACCGGCGCGAGGAAGGCGTCCACCAGCTCGCGCCACCCGAGGCCGCGGGGCACGTGAAAGCGATTGCGTTCGACCGGAGCCCGTGGCGGCATGCGACGCCAGCGCAGCTCGATGGCGTCGTTCTCCATGAAGAGGCCCACGACGACGAGGGCGAAGCTGTCACGCTCCACCAGGCTCCGGGTCCGCAGGAAGTACTGGTTGGGTCCCCACCCGCCGTTGGCGGCGTTGCGGACCGCCACCGGCCGGCCGGCCGCCTCGGCGAGGCGCGGCTCGAGCAGGCCCGCCAGGCTCTCGTCGTACTCCACCTGGAGCGCCTCCAGGAACGAGTCGCCCACGAGGAGGACTTGCGTCGCGGCGTCCGTCCGGCCGTTCCGCGAGACGCGGAAGCCGTCCCGGTCGGTCACGATGCCCACCGTGCGCTCGCCGGTGTTGATCGTGGTGTTCACGCCGGCGCGGTGGAGCCAGCCCACGGAATCGGCCGGCTGCCAGATATCCGGCCGGATCTGGATGAGCTGCTGCGGCGCCAGGAGCCGGACCGCCCCTTCCGCGATCAGGAGGCCGACGCCGAGCGCGCCGAACGCGATGGCGCCGTTGACGGTGACGGCGCGCAGGCGCTGCCGGATGCGCTCACGCCGGTCGTTGGTCATCGACCGCTCCTGGCCGCGGTCGCCACCCGCGTCTCGTGCGCCGGCGTCGCCGTCTCCACGTAGCGGCGGTGCCAAGCCGAGAAGCAGAGCAGCTCCCAGAGGATGCCCTCGCGGTTGTGGCGCCGGGTGAAGTGGTCGTCGAGCAGCCGCGCCACCACGCCGGGGTCGAAGAACCCGAGCCGGTCCATGCGGCTTGGCGACAGCTCGTCGGTGAGCACGTCCCGCAGCTCGTTCCGCAGCCACATGGCGGTGGGGCCCACGAACCCGCGCTTGGGCGCGCGGAAGTGCTCCGCCGGGAGGCGCGGGCGCAGCGCGCGCCGCAGCAGGCGCTTCGGCCGGCCGAGTCCCACCCGGATGCGATCGGGAAGGGGGAACAACGCCTCCACCAGCACATGGTCCACGAACGGCACGCGGACCTCGAGCGAGTGCGCCATCGACAAGCGGTCGCTCAGATGCAGCAGGTCGTCGGGCAGGTAGGTCTTGTAGTCGAGGTAGAGCGCCGCCTTGAGGCCGGGCGGCGCGCCGCCGTCGTCGAACAGCGCGTTGAAGTGGCGGCTGGCCGCGGTGCCGCTGATCGCGCCGCGGAGCGCCGGCGCGTACAGGTCGAGATGCCCGTCGCCCGGGATGCGCTTCAGGAGATCGAGGTAGCGGTCGGGAGCGGTGCCGGTGCCGGCCGCCAGGAAGCGCTTGAGCCGGTTCGTGCCGAGGCTCGGGCCGCGCGGCTCGGGGAGGAGATTCGCCAATCCGCTGGCCGCGCGCCGGGCGGCGCCGGGCAGCCGGCCGTACCACGCGCTCAGCAGCAGGCCAAGGTGCCGGCGGTAGCCGGCGAACAACTCGTCCCCGCCGGTGCCGGCGAGGGCGACCTTGTAGTCCTCGGCGACTCGTCGCGAGATGAGCCACGTGGGAATGGCCGACTCGTCGGCGTGGGGCTCGTCGAGCGCGGCCACGATCGCCTCGAAATCGTCGCGCAGGTCCGGCTCCACGTCCACCACCGTGAGGCGGGCGCCGTAGCGATCCGCCAGCGCCCGCGCGAGCGACGTCTCGTCGGCCGCCTGCGCGCCGCTCCCGTGATACCGCGCCGTGTAGGCGTGCGGCGCCTCGCCGCGCTGGGCCCAGCTCGCCACCACGGCGGAGGAATCGAGCCCGCCGCTCAGGAACGCGGCCACCGGCACGTCGCTCACGAGGTGCGCCTCCACCGAGCCGTCCAGCGCCTCGAGCACCCGGCGCTCGACGTCGCGCGGCGTCCGCTCCTCGGCCGTCGGCAGGTCCCAGTAGCGGCGCACGCTCGTCTCGCCGTCGCGCCACGTGAGCGTGTAGCCGGGCTCCAGCTTTCGCACGCCGACGAACGGCGTGGCGGGGGCGGGGATGTACCCGAGGCGGAAATAGCTGTCCAGGGCTTCCCAGTCGAGGTCGCCGCCGGCCAGGCCCACGGCGTGGAGCGCCTTCAGCTCGGACGCGAACGCAATGCCCCACCCGCCCTGCACCACGTAGAGCGGCTTGATGCCGAACCGGTCGCGGGCGAGGAACAGCGTCTGCTCGGTTTCGTCCCAGACCGCGAAGGCGAACATGCCGCGCAACGGCTCGACGCACCGGGCGCCGCGCTCCTCGTAGAGGTGCACGATCGTCTCGGTGTCGCTGTCGGTGCGGACGGTATGGCCGCGCGCCACGATGCCGGCCCGGAGGTCGCGGTAGTTGTAGATCTCGCCGTTGAAGACGATGACCTTGGAGCGATCTTCGTTGAAGATGGGTTGGTGACCGCCGGCGAGGTCGATGATGCTGAGCCGCCGCATGCCCAGTCCCACGCGACCGTCCACGTGGCGGCCCTCGTCGTCCGGGCCGCGGTGCGCGATAGCATCGCACATGCTCCGGAGCAGATCCGGCGGCACGGCGCGCCCGCGGTCGCGATACACGATTCCCACGATGCCGCACATAGATCTGGTCTCTTCGTTCTCCGAAAACTGCCCGTGCCGCTGGTCGATGGTAAGCGCTTGAGACACGTGGGGGTAGCGAGGATCGTGCCCCGGCGGCGCGACGCCCGAGCCATGGGGAGTGGGAGTGGTGTTGGGTTGACGCAACAGGTGGTAGAATCCCCAAGAGCGTGCCGCGGCGCGCGCCTTGCGGACCAGCCCTGCGAATGTCGAACCTCAGCGGACCCATGAGCCGGCGGCCCATCACGATCGTCATGTACCATTCGGTGGCCGCCGAGGTGGATCGCTACACGGTCAGCCCCGGGACGTTCGCGCGCCAGCTCCGGGCGATCGCCGAGCGGTACGAGGTCATCCGGCTGGGCGACCTCGACGCGGTGCTTGCGGCGCCGAACGGCGGGCGGCGCGTGGCACTGACGTTCGACGACGCGCTTCTCGATTTTCACCGCCACGCGTTCCCGGTGCTGGAGCAGCTCCGCCTGCCGAGCACCGTGTTCGTCCCCACCGGTCACGTGGGAGGACACAATGCCTGGGACGCGGACGTGGGCGGCACGCGCAAGGACGTCATGGACGTGCGACACCTGCGCGAGCTGGCCGCCACGGGCCTCGTCGAGTTCGGCTCGCATACGGTGGATCACGTACGCATGGCCGCGGTGCCGCCAGACGAGATGCGGCGACAGGCTCGCGACTCCAAGGCCCAGCTCGAGGAGTGGCTGGGCGCCCCCGTGACGATGTTCGCATACCCGTACGGGCAGCTCGCGGACTTCTCCCACGCCACCACTGAGGTCGTGGCGGACGCCGGCTACCGCTTGGCGGTCACCACCCACTGGGGCACCCGCAACGCCGCGCACGAGGCACTTCGCCTGCGGCGGGTGTACTTCAACGATGCGGACGGAGCACGCGCCGTTCGGCGAAAGGTCGCGGGATGGTACGACTGGATGGGGCTGAAAGAACGGCTGGGGTACGCTTTACGGCGGGCCGTAGGCAGTAGGCAGTAGGGGAGGTGGGGGCGCTACTGCCTGCCCACTACCGCCTACTGCCTGAGAAAACGGAGATCCTCGCATGAACCGCGCTGCACCGTTGCTCGTCCTCCTCCTCGCGCTGGTCGTGTGGCCCGGCTGCGCGGACGCGCAGCAGCGTCCCAACCCGCGCCAACGCCGCGACCTGCCGCAGCGCGTCGCGGCGCAGGAACCCCGCTGCCGGGTCATCGACGAAACCGTCGTGGACGATACGCTGCGCGTGCGCTCCCTCGCCTGCACGCGGATCGATACAGTGATGGACACCATCCGGACGACGGCGACCCCGCTCTCCGCTGCGCCGCCGGTGGCGGGTGCGGACGGCACCAACCCGTCGGCGTCCGAGGAATGCACGGTGGTGGTGACGGAGGGCCAGGCGCCCCAACCGGCCGTCGAGGCGGCCGAGCCGGGTGACGTGATCTGCCTGCGCGGGACGTTCGGGTTGGATCTCGGGTTCCGTGGGGGCGGGATCGGCCGGAACGGGCAGCTGCTGGTGCACGCCAAGCGGCCGGGAACGTCGGAGCGGCCCATTACCCTGCGGAACGAGCCGGGACACGAGGCGCGGATCATCGGCGACTTCGACGCCCCCACGAACCTCTACGTGTACATCACGGCGAGCCACTGGCGCGTCGTAGGTCTCGCCATCGAGACGGGCGCCATCGTGGTCGGCGTGGTGGACGACGTGCAGATCCTCGAGAACACGATCCGTCGTGGGGTCTATCCGGAAGGCAATGCCGGCGCCGTACGCACCTTGGGCGATGCGCGGGCCGGTTCCACCAACATCCTCATCGAAGGGAACCTCATCGAGGATCTGTACGGCTGCGACGCCGGGCCGGTGGCGCCCTGTCCGCCGGGCTCGGCGAAGCCCTGGAACCAGGTGAAGGGGCTCGTCAACTACGCCGCCATCTTCAAGCAGGGGTGCGGAGGGACCCACACGATCCGCGGCAACACCATTCGCCGGGTCCCGGGCCTGTACACGCTGAAGCGGTCGTGCCCGAACGACGTCGTGATCGTGGAGAACAACCAATTCTCGTCCGCGACGTGGCCGGGCCGGTGCGATCGCGCACACAAGACTCCGGTGGTGCGCGGCAACACGTACACCGGCGTCGGCCGGGCGGGTGCGGGAGGGTGCCCCCGCGGGTGATGCACGGCGTTCACCCGGCGCCCCGTCCGTGCCGGGGTCGCGGGCGTGTGATGGGCCCGGTCAACAGGTGGGGTCGCTGGATCCCGGGCTACGCCGGGCGGGTGTCGAACGCCCCGGGGGGCGGATGGAGCGGCGTCCGGTGGGTCGCAGAGCCGGAACCGGCCACCGCCCGGTTCCCCACTGCGTAGCCCCCATCCCTTGGTCCGTTCCTTGCTCCCCACGTGGCTGCTTCGGGCCTCCCCTGCGGGAGCCGGACACAACCTCGAACCCTTTGAACCTCGGTTAGGGACATGCCAGACGTCATTGTCATCGGTGCCGGCCCTGCGGGCTCGACCATGGGTTGCTATCTCGCGAAGGCGGGTATCGACCACGTCATCCTCGAGAAGGCGATCCATCCCCGGCCGCACGTCGGGGAGTCGATGTTGATGACGCCGATCCGCATTTGGCAGGAGATCGGCTTCCTGCCCACCATGGAGGCGGAAGGGTTCCCCAAGAAGTTCGGCGCCTCGTGGCACCCGGCCACCAAGGTCGAAGAAGTCGACATCGCCTTCCGGGAATTCCCGCAGGAGGGCATCGATCAGGACTACACGTATCACGTGGACCGTGCCAAATACGACCTGCTGCTCCTGAAGCACGCCGAGCGGCTGGGGTCGAAGGTGTACCAGGGCGTGGGGGTGAAGGAGGTCCTGTTCGACGAGCACGGCCGGGCGTCGGGCGTGCGCGCGCAGATCGCGGACCAGGAGGTGACGCTGAACGCCAAGGTGGTGGTGGATGCCACCGGGCGCGACACGTTGCTGGGCCGGCAGCTCAAGCTCAAGCGCAACGATCCGATCTTCGACCAGTACGCCGTGCACGCGTGGTACGAGAACGTGAACCGCGGCGACGGGCCCACCAAGGACTTCATCCATATCTACTTCTTGCCGGTGCAGCGCGGGTGGGCGTGGCAGATTCCGATCACGGACGAGATCACGTCCATGGGCGTGGTGGCCGAAAAGGACGTGTTCAAGGACGCGAAGCTCGACGTGGCCGCCTACTTCGACAAGTACGTGGGCTCGAATCCCAACCTCGCGGAGGCGATGCGCTCCGCGCGACGGATCAACGACTTCAAGCGGGAAGGGGACTACAGCTATTCGATGTCCTCGTTCTGCGGCGACGGCTTCGTCATGTTGGGCGACGCCGCGCGGTTCGTGGATCCGATCTTCTCCTCCGGCGTGAGCGTGGCGATGTACAGCGCCAAGTTCGCCTCCGAGCGCATCGTCCACGCGTTCGAGACCGGCGACTTCAGCGCCGAGACGTTCCAGCCCTACGAGAAGAAGCTCAAGGGCGGCGTCACGATCTGGTACGACTTCATCCGCCTGTACTACAAGCTGCTCCCCCTGTTCACGAAGTTCATCCGGGAGCCGGAGCACCGGCTGGGACTGCTTCAGCTGCTGCAGGGTGACGTGTACGAGCGAAAGGAGGTCCCCGCGGTGTTGCACGCCATGCGCGAGTACGTCCGCGTCGTGGAGGAGACCCCGGGCCACCTGCTGCGTCCGTATCTGAGCGACGTGCCCGTCGAAGACCTCGCCCTGAAGGGGTGAGCGCGGCAAGCGGCGCGGCGGTGCTCGGCATAAGGAGATCTCCCGCCTCGAGCGTCCGCGCCCGCTGCGCCCGGTGCCGCGCAACGGGATGTTGCATCACTGCAACATAGACCGATGCCTCCAACGATCCATCAGATATAAGCGATTGCTAAATAAACACTTAAGTGCCCACACACCCGGGCCCGGAGGTTGCACCCAAGGGGGCCGGTTCGCAGGTCGGCCGTTTTCGCGCTAGGAGAGTGCATGCAGACTGCTCAGAAGATCACGAGTTTCCTGGTGGACGAGCTACACTGGGAAGGGGAGCCCCTGACGCCGGACATGGAGCTGCTCGAGGCCTCCGTGCTCGACTCCATGGGGATTTTCCAGCTGGTGTCCTACATCGAGAGCGAGTTCGGCGTCGAGGTGCGGGACGAGGATCTCGTGCCCGAGCGCTTCAACACGATCAACGACATCGTGGCGCTCGTGGAGTCGCTGCGCAGCGGGAACGTGGCGTGAGCGCGGGGCCGCCGGCGCGAGCGCGTCCGTGACCCCCGACATCGCCACCTGGCGCGACGCCGCGGCCGGTATCGTGGAGGAAGCGGCGTTCTTCGGGCCGCAGGGCGGGCGCGCCCTCGGCGTGCGCCACCTGCCCGAGTCGGGCACCGCCCGGGCGGGCGTCGTGGTGCTGAGCCCTCTCAAGGCCGAGTACATGAAGAACTACCGGCACGAGGTCGTGCTGGCGCGGGAGCTGGCCAAACGGGGCTTCGCGGTGCAGCGGTTGAACTACCGCGGGACGGGGCACAGTGACGGGGTGAGCGCCGATATCACGTTCGAGACGCTGGTGGAGGACGCGCGGGCGGTGGAGCGGGAGCTGCGGGAGCGGACCGGTGTGGAGGACGTGGCCTTCCTGGGCACGCGGCTCGGCGGACTGGTGGCGGCGGCGGTGGGCGGGACGGACGCGCCCCTCGTGCTGTGGGAACCGGTGGCCGAAGCCGGATCGTACTTCCGCGAGATCTTTCGCTCCCGCCTCATGAGCGACATGCGGCTCGCCAAGCAGCGGCAGGCGGCCGCCACCGGGCGGCCGTCCACGCAGGCGTTGATGGACGAGATGACCCGCACGGGTGCGGTGGACGTGCTCGGCTACTCCATCGACCGCGGACTCTACGAGAGCACCAAGGATCGCACGCTCGCGGCCGAGCTGGCCGCCCGGCCCCGGCGGGTGCTGCTGGTGCAGTGCAGCAGGAGCCAGGAGCTGCGCGGCGCCTACGCTCCGGCGAAGGAGCGGGTCGAGGCGGCGGGACGCGAGTTCCAGACGGTGATCATCCCCGCCCAGGTGGCGTGGCAGTTCCAGGATACCGAGGCGTCGCGCGACACGTGGGTCGAGCCGGCGGTGGCCGCCACGGCCGAATGGCTGGCGAACACGTTCGCCGGAGTGGCGGCATGACGGGGCTCGCCACCGCGACGCACGAGCAGCCGGTGTACTTCCCCGCCGCCGAGCACACCCTCTTCGGCATCTTCACCCGGCCCACGCGGGCGCCCAACGGCCTGGGGGTGATCCTCATGGAGGGCGGCTCGCCCAGCATGGTGTCGTTTCAGCGGAACCGCCTGGCGGTGCGCATCGCGCGGCGCCTGGCGGCGCTGGGCTATCACGTCCTCCGGTTCGACTACCACGGAGTGGGGGACTCGAGCGGGCGCGTGGAGGCCTTCCGGCTCGACCGGCCGTTCGAAGGCGACCTGGGGGCGGCCGCGCACTGGATGCGCCAGCAGGGGCTCACCCGGCTCACCGTCGTCGGCAGCTGCTTCGGCGCGCGTAGCGCGCTCGCGGCGGCGGCGGACCTGGAGGGTCTCGAGTCGCTGGCCATGATCGCGATGTCGATCTCCGACGACCTCGCCGTGCTGCGGGCCGACGAGTACAGCGTGGGGCACTACGTGGCCCGTGGTCTCCGGCCCGACAAGCTCAAGGGCCTGCTCGATCCCAAGATGCGCAAGGTGTACGGCAAGGTCATCCGCCACAAGCTGAAGGCCGTCACCGGGCGGCTCACGCAGCGCCTCACCGCGCGCCAGCCGCTCGATCCCGCGGTCATCAGCCCCAAGGTGTTCCACAACATCCGCCGCGCCGCCGAGCGCGGCGTCCACCTGTTCTTCGTGTACGGGGAAGGCGACGCGTTCTATCACGACTTCCAGCGCGCGCGCCAGGGGCCGCTCGGCCGCCTGCTCGACCGCTACGACGACCGGATCACGGTGGACTGCGAGACCGACCGGGAGGTGCACGGCTTCACCAGCGTTCCCGTGCAGGATCACGCCGTGGAGCGCGTGGTGCAGTGGGTGGCGCGCCGCGGCGCGGCGACCGGCCCGGTGACCCGCGCGGCGGGCTAGCCCGACCGGCACGACGCACACCGCAAGGACACGCAAGGACCCGCATGGACTTCACCTGGAACGAGAAGCAGCTCGAGTTTCGCTCGGCGGTCGTCGAGTTCGCCCAGCGCAGCCTGGCGGACGACGTGGTGGAGCGGGATGGGACGGGTGCCTTTGCGCGCGACCTGTGGCGCAAGTGTGCCGAGTTCGGGATCATGGGCCTCTCCGTGCCCGAGCCGTACGGCGGCACGGACGAGGACGTCGTGACCACGATGCTCGCGATGGAAGCGCTCGGCTATGCCTGCAAGGATCACGGGCTCCTGTTCTCGATCCACGCGCACATGTGGAGCGTACAGATGCCGATTCTCTCCTTCGGCACCGAGGAGCAGAAACGGCGGTACCTACCCAAGCTCGTGGACGGCACCTGGGTGGGCGCCCACGCGATGAGCGAGCCGGACTCGGGCTCCGACGCGTTCGGCCTGCGCACGCGGGCCGAGCGGCGGGCCGACCGCTACGTCCTGAACGGCACGAAGATGTTCGTCACGAACGCGCCGGTGGGCGATGTGTTCCTGGTGTTCGCCACCGTCGACAAGGGGAAGGGGCTCTGGGGCATCACGGCCTTCCTGATCGACAAGGGGACGCCCGGCCTCACCGTTGGCAATCCCATCCAGAAGCTGGGGCTGAAGACCTCGCCCATGGGCGAGGTGGTGCTGGAAGACTGCGAGGTGCCCGCGGAGCAGCGCCTCGGCAAAGAGGGTCTCGGCGCCACGATCTTCAACCATTCGATGGGATGGGAGCGGGCCTGCATCCTCGCCAGCGACGTGGGGGCGATGGAGCGGCAGCTCGAGACGTGCATCTGCTACGCCCGGGAACGGAAGCAGTTCGGCAAGCCACTCGGCAGCTTCCAGCTCGTGGCCTCGAAGATCGCCGACATGAAGGTCCGCCTCGAGACGTCCAAGCTGTTGCTGTACCGCGCCGCCTGGGCGCAATCCCAGGGTGGCATGAGCGCCATCGAAGGCGCCATCGCCAAGCTCTACATCTCCGAGGCCGCGGTGCAATCCGCGCTCGACGCCATCCAGGTGCACGGCGGGTACGGCTACATGAAGGAGTTCGAGGTGGAACGCGAGCTCCGCGACGCGATCGGCGGACGGCTGTACTCCGGCACGTCGGAGATCCAACGCCTGATCATCGCGCGGAATCTGGGATTGAATCCGCGGAACTAATGACGAAATCACCTTCCATTCTGCCGCAGTAGCGGCAGGTTGCGCAGCGCCACTGGAGAAGACCATGCCCTACCTCCTCTCCCACTACCTCACCGCCAGCGCCGCGCGCCATCCGTCGCGGCCGGCGGTGGCGTGCAAGGACCAGGTGCTCACGTACGCCGAGCTGGACGATCTGAGCACGCGGCTCGCGCGGCTGCTGCGCGCGGCCGGGATCGGACTCGGCGACCGGGTAGGGCTGTACCTGCCCAAGGCGCCGGAGAGCGTCGTGGCCATGCTCGGCGCCTCCAAGGCCGGCGCCGCCTACGTGCCGGTGGACCCGAACGCGCCGGCGGGACGCGCCGGATACATCCTCGGCGACTGCGGCGTGAAAGCGCTGGTGAGCGTCTCCAAGAAGCTGAAGCAGCTGCCCGACGTCCTGGCCGCGGCGCCCGGGATCGAGACCGTGATCCTCGCCGACGTGGAGGGCGAGGCCCCCACGCTCGACGGCGTCCGCGTGCGCGCGTGGTCCGAGCTGGCCGCGCAACACGAGGGAGCGCTGCCCACCGATGGCGTCGAGTCCGATCCCGCCTACCTGCTCTACACGTCGGGATCCACCGGCAAGCCCAAGGGCGTGATCATCAGCCACCGCAATGCCATCACGTTCGTGGAGTGGGGCGGCGACCTGTTCCGGGTGGAGCCCACCGACCGTCTCTCGAATCACGCGCCGCTGCACTTCGATCTGTCCGTGTTCGATATCTACGTGGCGCTCCGGGCCGGCGCGTGCGTCGACCTCGTGCCCGACGGCGTCGCCCCGTTCCCCGCGGAGCTGGCCAAGTGGATCGCCAACCGGGAGATCACGGTGTGGTACTCCGTGCCTTCGGCGCTCATCCGCCTGCTGCTCCACGCCAACCTCGACAGCTTCAGCTACCCCAAGCTGCGCACCGTGCTGTACGCCGGCGAGGCGTTCCCCGTGAAGTACCTCCGCGAGGTCATGGAGCGGTTCCCGGCCGCGACGTTCTGGAACCTCTACGGGCCCACGGAGACGAACGTGTGCACCTACCACCGCGTGCCCCGCCCGCTTCCCGACGCCCTCCAGGACGTGCCGATCGGCAAGGCGTGCGAGAACACCGAGGTATTCGCGGTCGATGACGACGGCAAGCGCGTCACGGCGGTCGGCGGCCAGGGCGAGTTGTACGCCCGCGGGCCGTCCGTGATGCTCGGCTACTGGGGGCTGCCCGAAAAGACCGGCCAGATGCTCGTGCCGAACCCCTTCCAGGCGGCGTACCACGAGCTGGTGTACCGCACCGGCGACCTCGTGCAGCTGGCGGACGACGGCGCGTACATCTTCCTCGGGCGGAAGGACCACATGGTGAAGTCGCGCGGCTACCGCATCGAGCTGGGTGAGATCGAGCAAGTGCTCTACCAGCACGAGCGGGTGAAGGAGGCCGTGGTGATCCCCGTGCCCGACGAGGAGATCGGCTGCCGCCTGCACGCGGTCGTCGTGCTCCACGACGGCGGCGCGGAGCGCGGCGAGCTGTCGTCGTTCTGCCTCAAGCACCTCCCGCGCTACATGGTGCCGGAGACGTTTCACTACCGCGACGAGCTGCCCCGCACCTCCACCGGGAAGGCCGACCGGGTGTCGCTCGCCAAGAGCCTGGAGCCGGCCGGCGAGGAAGTCGGGGCGCGGTAACGAGTTGCGCCGGTAGACGGCAGACGGCACGGCGGCCGTGTGACCGAGAACACGGCGGGGGCTCCGCGTCCGGGTAGATTGCCGGCCCATGACGACAATTCAGCGCAGCACCCCCCGCCGCCCTCGGGCGCGGCGTGACATCTTCCTGCTTGCCCTGCTGCTCGTTGCCTGTTCCGAGTTCAACGGAGTGAACCTGCCGGATCCCGGCCCCGGCGAACCCGGCCCCGGCGAGCCCGGTCCCGATCCCGGCCCGGTCCCGGTGCCCAGCCGCCTGGCGTTTCAGGTCCACCCCACCGCGGTGCAGGCGGGCGTGGTGATCTCGCCGGCGGTGGAGGTCTCGGTGCTGGATGACACGGGCAGCCTGGCCACGGATTTCGCGGGGGACGTCACGGTGCGTCTCGACGCCAACCCGGGCGGCGCGTCGCTCAGCGGCGCCACCACGGTGGACGCGGTGGACGGCGTCGCGGTGTTCGCGGATCTGCGACTGGATGCGGCGGCGAGCGGGTACCGGCTGGCCGCGGAGGCCGATGGCTTGACGGGCGTGACGAGCCAGGCGTTCAACGTCTTCACCCCCGGCGGCGGCGATGCCGCTCCGGTGGCCCTCACCGACATGGGGGCGCGCACCTACTTCGGCTTCCCGGGCGGGCTCTACCCCGGCGGCAACGAGCCCCCCACCGCGCACCGCAACGCGGGGCTCGACTTCGCGGCGGAGGTCCAGCGGCGCGATACGAACGGCAACCCCAGCGCCAGCGGACGCTACGTTCTGATCTCGATCGGCATGTCGAACACGGCGCAGGAGTTCTGCGCCGCCCAGGGGCCGTGCAACGGGTGGACGTTCGCCGGGCAGGCTGCTGCCGACCCGGGGGTGGGACAGGGCCTGACGCTGATCAACGGGGCGCTCAGCAGCCAAACGGCGCCGGATTGGGAGCGTCCCCAGCAACCCAACTACGACCGCATCCTGACCGACCTGCTGACGCCGGCCGGCCTCTCCGAGGACCAGGTCCAGGCGGCCTGGCTGAAGGTGGCCAACTCGCAGCCCTCCGTGTCGCTGCCGGATCCCAACGCGGACGTGTACCAGCTCGCGGAGAGCATCGGGAACATCGTCCGCACGCTGAAGGTGCGGTACCCGAACATCAAGCAGGTCTTCATCTCGAGCCGGATCTACGGCGGGTACGCCACCACGGGGACCAACCCCGAGCCGTACGCCTACGAGACGGGCCTGGCGGTGAAGTGGGTGATCGAGGCGCAGATCGAGCAGATGGCCGGCGGGGGGGTGGATCCCCTGGTAGGCGATCTCAATTACGACACGGTGGCGCCGTGGCTGGGATGGGCCGCCTACATGTGGGCCGACGGCGAGAACGCCCGCTCCGACGGCCTCACCTGGGTCCGCGGCGACTTCGTGAACGACGGCACGCACCCCTCAACTGCAGGGGAGACGAAGGTCGGCGCGATGCTCCTCGACTTCTTCGGCACGTCGCCGTTTACGACGCCGTGGTTTGTTCAGTGAGGAGTGAGGAGTGAGGAGGGCCCCACCACCCGCCTCTACACGCGGCATCGCGGGGAAGGGGTGGTAGGGCCTCCTTACTCCTGACTCCTTACTTCCTTACCAGCATCTCATTTCTTGCTTTGAACGAACCCGGCAATCAGGTCCAGGTTGTCGAGGTTGTCGGCCACGATGTCGCTCGGCTCGACCTTGATGCCGTACTGCTCCTCGAGAAACGAGACGAGCTTGAGCGAGGCGATCGAGTCGAGCAGCCCGGCGGAGAAGAGGGGCGTCTCGTCGGTGAGGTCGTCGGGGTTCTCGCCCGGCAGGAATTCCTGCAGGATGAACGCCTTGACCGTCTGCTTGGTGTTGTTGTCCATCGCTACCCTTCCTCTGATGGGTTGGTCCCGGCGTGTCCCCGGGTGAAGCGCCCCTCCGGCAGCAGGGTGTCGTCGGCGCTGAGGATCTGATACAGCCGCTCGGCCGCCAGCTCTTGGCCTTTCGCGTTGGGATGCGTGTCCCACTCGGCCACCCACAGCGTGGACAGATCGTGGCCGGCGTACGCGCCCGAGAGATTGGCGACCGCGAGCCCGGCTTCGTCCGCGAGGTCGAGGAGCTGGGCCACCCGGGGATCGGAGCGGTCCGCGGTGCCGCCTTCGCCCGTCGCGCTCCCGAAGCAGGTCGTGGCGCGCAGGCACTCCTCGCTGCGCTCGGCGGGCATAGGCATGTACACGAGCACGGGCACCGCGCCCGCGGCGCGGACCAACTCGCCGAACCGGCGATAGCCCCACCGCAGGATGTCCGCGGCATAGGGCTGTAGCCGGCGCGCGCCCAGAAGCTGCCGGGTGCCGGGCCCGACGCCCGCGCGCTCGGCGATCGCGAGGAGCTCGGGGTAGGGGATCGGCGTACGGTTCTGTAGCAGCGCGGCGAGCTGCCCCACCGTCTTCTCGGCCTCCGTCTCGTGCGCGAAGTACAAGACGGCGTCGGGCCCGAACCGCGGCACCGTCGTTTCCACGAGCCGGACCTGCTGCAGGATCGTATAGCTCTCGACGCCGAAGTTGAGCACCTCGTTCGCCCGGGCGGCGCCGGCGAGCCGCGCCTCGAGGTAATGGTCGAGCGTCTCCTCGTCGCCCACGCCGGTGCCCATGATGGGGGACGAGCCGAGCAGCGCGATGCGGTACGTCTCCGGCGGCTTGGCGAGCGTGTACTCCCGGTCGCGCATGCCCCACTGGTTGGTGGTGAGGGGCTTGCCCTTGTACTGGATGCTCGTCGAGGGCGCCAGCACGCGGCGGAGCATGTCGTCCGTCTCGATGTTCGCCGGCGTCTGCCAGAGGTTCACCCACTCGTCCGGCTGCTTCTCGTACAGCCGGGCCAGCTCGGCGTTGAAATCGTCCACGCCGAGGAGGTTCTCGTAGTATCCCCGCTCGAGGAGCGAGCGATCCTCGTCGCTGAGACGCCGCTCCTGGAGTGACTTGATCACGGCGGTCGGGGTCGAGTCCAGCCGGCCGAGCAACGCCGGATGGGTGAGGGCCCACAGCGCGAAGATCGCGACGCCGGTGACGATGCCCGGCCGGGCCGTGCGGAACAGCGCGAACCGCCTACCCGCCGACGGGTCCTTGCCGGCCGCTGCCCTGGCCCGCTTCTCGCCCCGCATCGCCTCGCGTGCCAGCGGCCCCGGGGCCATCGTGACGGCGAACGAGAGCGCCACCATGCCCAGCGCCGGCGTCACCTCTCGCCAGTCGAAGGCCAGGCTCTCGCCCAGCACGGCCCACATGGCGAGCCAGTCGCCGACGGACGTGGACGTCCACAGCGACCACAGGCTGCAGATCACCGCGAACGTGGCGAGCGTCTTGGCGGCCACCAGCCACGACCACTTCCGCCCGCCCTTCAGGCTCCGCTTGCGCCCCCGCTTGGCCTCCAGCACCGCGTTCACCACCACGAGCAGGGCGAGGATGGTCCAGAACACCGTGTCCTGGGTCTGCAGCGGGAAGGCCCCGCGGATCCAGAACCACTGGTAGGAGTGCAGCATCATGGTCGCGAAGAACACCATGAACGTCGCGAGGACGAGCGCCGTGGTGGGCCCGAACTTCCGCAGTTTGAAGAACGCCGGATAATAGAAGATCTTCATCATGAAGTCCTTCCAATAGATGTTGATCCGGCGCCAATAGTCGGTGAAGCTCGAAGCCAGGTAGTAGAGGTGGTGCGTCTCCGGCAGGTTGAACCCGAAGATGTGCAGCATCCCCACGATGATGTGGAAATGACCGGAGATGCGCAGATAGAGCAGGTAGTTGGTGACCAGGAACCGGACGAGGTCGCCCGCGTTCTGCACCTGCTCGGGGGAGATCGCGAGGTAGTAGTAGACCACGCGGTACATGATCAGGTGGAGGATCCCGCGGAAGATCCACTCCACGCCGCGCTGGTAGATGCCGTACTCCTCCGCGTCGTAGTACGTCCGCCGGAACGTGCGGAAATCCACCACGGGGAACAGCGGGAACGCCACGTTGGGCAGGAGGAAGAAGTACGCCAGCGTCTGCCCGAGCGTCGGCGGCGTCTTGTCGTGCTTCAGGTCGTAGAGGTAGATGATCATGCGGAACATGAACATCGACCCGAGGATGGGCCAAATGGCCCTGGACCACGGGACCGGGAAGAGATCCACCCGCGCCGCCGCCGTCACGGCGCCGACCACGGCGATGATCCCCACCCGCCACCAGAATCCGATCGGCAGGTGCGCCAGACCGATGAGGAACAGGCTCAGGCCGATCAGCCACGCGGCCGCCACGGGCCCGAGGATGATCCAGATGCCCGTCAGCGACACCAGCACGAAAAACGGCAGCCGCAGGCGCAGCGGCAGGTTCGCGTTGATCAGGAAGCCCACCAGCGTGAGCGTGACCAGCGTGGTGAAGGCGTTGCTCTCGAGCTGGAACTCCCGCACCACCAGCAGCAGCAGACCGAGCTGCAGCGCCACCCCCACGTACTTCATCAGGCCCCGCAGTCCCTCCTGCGTGATCGCTCCACCCAACACCAGCCCGCTGCGCTCCACGTTACCAGACGTCATCGAGTTACCTCAGATTCGGTTACGACCGGATCGCCAAGTCACCAGTGGCGCATTCACGTTTCTTGCCGCTGGCTGCCAGCTCATGGCGAATGGCGTATGGCTGTCTAAATCTTTTAATTGCAGTGCTTTACATTGAATGCCGGTGGGACATTACCATTCGGAACCCGCCAGCCCAGCGACCGTCTGTTGCGTCGACGCTACAGGTCGGTGACCGCACGCCATCCACCGTAGCCCCATCACGCCATACGCCATACGCCATCCCCCACAAGCCACTAGCGCGTCGCTGCCCGCGTCCCGCTCGGCGGCGCGGCCGGCTCCGGCGTCTTGCCCAGCAGCGGGAGCATCTCCTCGAGCAGCCGGTCCGCCACCAGCTGGTGGCCCTTCAGGTTCGGGTGCCGGTCCCAGGTCGCCACCCAGAGCGTGGTGAGATCGGTGCCGTCGTAGACGCCCGAGAGGTCCACCTGGACGAACCCGGCGTCGCGGGCCAGGTCGAACAGCTCCCGCACCATGGGCTCCGCGCTGTTCGCCGTCTCCACCGGCCCGGTGACGCCGCGCGCCGGCATGGGCATGAACACCCAGTACGCCGCGAGCCCGTGCTCGCGGGAGAACGCGCCCATCCAATCGTACATGCGCGCGTGCAGCTCTTTGGCGTGGGGCGTGAGCCGGCGGATGGCCAGCGACCGCTTGGTTCCCGGGCCCACGTCGGCCCGCGCGGTGATCGAGTCCAGAAACGGGTAGCGCAGCTCGATGCGCCGCTCGCGCAGGTTGCCGAGGTCGCCCAGCGTCTTCTCGTACTCGCTCTCGTGCGCGACGTACATCACCGCGTCCGGCTCGAACGGCAGGACCTTGGTCTCCAGCGTGTACATCTGTTGCATCACCGTGTAGCTCTCGACGGCGAAGTTCAGCAGCTCGTAGCGCGGGGCGCCCGCGCCGCCGAGCTCGGCGTTCAGCCGATCCTCGAGCAACTCCTCGAACGTATGGCCGTCCGCCACCCCCGACCCCATCACCGGCGACGCGCCGAGCACGGCGATGCGGAACACGCCCTCCGGCTTCTCGCGCTCGTACTCCCGGTCCCGCATGCCCCACTGGTTGGTGGTGAGGGTCTCGCCCTTGTAGCTCAGCGACACCGAAGGCGCGAGCTGCAGGCGGAGCAGGTCGTTCGTCCACTCCACCGCTTCGGTCTGCCAGAGGCTCCGCCACTCCGTGGGCCGCTGCTCGTACAGGTTCCACAGCTCGGGATTGTTGCGGTCCATGCCGAGGAGATTCTCGTAGTAGCCCCGCTCGAGGAGCTTGCGGTCCTCACGGCTCAACCGCTGCACCTGCAGCGAGCCGATCACGTCGCTCACCGACGAATCGAGCCGCTTGTATAGCCGCGGGTGCGCCGCCACGTAGAGCGCCAGGATCGCCATGCCCGTGAGCAAAGCCGATCCGCGCAGCCGGCGGAGGTGATCGAGTAGCGAAGCGGGTCCCTTGTCCATGCTCATGTCGTCACGGGTGACGGTGGATCGTCGCGAGGGGCGGGGTTCCGTGCCGGACCCCGGCGCCCCGGCAGGGAAGCAAGTCCCAGGCCACCCCCCGGGGCCCCGGGGGACCGCGCCGCCCCGCGCCGGGGCTCACCGATTCGGGTCCACCACGCCGCGGTAGAAGGCCACGTAGCGCTCGGCCATCCGCGCCGCGGTGTATTCGCAAAGAAACCGCTCGCGGGCCCCGGCCCCGAGGCGCGCGGCCAACTCCCGATCCCCCAGCACGCGCCGCAGGGCGCCGGTCAGGTCCTCGAGGTCGCCGGGAGGCACCAGCAGCGCCTCGCGGTCGGCGCGGGCGATTCCCGGGATCCCCCCCACCCGCGACGCCACGATCGCCGCGCCGCACGCCATCGCCTCGAGCAGCGAGATCGGCATGCCCTCGGTGCGCGACGGCAGGACGAAGCAGTCGGCCGCCGCGAGGAGCGCCGGCACGTCGTCGACGTACCCGAGGAAGGTGACCGCCTCCGCGATGCCGAGGTCGCGGGCGCGTCCGGCCAGCAGGTCACGCAGGGGTCCATCTCCGGCCACGAGCAGGCGGATCCCCGGGAACTCGCCGCGCAACCGGCGCACCGCTTCCAGCAGCACCTCCACGTTCTTTTCGGGGATCAACCGTCCCACCGCGACCACCGTCGGCCCGTCCCGGCTCCCCGCGGGCCGCACGCCGTTCGCGGCCGGGCCGGTGATGCCGTTGGGGACCACCTCGATCCGATCGGGCGGCACGCCGCGCGACACCAGCTCGTCCCTGATGGCGTCGGAGACGGCGGCCAGCCGGCGCATCCGGCGCAGCGCGTACCCCTCGAGCGTCACGTACGCGCCGACACCCACCGCCTGCTTCGCCTCGGCGTGGAGCGTGCCGACCGTCGGAATCCCTCGCACGAGCCCGAGCGGGGCGGCCAGAATGGTGGCCTTGTACCCGTGCAGGTGCAGCACGTCCGGGCGCGCGCCAACCACGAGCCGCACGAGGTCGAGCATGCCGCGCGGGTCGGCGCCGCGCGCGAAGCGGGCGTAGCGCACCGGCACGCCCAGCGCCGCGGCCGCCGCCCCCACCTCGGCGCCGGGCCGGCCCCGAACGCCCAGACACGCCAGCTCGGCGTCCCACGCCCGCGCCCGCAACTCCGGCAGAAGCGCCAACAACATCCGCTCGATGCCGTAGAGCCCGCCGCTGGCAACGATGTGGAGGATGCGGGGAGCTTCCGTGCGCGGGCTGGCGTGCGATGCGGGACTCATGGCCGGGGGAGCCGCAGGAGGATCGGGGTCGGATGGCATATGGCGTATGGCGTATTGGCGTATAGCGTATGGCATATGGCATTCATATGGCTTGTGGCACAGGGGAGCGCTGCGCACGCACCCGCCGTTCGCCCGAGCCATTTGCCATACGCCACACGCCATACGCCGCCATCGCCCAAGACCGTCTCACGGACTAAACCCGATGTCGCTGTCCGCGTGCGAAAGGTGCCATGCTCCCGCATCGTGCACGCGGCCCGCCAGCGACGGATCGCCTTTCCACAGGAACCAGGCCGGCCGGTCGAGGCGGGCGGGGGTGACGTACAGGTAGCGCCGTACGCGGCGCCTGATCGTGGGGTGGAGGCCCACGCACGACACGAGATCCGCCCGGTCGGCGCGGGTCAGCTCGAGCGCGCGATGGAGCAGGGCGTCGATCGTGGCCACGTCGTCGGGTGGGGCGAACAGGTCGAGGATCCGGCCGACGCGCAGGTCCGGCCGCGCGGTGACCCGGAACGCGAGGTACCCCGTGAGCGCCCCACGCCGGTCGCGGGCCGCGAGCACCGTGTCGGCGAAGATGGGGTCGTCGAGGAACCGCCACTCGACCCAGGCGCGATCGCGCACGGCGGCGAACGGAAACCGCGGTGCGCACCGGCTCCACAGCGTATCGAATTCCTCGCCCGCCCGGCTCACCCGGTCCACCGTGCGCTCCGCCGGCAGGCGCGGGGACCGCAGGCGATTGGCGGCGGTGAAGGCGACGCCGAGGACCGCGGTGGCCACGTGCGCCGCCGGCGCCAGCGTCCGGGGCAGCCGCTGCGCCAGGCCCAGGTAGGCGGCGATCGCCGCGGCGTCATACGGCCGCAAGGCAATCGGGACCGCGTGCACCGGACGGTAGCCCAGCCGCTCGCGAATGCGCCCGTTGGCGGCCGCATAGGCGAGCGCGTTCGACAGCGGGTTGGCGAACCGGTCGTACGCCTCGACGAGCTGCTGGCCCACGCCGCCGCGGCGCACCTGTGGCGCCACGATGAGATCGCAGTCGTGATACACCAGCTGGACGGCCCCGCCGAGCTGCATGCGCACCGGGAACGACGCCAGGAATCCCACGATCCCGCCGTCCAGCTCGGCCACCCACATCTCGGACGGCGCCTCGCGACACGCCGGGGTGTCGAAGAACTGCCACCGCCAACGCTCGCGGAACCGCCGCCCCGCCTCGACGCCGAACACCTCGTCGTAGAGGGCGAACACGCCGTCATAGTCCCGGGCGGTGCAGCTCCGGATCGCGCTGGTCGGTCGTGTTTCGGTTGCCATCTCCATCTCGGTAACGGGTCGGTCACCCCGCGATCCGCGGGAACGGGATGTGCGGCATTTTGGGACTCTCGGCCGCGGGCGTCGCGTGTACGCGTCGTACCGCCACCCGTCGGCGACAGGTCACTCTGCGGTCAGCAAGAGCCGTGCAGCGCGCGCTCAGCCGCGTAACCTACGGCCCCGCAGCACCTTAATAAGCATTGAACTGCCAGAGGCTTAGATGGCTCCAGACCGGGCGCACCCCTCCAGTGCTCGCAGGCGACCGCTTGACGATGTAGATGGCGCGCAACAGGTACAAGGGCTCGACACGATCAGCTTCCCCCTCTGGAAGTACAATCCCGTCACCGCGCGCTTGATGAAGGGCTGGCTCGCCCCGGGGTGCCGGGACCTCCGTCACGTGCTGTTCGTGGCCTCCACCGGACGCTCCGGCACCGCGACGCTGGCCGCCATCCTCCAGCGGGTCGAAGGCTGCGCCGCGTACCACGAGCCGTGGCCCGCGATGCATGGCGGGATCATGCAGCAGCGGAACGCCGGGCATCCGGACCTGGCGCGCCGGGTGTATCGTTGGGTCAAGTCGGTGAACATCCGGCGGCTGGCGCAGGGGGCCACGTGCTACGCCGAGACCAACCACATGTTCATCAAGAGCTTCGTGGATCACGCGGCGGAGGAGTTCGGCGCGGCGATGCGCGTGATCCACCTCGTGCGCGACCCCGTGCTGGTGGCCAGCTCGATGTACGCCCTCGGCCGCGCGCCACGCTCGATTCAGTGGAACAGCTTCTGGCTCGACTACCGGGCGCCGATGAACCTCGTGCCGCTGGCCGACGCGCTCGACCGGCGCGCCTTCCGCCATCCGTTCTTCAAGTGCCTGTGGTACTGGTACGAGATGGAGGCGCGCATCGCCGATTGGAAGAAGCGTCTGGAAGGGCGCGTCGCGTTCGCGCCGCTGCGCACGGGCGACCTCAAGAAGCCGGATGCCGTGGCCGGCACGCTGCACGCGCTCGGGATCGACGCGGGGCGCGGGTTTGACTTCCCCACGGATCTCCGCCTCAACCAGAAGCCCAAGAAGAAACGGCGCCGCCCCCCCTCCGAGGCCGAGGCGGCCCACATGGACCGGGTGTTCCGGCGGCTGCTCCGCGATACCGGACACGGGCATGTGGCGGACGTGGGGGAGGCGAGCGCCGCCTTCGCCACGGGCCACCGCGCGACCCCCGCCGGGGAACGGGAAATGCGGAGCGAGCGGGCGGCATTTGGCGTTTGATGGCGTATGGCGTGTGGCGGTGTGACTTTCACTCGGTTGGCCTTAGGTCTTAGGTCTTAGGTCATGTGCCATAGGCCATAGGCCCATACGCCATAGGCCATACGCGGTGCCTCATACGCATACGCCATCTGATCTGGGAATCCGAACGTTCTCATGACATCTGTCGGCTGGCTGCTCGTGACTGCCGGGGCCGGCGTCGCGCTGTACGCGTACGTCGGGTACCCGGCCCTGCTTGCGCTGGTGGGCGGCGCCAGGCGCCGCCCCGCGCCGCGCGCCGTCCCGGGCCGGTGGCCGGCCGTCACCGTCACCATCCCCGCCTACAACGAGGAGCGCACCATAGCGGACGCCGTCGAGGGGGTGCTGAGGCAGGAGTATCCCGCGGACCGCCTCCACGTGCTCGTCGTGTCCGACGCCTCGACCGACGGGACCGACGGGATCGTGCGGCGCTACGCCGGCCGCAACGTCGAGCTGCTCCGGCTGGCGCGCCGCGGGGGCAAGACCGCCGCCGAGAACGCCTCCCGGCCGCGCGTCACCGGCGAGATCGTGGTGAACACCGATGCCTCGGTCCGGCTGCACGCCGGCGCGCTCGCGGCGCTCGTGCGGGCGTTCGACGACCCCTCGGTGGGCGTCGCGTCCGGAAGGGACGTGAGCATGTCGCGCCTCGAGGGGGAGCAAAACCAGGGGGAGTCGGGGTACGTCGGCTACGAGATGTGGATCCGCGACCTCGAGACCCGCGTGTCGGGGATCGTCGGGGCGTCGGGCTGTCTCTTCGCCATCCGCGCCGACCTCCATCAGGCCCACGTGCCCGAAGCCTTGAGCCGCGACTTCGCCTCGGCGCTGGTGGCGCGCGAGCGCGGCTTCCGCGCCGTCTCGGTGCGCGACGCGCTCTGCTACGTGCCGCGCACCGGCTCGCTGCGCGGCGAGTACCGGCGCAAGGTCCGCACGATGACACGGGGCATGGAGACGCTGCTCCACCGCCGGCACCTGCTGAACCCGTTCCGCTGGGGCGCGTTCGCGTGGATGCTGTTCTCGCACAAGGTGTGTCGCTGGCTGGTGCCGTGGGCGGGCGTCCTGGCCCTGCTGGGTCTCGCGATCCTGGCCACCGGCGTGCCGTGGGCGCGCTGGCTCCTGCTGGCCGCCGCCGCCGGCGCCGCCCTGGGTGCGGTGGGGTGGCTGTGGCCCGAGCGCCGGCCGATGCCCCGCCTCGTGTCCCTCCCCGCCTTCGCCCTCGCCGCCAACCTCGCCGCGCTGGTGGCGTCGATCAAGGCCGTGCGGGGCCAGGGGAGCGCGGTGTGGGAGCCAACGAGGCGGGAGGCGTAGGGCACGCGCAACGTACAAAGCGCAAACGGGGAGCCCGCATCGGGCTCCCCGTTGAGCTTTGTA
>Ga0302046_10001196_pt1 | contig 24432 bp, 18 predicted proteins | sample RVTome_11_FD_200261 | JGI IMG/M metagenome (GOLD analysis project Ga0302046, IMG submission 200261) | Soil microbial communities from uranium-contaminated site in the Upper Colorado River Basin, Wyoming, United States - RVT147D111 (version 2) ... | reverse complement strand
CTTCCTGCATTAGACGGCCACCGACGGACGGTTTCCGCGGCAGCCCGACCTCAGGCGTATTCCGGCGCCAGCTTCTCGCGGACCCGCTCCAGCAACGCCTTGGTGGCGCGGATGCCCTCGGGCTCCGGCAGCTCGCGGCCCTCGTACTCGACGCCCACGTAGCCGCGGTAGCCGGCATCGAGGACGATGCGCATCAGCCGCTCGTAGTCGAGCTGGGTCTCGTTGCCGGCCTCGTCGAAGTCGTGCGACTTGGCGGAGACCGCCTTGGCCCAGGGCATGAGCTCTTCGACGCCCCGGTAAAAGTCGTACCACTCGTCGCCGCGGATCCTGAAGTTGCCGAAGTCGGGCAGCGTCCCGCAGCGCGGGTGATCGACCCGCTCCATGACGCCGGCCAGCCACGCGCCGTTGCTCGACAGGCCGCCGTGGTTCTCGACGATGACGTTGAGGCCGTGCTGCTCGCCGCGCTCGCACAGCCGCCGAAGGCCGTCGGCGGCGAGCCGCTGCTGCTCCTCGTAATCGCCCGCGCTGGCGGCGTTCACCCGGATCGAGTGGCAGCCGAGGTGCTCGGCCGCCGCCAGCCATTTGTAATGGTTGTCGACCGCGGTGCTCCGCGCCGCCTCGTCGGGATCGCCGAGCCGCCCCTCGTTGTCGCACATGATCAGCAGCGAGGGGATGCCCTGGTCCGCGGCGCGGGCCTTCATCTGATCGAGGTAGCCCGTGTCGTTGGCCCTCTCGAAGAAGAACGTGTTGACGTACTCGACGCCCTCGCAGCCATAGTCCTGCACCGCCACGCGGGCGAAGTCGAGATGATCGAGCTCCCCGGCGCGCAGCGTCCGATGCAACGACCACTCCGCCAGCGAGATGCGGAACAACGGCGCCTGGCTCCCGGCCCCGGTGGTTCCCGCTGCCGCCGCCGCGGCGCCCGGCGTCGCGGCGGCCGCCGAGGACCCGGCGGCCGGGCCGCCGGCCGCCTCACCGCCGGCCCCCCGGCACCCCAGGCTGGTGAAACCGGCGCCCGCAGCGAGGCCCGCGGCGCCCCTCAAGAACAGGCGGCGATCAATGACGTTCTTCATGGCGGCCTCCTCCGTGGCCAAGTAATGCGGCCGCTGTCCCCGGGCTGCTCGGCAACGCGCTCGAAGCGCTTGCTCGGGTCGCGGACAGCCGGCGCGCAGCGTACCGAACCCAGCGACGAGACGCCAGGGCTACGGATCCTCCGAGACCCGCAGTGGAGGGCTTGCCGCCGGCCTGATACGCTCGGCCCGCAGCCGACCAACGGGCAGCCTGCCAGGGACCTGCATGACGCCGAGCTCTCCATACCCAGCCAGCGCCGATGGTGTCGCCGCCAGGCTCGCCGCGCTGCTCGACATGGGCTTCGAGCGGGTCGAGCCGCCGCCGCAGACGACGGAGTCGGCGCGCCTCGACGCGCACACCTGGAAGGTCTCGCAGATCGCCCCGGCGATGGGCGGCTTCGTGGCGATCACCGCGCTGCACGGCTCGCGCGACCTCGCCGACGAGGCGATCGGCCGGGCCTTCGAGGAGATGCACAGGCTGATCGGCCTACTCAACCGCTTCGACGCCGCCTCGGCGCTCTCCTGCCTGAACGACGCCGGCCGGCTGACCGGGGCGCCGCCCGAGCTCGTCGAGGTCGTCGGCCAGGGCCTCACCCATTACCGGATCAGCGGCGGCGCCTTCGACATCACCGTCAAGCCGATCATCGACCTGTACCGGGACCGCCGCACGTACGAGCCCATCGAGCCGCCCGCGGCGGCGCGGCTCAAAGAGGCTCTGGAGCTGGTCGGGCCCGATCGCATGGCGGTCGGCGGCCGCGACATCGCCTTCCGGCGCGCCGGGATGGGCGTCACCCTCGACGGCATCGCCAAGGGCTACATCGTCGATGCGATTGCCGCGACACTGGAGCGCCACGGCGCCGCCAGCTATTTGGTCAACGCCGGCGGCGACATCCGCACGGCGGGGACGCGCGGCGACGCCCGCCCCTGGACGGTGGCGGTGCGCGACCCCGAGGATCGCGCCGTTTCCTGGGACAGCGAGGCGTGGGCCGGCCACGGGTCGTCCGACACGATCCAGCTCACCGACGGCGCCGTCGCCACCTCGGGGAGCTATGAGACCTACTTCGACCGCGAGCGGCTCTCCCACCACATCGTGCACGGGCGGACCGGCGCCTCGCCGAGACGGGCGGTGAGCGTCACCGTCACCGCGCCGACTGCCATGCAGGCCGACGCGCTGGCCACGGCGGCGTTCGTCCTCGGCCCCCGCGCCGGCGTTCGGCTGATCGATACACTGCCCGCCTGCGCCTGCCTGATCATCGACCGCGACGGGCGGCGGATCCGTTCCCGGCAATGGCGCGGCGCGAGCGCGGCACCGTGAATCGCGAGGGGGACGCCTTGACCGCGCGAACCGGCAAGGGAGCGGGACGGTCCGAGGCGATCGGGGAGCGGTCGTGAAACGAAAGCACAGGAGCTTCATGACGCCGCGATCCGGGAGAGCACGCTGATGGCAGCCCACGCCATCGCCGAGGCCTATCCGTACTCGGGCGCTCAGCTCGCCGCCATGGTGGCGCTGCGGATGACGATCGGCTGGCACTTCCTGTACGAGGGGATCGCCAAGCTGCTCAACCCCTACTGGACGTCGGCCGGCTACCTGCAGGCGGCGCAGGGGCCCTTCGCCGACGCCTTCGTGGCGCTCGCCCGCGACCCCGGGGTGTTGGCCGTGACCGATGCTGTCAACAAGTGGGGGCTGGTGTTGATCGGCCTGGCGCTGGTGGTCGGCGCCGTCGAGCGCGTCGCGGCGCTGAGCGGCGCCGTCCTCTTGTTCCTCTACTACATCGCCAACCCGCCGTGGCTGGGGCTCGAGAGCGCCGTGCCCGCGGAGGGCAGCTATCTGTTCGTCAACAAGGTGCTGATCGAGCTGGTGGCGCTGCTGGTACTTTTCGCCTTTCCGACCAGCCGCTTCATCGGCCTCGATCGCCTGAGCATCTGGGAGCGCAGCCGCGAGGATCCGACATGAGCGACGATCACGACGACCGACACGACGACAACCGCGATCCGAAGACGTCCTCCGGCGAAGACGCGGGAACCGGCGCGCGGCCCGACGACGACGTTCCCCACGGCCGCAGCCCGGAGTGGGGCCGCCGCGAGCTGTTCAAGGCGATGGCCTCGGTGCCGGTGCTCGGCACCCTCGCCTACGGGGTGTATCGGAAGAGCTCGACGGCCTCCGAGAAACGGCGCAAGATCTTCGAGGAGCTCGGCGTTACCGGCGATGCGCCGGCGGTGATCCCCAACGCCGTCTCCAGCCCGCCCGGCGAGCGGCTGCGGCTGGGGGTGATCGGCTACGGCGGCCGCGGCCAGGCGGACATCCGCGGCGCCGGTTTCGCGCCCACCGAGTGGACCGACAGCCAGGCGCGCGCCGCGGCGCGCAATCCGCGCAACCAGAACCTCGCCACCTTCCTCGACCAGCACGACCTGAACCTCGATCTCACCGCGGTCTGCGACCTGTTCGACGTCTACGCCGAGCGCGGCATCGACGCGTCGGCCAACCCCGTCCGCCCGGGCGGCCGCGAGCAGAAGCCGGCCCGGCGCTACCGCACCTACGAGGAGCTGCTGGAATCGGGGACCGTCGACCTGATCCTCTGCGCGACCCCCGATCACTGGCACTCGCGGATCACCATCGCCGCCGCCGAGCGCGGCGTCCACGTGTACTGCGAGAAGGCGATGACCCGCACCGAGGAGGAGGCCCGCGAGGTGGCCGCCGCGGTGCGCGCCGCCGGCATCCAGTTCCAGCTCGGCCATCAGAACCGCCAGAGCGAGGCCCACGTCAAGGCCCGCGAGATCTGCGCGAAGAACATCCTCGGGCCGATCACGCTGGTGGAGACGACCACCAACCGCAACGACCCGATCGGCGCCTGGGTCTACCGCGTTCATGACGACGCCAACCCGGAGACCATCGACTGGGCGCAGTTCGAGGCGGCCTCGCCGCACCCGACCGGCTTCTCGGCCGAGCGCTTCTTCCGCTGGCGCTGCTGGTTCGACTACGGGACCGGCCTGGCCGGCGACCTGCTGTCGCACGAGTACGACGCCATCAACCAGATCCTCGACCTCGGCATTCCGGCGTCGGCGTCGGCCTCGGGGGGCGTCTACTTCTACAAGGACGGCCGCGACGTTCCCGACACCTTCCAGGTCGCCTACGAGTACCCCGACCGCGACCTGACGTTGCTCTACAGCGCCACGCTCGCCAACGGCCGCGGCCGCGGCAAGGTGCTGATGGGGCACGACGCCACCATGGAGGTGGGCAGCGGCGTGACCGTCATCGCCGAGGGCCAGTCGACCCGCTACGGCCACCTGATCGACGAGGAGGTGGTCGACCCGAGCAAGCCGCTGCTCACCTACCGGCCCGGCTTCCGCGGCATCGACGCGGTCACCACCGCCACCGAGCAGTACTTCGCCAGCCGCGGGCTGCTGTTCACCTACCGCGGCGACCGCCGCTTCGATCCCACCCACCTGCACGTCAAGGAGTGGGTCGACGCCATCCGCAACGGCGGCACCACGAGCTGCAACATCGAGCGCGGCTTCGAGGAGGCGATCACCTGCCACATGGCCACCGAGTCGTACCTTCGTGGCACCAAGGTCCGCTGGGACCCGGTGCAGCAGCGAATCGTCTGAAATGAGCAAGACGCTGCAACTCGGCATCATGATGTTCCTGCAGTACGCCATCTGGGGCGCCTGGGCGCCGGTGCTGTCGGCGTACATGCAGAACGACCTCGGCTTCAGCGGCATCCAGGTGGGCGCCGTCTACTCGCTGCTGCCGCTGGCGACGATCATCGCCCCGTTCATCGGCGGCCAGCTCGCCGACCGCTACTTCGCCTCGGAGCGCATCATCGGCGTCCTGCAGCTCGCCGGCGGCGTGCTGCTGCTGTTCGCCGCCCGGGCAACGGATTACTCCACCCTGATGGTCCTGATGTTCGCCTACTGCATGCTCTACGCGCCGACCCTGGCGCTGACCAACTCGATCGCGATGATCAACCTCGAGGACTCCGAGCGTCAGTTCGGTCAGGTGCGGGTCGGCGGCACGATCGGCTGGATCGCCGCCGGCTTGCTGCTTGCCGCCTGGCGCACCGTCGCGCAGGGGGCGGAGGTCGCGGGGACGGCCGCCACCCAGGCCGGCGCCGGCCTCCAGGGCGATATGCTGGTGCTCGCCGCCGTGCTCTCGGTGGTGATGGGCGTGCACGCCTTCACCCTCCCGCACACGCCGCCGCGCCGCGAGGGCGTCAGCCCCTGGGCGTTCCTCGAATCCCTCAAGATGCTGAAGGACCCGAACTTCACCATCTTCCTGGCGATCTGCTTCGTGGTCGCCACCGAGCTGCAGTTCTACTACGTGCTGACCGCGCCGTTCCTGGTCTCCGAGAGCATCGGCATCTCGCCGGCCAGCGTCTCGGCGTGGATGACCATCGGCCAGGCGGCCGAGATCTTCGTGATGGCGTTCGTCCTCTCCTGGTCGCTGAAGAAGTACGGGATGCGCCGGACGCTGGCGATCGGCGTGATCGCCTGGCCGGTCCGCTACGTGATCTTCGCGATCGGCAGCCCCACGTGGCTGGTGATCGCCTCGCTGAGCCTGCATGGCTTCTGCTACGTGTTCTTCTTCGTCGCCGCCTTCATCTACGTCGACCAGGTGGCGCCGCCCGACATCCGTGCCTCGGCCCAGAGCTTGATCGCCATCGTCATCCTCGGCATCGGCAACTTCGTCGGCGCGAACTTCTCGGGCTGGATCCAGAGCGTGTTCACCAGCGACGGCGTCACCGACTGGACCCGCGTCTTCCTCGTCCCCGTGGCGATCACGGTTGCCTGCGCGATCGCGTTCATGCTGTTCTTCCGGGAGGAGCGGGCGGCGGCCCGGCCTCCGCGGCGGGCCGAGCCCGGGGGCGTGGCGGGGGCGTCGGAGTAAGGGATCGCGCCCGGCGAAGCCGCGAACCGACGGGACGGAAAGAGCGACGAGGGGCCGCCAGAGGAGCTTCGGAGCCGGCGAAGCGCCGGGGCTCTGGCCGGACAGGCGCGGCGAGACAGGAGATACGCATGGCGAAGGAACGGCTCGGGGTAGGGATCATTGGCGGCGGCTTCGTGGCCCGCTTCCACATCCGCTCGTTCGAGGCGGTGCGCAACGCCGATGTCCGCGGCATCGTCAGCCGTACCAACCGGACGGCGGCGGAGGCCGCGACCCTGGCGCGGGACCTCGGCGTCGGCGACGCCAAGGTCTTCGAGACCGTCGCCGAGATGGTGGCTGACCCGAACATCGACGCGGTGTGGATCTGCTCGCCGAACTTCACCCGCCTCGACGTCATGGAGGAGATCGTCGATACGATCGTCTCGGGCAAGGGCGAGCTGATCGGCGTCTGTTGCGAGAAGCCGCTCGGCCGCAACGCCGCCGAGGCGCGCCGCATGCGCGAGCTGGCCCGGAAGGCCGGCCTGCTCGACGGCTACCTCGAGAACCAGCTCTTCACCCCCGGCGTGGTGCGCGGCAAGGAGATCGTCTGGGCCCGCGGCGCGGCGCTCACCGGCCCGCCCTATCTGGCCCGCGCCGCCGAGGAGCACAGCGGCCCGCACATGCCCTGGTTCTGGGAGGGCGAGCTGCAGGGCGGCGGCGTGCTCAACGACATGATGTGCCACTCGGTGGAGGTCGCCCGCTTCCTGCTCACCGCACCGGGGGCGCCGCGCGAGTCGCTGACACCGGTGAAGGTCTCCGCCTACACCACCTGCTTGAAGTGGCAGCAGCCGGCGTACGCCGACATCCTCGCCGCCGGCTCCGGCGGCCGGCTCGATTATCGCAAGCGCCCGGCCGAAGACTTCGCCCGCTCGCTCGTCGTCTACCGCGACGCGGACGGCAACGAGCGCATCGTCGAGACCACCACCTCGTGGTGCTTCGTCGGCGCCGGCCTGCGGCTGACGATGGAGCTGCTCGGCCCCGAGTACTCGATGTCGATCAACTCGCTGGACAGCGGCCCGAAGGTGTTCTTCAGCCGCAAGGTGCAGGGCGACACCGGCGAGGACCTGGTCGAGAAGCAGAACGCCGAGACCGGCATCATGCCGATCGTCGCCTCCGAAGCGGCCGAGTACGGCTACGAGGGGGAGAACCGCCACATGGTGCGCGCCTTTCTCGCCGGCAAGCGGCCGTCCGAGACCTTCGACGACGGCGTCAACGTCACCGAGCTGCTGATGACCGCCTACATGTCCGCCGAGCGGGGCCAGACCATCGCCTTCCCGCCGCCGGACCTCGAGACCTTCATCCCCGCCGTAGCCCGCGGCGCCTGGAACCCCGCGGCGGATCGATGAGCGACGGGTCCGCGCTTCCCGGGGCCCCGGAGATGTACCATTCCCCCGACATCTCGCCATTTCGCGCCGGGAGTCAGACGCCGCCTACGGAGCCAGCAGCCCCATGAGATCGCGCACTTTCGTCGTCCTCGCCGCCGCCGTCACCCTGTTCGCCGCCAGCGCCACCGTCCCGCCGCCGCCGGCCGCCGCCGGTCCTTCAGGGGAGCTACCGCAGATGCAGAGCCCGGAAGACCTCGAGGCGCAGGGCTACGAGCGGATCCTGCGCCAACGCCGCGGCCGCTTCACCAAGGCCGGCTGGAACCACTACGGCCCCGGGCACTTCGAGCTCGACAGCGAGACCGGCGTGCTGACCTCCAGCGGCGGGATGGGGCTGCTCTGGTACAGCGTCCGCGAGTACGGCGACTTCGTCCTGGAGCTCGAGTACATGACCGAGGTGGAGAACGCCAACTCCGGCGTCTTCGTGCGCGTGCCCGGCGTCCCCAGCAGCGACGACTACATCTACCACTCCTGGGAGATCCAGATCGACGACCGCAGCGAGGGGATCCACCACACCGGCGCCGTCTACGACGCCGAGCCGCCCACCAAGTCGGCCTCCAAGGGCCCGGGCGAGTGGAACCACTTCAAGATCACCTTCGTCGGCAACCACATCACCGTCGAGCTCAACGGCGAGACGGTCGTCGACTGGGAAGCCGAGCCCCGCGGCAAGGTCGAGGACTTCGCGCCCCGCGGCTACGTCGGCCTCCAGAACCACGATCGGCAGACCTCGACGCGGTTCCGCAACATCTTCATCAAGCGGCTGGACTGAGGCGTGCGTCGAAAGATTGAGCCCGAAGCTCCCGGGTAGCCAGGCTACCCGACTCCCCGGATCGCGTCCGTAGGTTGCACGCGCAGCGCCCGCCTGGCCGGGACGACGCATGCGGCGATGCCGACGAGCGCCATCAGGGTCGACACACCCACCATGGGCAGCACCAGCGAGGACATCTTGACGGTGCCCCCGCCCTGCAGAATCCGGAGCCCCAGCAACAGCACGTTGCCGAGCACGATCCCGACGCCGAGCTGCGCGGCGGCCCGCGCGAATACGGCCTTCAGCACCCCGCGTGTGCTGGCGCCGAGCGCGATTCGGATGCCGATCTCACGCCTGCGCCGCTCCACCGCCACCGCCACGAGCGCGAAGAGACCCGCGGCCGACAGCATGAGGGCGAGGGACAGGATCACGAAAAACCCGATGCCAATCATGCGCCCCGACAGGTTGCGGCGGCGCACCACCTCGTCGAGCCGGAGGACGTCGTACACGCGCAGGGCAGGATCGACCTCGAGCGCGATCGAGGGGATGCGCGCGCCGAGGTTGCTCCCCTCACCCCGCGCCTGCGCCGCGAAGTAGCCGGGGTTGAGCTCGGAGGGCAGCGCCGCGTGGCACATGAGGTCGCACTCTCCCCGGTCGGTCGCGCACATGCCCGCGTTCGTAACGACGCCGACCACCTCGTGCCACGGTTCGGGCTCTCTCTCGACGACGCCTCCGTCGCCGCGCACAGCCGCGTAGCGGACCTGCATCCCGATGGGGTTGCCGCCGAGATTGCGTGCGAGCGACTCGTTGACCACGACCGTGCGCGCTCCTCGGTCGGCAGAGTCGAAGGCGCGTCCCGCCACGATGGGCAGCTCGAAGACGTCGAAGAAGCCCGGTTCCACACGCGACGAGAGCACCATCCCGTCGAGATTGCCTCGTACCAGGAACGGCGCCTCCATGCCGCGCTGCGCTTCCAGGCGGCGCACGGAATTGTCGGCTCCGGGCAGGCCGGTGGCGAGCGTCACCGCGGAGACCGATGGCTCCGCCAGCAGCCGACGTTCCATCTCCCGATAGGCCGCCTCGAGGCGGCCTCCTTCCTCTTCGTCGAACTGCACCTCGAAGGTGAGGTAATCCTGCGGCGCGAAGGCCGCGCGCATGCGGTGATCGCGGACGACCTCCCGGGTCGCGCCGAGAGCGATGGACAGGCACAGCACCGTGAACGTGACCTGCGCCACGATCACGAAGGACCACACGCCCCCGAACCGCAGCCCGGAGGCCCCCGCCTGTGACCGAGCCAGCGCACTCCTCACCTGTCCCCCGGTCGCCTTGATGCCGGGCAGTAGCCCAACCACCACGGTCCCGACCAGAGCCAGCCCAATCGCCCACAGCACCGTGGCCGGCTCGAGACCCGCGTCGCTCCAGAACGGCTGAGGCACCTGGCGCACCACCGCGGACTGGTACCAGATGAACCGCAGGACCCCGAGGGCGATGAGGATCCCCGCGAGCGTGGCTGCGCCGGCGAGCACCAGCGACTCGATCAGGAGCTGCGCGATGATGCGCCCGCGGGTGGCCCCGAGAGCGCTGCGCACGACGATCTCGGACTCGCGCAGTACCGTGCGCGCGAACATCAACGTGGCGACGTTCGCCGACACCCCGACCAGCAGCACGAGGACCGCCGTGAATATCACGAGCATGAAGATCGGGGCCGCCACCGGCGGCACGGCGCTCGCGAACTGCACTACGCGAGGTCGCAGCTGTTCGCGGTAGGCCGGGTCCGCGGCGGCCAGGCGTGCGCTCACGGTCTCGACCTCCGTGCGTGCGCTCGCCCGTGTCGCACCCGGCGCCAGTCGCCCGAACACGAGCACCGGCGGTCCATCCCCCGGTGCGTTCGCGGTTTCCCGCAACGGCAGCCACGCCTGCTGGAAGCGCGGGAACCCGAAACCCTCCGGCATGACGCCCACAACGGTGGCCTTGGTGTTCCCGAGCTGCAGGGTGCGGCCGACGATGCCCGGATCGCCGCCGAGCTGCCGTTGCCAGAGATCCTCTCCGATCACGACGACGTCCGGTGCTCCCGGCAGCGCATCCGACTCGACGAGCGTGCGCCCCAGGAGGGGCGGCACGCGGGTGAGAGGGAAGGCGCTCGGCGTCATCTCCGCGACCCGGATCGGACGCGACGGCACCCCAGGACGGATCAGGTTCCGTTCTGTCGACCGGGCGGCCCCGAGTTGCTCGACGCTCCTGAGCTCCCCGCGCCACACCTGGAAATCGTAGAGAGCGTGCGGCTCGAGAGCGCCCGCCGCGCGGTCGAAGTTCTCGATGCGGACGATGCGGTCGCCTTCATCGAGCGGCAGGGAGGGGTTCAGCTGATCGTTCACCAGCTCGAACGCGAGCACGCCGACGGCGATCGCCACCGACAGCGCCAGTCCGCCGATGACAGAAAGCCCTGGGTAACGCCGCAGCATGCGAATGCCGAGCTTGAAATCGAGCGCCGAGATAGTCATCCGCATCCTGTGTCTCGCTCCGGCCTAGATAAAGTACTCTGCAATATAGAGCGCGACTCGGACGAATGCAATCTCCATGCGGCCCAAGCTGAGGGCGCAGTCTTGCAGAGACCCCTGGACATGTAGAGACCGACGCAGGGCCGCGTGGTGAGCAGGCCTCCGGACGGACCGCAAGACGGTCTAGCCGCATGACGTCCCGTCGACCCGTACCTGGTCCCGTCGTGGCGAATCAGGCGGCGGTGCGGTTTCTCTCGCGGACCAGCAGCGTCGGCGCCAGCGAGACGGCCCCCTCGGCCGGGGGCGCCTTCAGGAGGCGCAGCGCCAGCTTGCCGAGCAGGTGGGCCAGACGGCGCTTCTTGTTGCCGCGCACGGCGCTGTCCTGCGACAGGCCGTGGCGCCGGTAGCGGGTGAAGAGGCCGCGGTTGAGGACGAAGTAGGCGAGGTGGGCCTTCCAGCCCTTGTAGCCGAAGCTCCGCGACCGCTTCATGATCGACGAGACGCTGTAGAAGTCCTCCCAGGCCTCGTCGACCTTCTGGAGCAGGTGCTCGTCGCTCTCGAAGTTGGGGTGGTTGTAGAGGATGCGGGGGTGGTTGGGATCGAGCCAGTAGTCGTAGTTGGGGTCCTTGAGCTGCAGCTGCTTCTTGCCGCGCTTCATCAGGGCGAAGTCGACGGTTCCCGGGAACGGAACCATCGGCACGAACTGGGCCAGCGCCATGCCGCAATCGCGCGAGAAGACCTTGGTGTACTCGAGCGACTCGGGGGTATCGGACTCGAGGCCGAAGATCAGCGAGCCGAGGATGAACTCCGGGCCCTGGGTGCGGATCGTGTTGAGCCGGGCGATCAGCTCGTCGCCGACCGAGTTCCACTCCTTGTTGGCCGCCTTCAGGCCCTCGGGGGTGACCGCCTCGATGCCGATCAGCACGCCGACGATCCTGGCCTTGCGCATCGCCGCCAGGTACTCGGGGTCGTCGGCCACCTCCATGGTGATCTGGGTGACGAACTTCATGTCGCCGGGGACCTCGGTGGCCAGCCGCTCGAGCAGCTCGATCCGGTTGCGGTAGCCGTACTCGAGGTCGCCGCGCTGCTCCTCGGAACGGGCGTTGGCGATGTCCTCGAGCGTGTAGGGATAGAAGTTGTCGTCGGCGAACAGCACCACCCGGAAGCCCGCCGCGTACAGGTACTTGAGCTCCTGGATGATGGCGTCGTTGGCGCGCACCCGCGGCACCCGGCCGTCCTGGACCCAGACCGAGCAGAACGAGCACTGCTTGGGGCAGCCGCGCACCGTCTGCACCGAGGCCATCAGGTAGGGCTCGAGGTTCATCAGGTCCCAGCGCGCCGGCGTGAAGTACTCGGGATCGACGCGGCCGCCCTTGTAGCGCTCCTGCAGCTTGCCCTGGGCGTAGTCGTCGAGGAGCTGGGGCCAGGCGACCTCGGCGTCGCCGGTCACCGCGGCGTCGCCGTGCTCGAGCACCTCGTCGGGGAAGATCGAGGCGTGGGGGCCGCCGAAGACCACCGTGGCGCCGCGGCGCTTGAGCTCGTCGGCCATCTGATAGGCATAGACGATGTTCGCCGTGTGGACGCTGAGGCCGACGAGATCGCCCTTCTCAACGTCGTCGAAGGGGAACTCCTCGATCGCCTGGTCGACCAGGCGGATCCGCTTGATGTAGTCCTCGTCGGGGGTCACCGCCGCCAGGACGGGGAGCGCCCGCGGCGTCGAGACCGAGAAGCTGATCCTCTCGGCGTCCGGTGCCGGGTTGACGAGAAAGAGATTGAAGCTCCGCACCGAGAGGCCGTCGCTCATGCTGGTCCCGAAGTCCTTCCGGATGATCGCTCGACCATGGCTATACCCTGGCGAGCGGTACCGCGCGAATTCGCTGCATATGAATAGGGAGTGGATCTTACCTTCAAATGCCGCCAACTTACAGGGCAATCAGAATTTGAGGGGTCGAGACTCAGCTTGTGCCTCGCCGTCGAGATCGCCGAGAAGCACCAGGTCGCCACCGATGACGGCCGCGCTCATCGCCCAGCGCGGGAGGTCTTCGGCGACCACGGACCAGCTCGATCCGCGGCCCTTCAGGATCCTGCCGCCGGGGCGGCCGGGCAGCAGCAGGAGGTACTCGCCCGGCGGGGCGCCGGCCACCCGCCGCGGCGGCCGCTCGATGCGCCAAGCCTCGCCGTCCTCGGCTACGACCTCGAAATCGCCGCCGGTGTCGACGGCGGCGAGGATCCGCCGCTTGCCGGTCGAGGCCTCCGACCAGAGGGTGGCCTCGCCGACGTTCAGCGGCCCGATGACCGGGCAGCCGCGCAGCTCCCACATCGGCGGCCCGAGCCGCGCCGGCTCGCCGAACGCCCGATCCGCTCCGGCCTCGATGCGGAAGATGTCGCGGTAGCCGCCGCCGGTGTTGCGGAAGGCGATCACCAGGGTGTCGTCGTCGCGGACGTCGACGTCGATGCGGCAGCAGCCGCAGATGGAATCGGCCTGCTGCTCGGTGAGGTTGATCTCCGTGACGAGGTCGTCCTCGATCCGCGCGTAGAAGAGCTCGGCCGGCTCCTCGGCCCGGGGCGGCGCGAAGCGGCCGTCGATCCAGGCGGCGTGGGCGATGCCGGCGGCGTCCAGGTCGATGTCGACGAACCCCCGGTAGGCGCGCGAGCCCTCGTCGGAGTTGAGGTTGAGCGAGGGCGCGAAGCTGGCGCCTCCGTCGCGGCTGATCGCCGCCCGGATGTCGGAGTCGCCGGTGCTCCAGGCGACGGCGATCAGGCCGCCGGCGCCGACCGCAACGCCGGCGCGGCTCTCGTCGAGATCGACGTTGCCGACCGATCCGGAGACATCGTTGATCCGCACCGGCGGCATGAAGGCGCCGCCCTCGCCGCGACGCGCCAGCCACAGGTCGGAGCCGCGACCATCGGCGGGCTGGCGCCAGACCACGTACAGCGAGCCATCGGGACCGCCGGCGAACTGCGCCTGATGGACGTCGTGGTCCTTCAGGAAGCCGAGGCCGGTCGATACCTCGATCTCCGGAGCGCCGATCTCCGGCGCCTGGTCGCCGGCTGCTCCAGGCGCCTCACGGCCGTCATCACGAGGAGCGCAACCGGCGGCGAGCAGCGCCGCCGCCAACAGGAACGCGAGTGAAGCCTGCCTCATCGATCACCTCCGTTGTCGTTGCCCGTGCCGCCGCCCGAGAGCCGCTGCAGCATCCGGTACCAGAACTCCTGGGCGTCGTAGAACGCCTCGATGCCGACGCGCTCGTCCTGGCCGTGGGCGCGGGCATCGTTGGGGTCGCCGAAGATCGCCGCGACACCGTACACCGGGATCCCGGCGTTGCGGACGTAGAGGCCGTCGGTGGCGCCGGTGGACATGGTCGGGATCACCGGGACGCCCGGCCACATCCGCTCGACGAGCGGCTCGATGACCCCCATGATCTCGTCGGTCAACGGCGACGGATCGGAGGGCGTGGGCACGTTGATGCGGGTCATCTCGATCTCGGGGTTGCCGATCACCTCCCGCAGCGTCGCCTCGACGTCATCAGGATCTTGCCCGGGGAGGATGCGGCAGTTCACCGTCGCCTGCGCGGTCTGCGGCAGGGCGTTGTCGGCGTGGCCGGCGGCCAGGCGGGTGGCGACGCAGGTGGTGTGCAGCACGGCGTTGTAGAAGGGCGACGCTGCCGACAGCCGCGCCGCCGCCTCCAGATCGGGGGGATCGGCGGCCACCGCACGCATGTCCGCGGCGGTCCTTCCCTCGTTGAACGGCGCCGAGCGCTCGAAGTAGAGGCGCGAGACGCCGGAGACCATCACCGGGAAGGTGAACTCCGACAGCCGCGCCAGCGCCATCGTCAGGTCGTAGATGGCGTTGTCGGGGCGCGGCCGCGAGCTGTGGCCGCCGGAGTTGGTGGCGGTGAGGTGGAGCGTCATGTAGAGCTTCTCCGCCGCCTGGACGTTGAAGATGTTGGGGCGGCCATCGACGAGCTCGCCGCCGCCGGCGTCGGAGTTGATCGCGAAGGCGGCGTCCACCAGGTCGCGGCGGTCGCGCACCAGGTACTTGATGCTGTCGCTGCTGGTCTCCTCGTCGCCGGTAAGCACGGCGATCAGGTCGCGGTCGGGGAGGTAGCCCTCGTCCCGCAGGCGGATGAAGTTGACGACGATGTGGGTGGCGCCGGCCTTGTTGTCGTCGGTACCGCGCCCGTAGAAATAGCCCTCGACCTCGCGCAGCTCGAAGGGGTCGTACTCCCAGTCGGAGCGCAACGCGTCGACCACGTCCAGGTGCGCCATCAGCATCACCGGCTCGCGGGTGGGCGGGCCGCCGTTCGGCCCCCGGCCGCGGTAGCGGGCCACCAGACTGCCGAGCTCGGGATGCGGGCTGACCACCACGACGTCCTCCTCGGGAAAGCCGGCGTCCAGCAGCCGCCGCCGCATCGCCTCCGCCGCCGCCTTGACGTTCTCGGGCATGTCGGCGGTCGAGCGCAGGGCGATGAGCTCGGCGTAGATATCGCGGGCCAGCCGCTGGTAGTCGGCCTGTAGAGCGAGTGGGCCGGAGGCGGCGAGCTCACCCCCGCCGGTGACCGTGACGGCGGCGAGCGCCGCGGCGAGCATCAGCTTCGTGCGTCGGTTCATGAGCCCCACGATCTCAAAACGTCACCTCCTTGGGCAAGTCGACGGCGAACACGGTGGCGATGTCGGAGACGCTGACGTAAAGGCGGCGCCGCGGCACGTCGAGGGCCAGGCGCAACGACACCATGCCGCCGCCGCCGCTGTCGAGCTCGGGCAGGAGCCAGCGCTGCGCCAGGGCGCCGGAGGCGTCGTGGACCGTGATCAGTCCGGGCCGGCCGGCGACGGTTCCCCACAGGAGCAGCAGGCTTTCACCAACGGCGAAACCGTCGTCGGCCATCGAGGGGAAGATGAACACGTCGCTGCCCGGGGCGGTCCGGAAGTCCTCGAAGTACTGCTCCTTCATCCCTTCCAGCTCGGGAAGCTCGAAGGTCGTCTCGGCGAGCAACGCGCCGTCGGCCGCGTAGCGGCGCAAGGTGGCTTCGGTCTGCAGGAGCGCCCACAACGACCCGTCGGGCGCGGCAACCGGCAGCGTCGTGTTGCGCAGCTCGGGAGGGATGGTGCCGTCCAGAAGCTGGTCGCGCAGCGCCAGGAAGTCCCAGTTGGTCGCCTCTGGAAACGGCAGCTCGCCGAGCGTCGCGATCGGCTCGCCGTCCGGCCCCTCGACGGCGACCAGGGCGCCGCCGGCGTTGACCCGGTTGTTGCTGTACACGGAGCCACCGTCGCCGGTGAAGTCGAAGCTGTCGAAGATACGGCCGGTGGTCGGGCGGGCATCGAGATACTCCCCCGCCATGTCGAAGATCTGCACGTCGTGGAAGTTGTCGTGAACGAAGGCTCGGTCGCCACGGACGCCGACGTTCGCCGGCAGGCGGAACTCGCCCGGCCCCTCGCCGTTGCGGCCGATCGTGCGCAGCACGGCGCCGCCGGGCGCCACCACGAGGACCTGGGCGAGCCGGCGGTCGACGACCCACACGTTGCCTGCCGCGTCGACCTCGAGACCGACCGGCAGCGCCAGGTCGGTGGCGGCGTCGGACACCAGCGTCTCGAGCCCCCGGATGACGACCTCGGGCGGCGGCGCGGGGGCGGCGTCCTGGGCCTCGCCGGGCGGCCCGGGAGCACAGGCGGAAAGCGAGACGAGCGACACGGCAAGGGCGACAAGCGCTGATCGGCCACGCTTCGACCGCAGGGTGAGCCGCCGAAGGGCGCGTCGCCCGCTTCCCGCCGAAGTGCTCGGCTGCCCGCGTCGCCCAGTCGCGCCGCTCCGTCTCGACCATGTGGGCGCCGCCGCGTGGAGGACGTGGAATACCCTCCCACCCCTTCCGAAGGGGAGTGTGCGAAGAGCCCGTCGTGAGGCATGCGGGAAGTGGCCGTCCGCGATCGCCAGGGCGTGGTGAGGCCGCCCGTCGTTCAAAGACCCAGCAGCTCGCGGATCGCCGCCTCGACGGCCTCCCAGGCCGCGGACGCCGGCCAGACGACCTCGTAGTGGCCGGCGTCCGGGACGAAGATGGTGTGGGAGTTATCGCCCGCGGACTGCGACTCGTAGTTGTAGGGGCTGACGTGCTCGCGCGGGACGATCTCGTCGTTGCGGCCGGTGATGTGGCGCTGGGCGACGTTCAGCGGCAGCATCTGGAACGGCGAGCCGGCCCGGTAACGATCGGGGACCTCGCGGGGGCCGCCGCCCATCAGCAGGTCAACCGTGCCCTCGCCGCAGGTGGGCGGATCCATCTCCCGGTAGCGGCGCAGCTCGGGGATGCCGGCGAGGCTGACGACCCCGACGATCAGCAGCGGATCGGCGGCGTACAGCTCGCTGGAGGTCGGGATGCGCGGCCTGCCCGCCGCCCACAGCGCCAGGTGGCCGCCGGCTGAGTGCCCTAAGGTGATCACCCGCTCCAGGTCGAGCGGATACTCGCCGGCCAGCACGCGGAGGTGGTCGACGCCGCGGGCGACGTCGAGAAAGGTGTTCGGCCAGCCGCCCCCCTCGACGTCGGCGGGGCGGTACTCGATGTTCCAGGTGGCAACGCCCATCTCGGTGATCGCCACGGCAACGCGGTCGAAGTACTGCAGGTCGGCGATGTCCAGCCAGCAACCGCCGTGGATCAGGATGGCCACCGGGTGCGGCCCCTCGCCGACCGGCAGCCGCAGGTCGCCGAAGTTCGCCGGGTCGTCGCCGAAGCGGACCCGGGCGTCGGCCGGGAGCGGCTCGCCCGACAGGATGTCTTGCACAGTGATCGGTTGCTGCTGGGCAGGCGCCACGACGCTCAGCGGCAGCGCGGGAGCGACGGCGATGGGCTGCCCGGAAGAGACGTCCTGGCTCGTGATCGGCCGCTGCCGAGCGAGTGCCGCCGCGGAGGCCGGCGCTATGCCGGCGCCGAGACCCGTTGCCCCGACCAGCGCCACCGCAGCGGCAGCCGTAATCATCGCCGCGGCAACGGTCCGTCGGGTTGTGCTTGCGTCGCTCATCTCGGTCTCAACTCCCGCAAGCGGGCGATGGCCCGCTCGCGCATGGTGGTCTCGTGGGTGTGCTCCTGGGAAACGACGTACTCGTAGTGCTCGATCGCGATGTTGGGTTGATCGGTGCTCTCGTACAGCTCGCCGAGCAGCATATGGACGCGGGCCCGGTCCGTCCAGTCTGCCAGCGGCGCCCGCGCCAGCGCGTGATCGAGCGTCTCGATGGCATCGGCGGTCTGTCCGAGCATGGCCAGGGCGCGCCCCGCGCCATAGCCGAACTTGAGGACGCCGGGCGCCAGGTCCATGGCGGTCTCGTAGTGGAACAGCCCCTCCCAGAGCGACTCCTCGGCCTGCGCGGCGTCGGCGAGGGTCTCGGCGTCGGCCAGCATGCCGGCGCCCTCGTCGGCCTCGATCCAGGCATCGTGCATCGAATCGGGCCAGGGCTCCACGTCGGGCGAGTGCTGCAGGACGAGGATCCGCGGGTCGCCGGCGAGGGGCGCCGAGAGGTCGAGCTCGACCGCCCCACCGCGGCCGGAAGTCACCGCGCCGGCTGCCCCGGCCGTCACGGCGCCGGCCTCCGCCGCGCCGGCGCCGGCCGTCACCAAGCCGACGCCCGCCGCGCTGTCGCCCGCCGTCGCCCTGGCAGCGAGCTCGATGGCGTTGCTGTCCCAATAGACCGGCTGGTGGCCGGCCATGTCGTCCCCCACCGGCCGCATGCCGGCAGGGAGCTCGGTGATGTCGGAGTGGCGGTAGTGCATCGGGATCAGCACCTTGGGAGCGAGCTGCTCGCGCAGCAACGCCAGCATGCCGGCGCCGGCGGCGCCGAAGGAGCTGGCGTGGAGGAACACGACGTCGACCGGCCCGATGGCCTCGAGGTCGAGCTCGTTGAGCGGCCGGCTGTCGCCGGTGTGGGCGAGGCGCAGGCCGCCGGTCTCCAGCACCCAGACTGTGTTGTAAGGAGTCTCTCCGCGCTCGTGAAAGCGGCGCTCGCCGACGTGCTCGGTGGCGACGCCGCGCATCGTCACATCGCCGATTCGATACTCGCCCGGCCGCCGCAGGACCGTCGTGTCGTGAGGGAAGTAGTAGGTGGCGTCGTGGTCGTAGTGCGGGTGGCTCACCAGCACGGCATCGGCCTCGATGCCCCGCGGGAACCCGTAACCCAGCCAGATGTTGCCGTTGAACGGGTCGATGACGATGCGCGTGCCGCCTGGCGACTCGATCAGAAAGCTGGCATGGGCGACGTACTCGATGCGCACCGCCGCCGCCGCCGTGGCGGTCGCGGTCGACAACGAGCCCTGACTCGCGGTGGCCGCAACAACCGCCAGAGCGACGACGCACACGCAGGGGAGCGCGCCGGCCACTGTCAGGCCCAGAGTGACTCTACGTGCGCGCTCCATACAGGAGTTCATACCCGCTCGCACCGCCGGTTACAACCGCGCACGTCGGCGCACCTCGCTGAGCCTCTGATTGCCAACGAGGTCTCGCTGAGGGAGGTCGTTTCCATGCGAAACCCAGACCGGGGAGCCGGCCACGCCGGCGACGGTCTTCACCGTCGATGTGGCAATCAGCAACAGCGCCGCTCCGGCGAGTGTCGGACGGTTTTCAGCGGAGGAAGTACCCAAGGGCTCGCGCCGCGTTCCGAAGCACCGTGAGCAACGCCGGGTCGGCGAGGGCGCGATGGAACGCCGGCGCGGGCGGCAGTACCTCCGCCGCCTCGGCGCGGTCGTTCAACGCCACGGCCGGTTCGTTGGCGTGCATCGAGGAAGGGTAGATGAGGCCCTGCGCCCGGCTATAGACCTCGTAGTAGCCTCGCGCCCAGCGCCGCGACACCGAGCGCGGACCGGTCATGAGCCCCATCGACGCACCGCTCTGTGTCGGGAACCGACCGGTGAGGTCCAGAAGCCGCACGGCCTTGGCGATCTCGAACGCCACCAGCCACGGTTGCTTGTGGTCGCGGTTGATGACGCGCGTCGCCTGATAGGCCTCTGCCAGGCAGGTCAAAGGTTGGCGGGCGGCATAGAGCACGCTTCGCTCCTGCAGCGCCGGATTCCCTTTCGCATCGGGCAGGTGGTGATCGAAGCGCCCGTCGAGGGGACCGACATGTCGGGATTCCGACCAGCGCGTCGGGTGTCGCCCGCCTCGGAAATAGACGCGCCAGAGCCGCGTGCCGGCCCTCAGCTCTTGGAAGGTCGGTTCTAGCAGGCGCAGCGTCTCGAGCGACGGCTCGCGCGGCACCTTCACCATGCCGTCACAATTCGCGCGCGATGGGCACGAGCCTGTCCGCCGGCAAGCCGCGCTTCAGCCAGGCGAGGGGACTCAGGAGCTCGCCGTCCGACGTTTCGAGCTCGGGGTCCGGCGTCGTGTACCAGCGCAGGACCGCCACCGCGTCGAGCCCCCGGTCAATGACCGCATTGACCACGCCGATGTTTGGGACCAACTTCTTGCGCCCGAGCTGAAACGCCGGGATCCGCCAACGGCCATCGATCTGCACGGCGTGCAGTGTCCCGTCCCCAATCAACTGACGGATCCGCACGCTGTGGACGCCGAGCCGTTTGGCGGCGGCCAATGTCGAGAGACTGGTCTCCAGGATCGCCGCGAACTCGGTCGCGTATTCGCCCATCGGATCTGGCAGATCGGCGTGCTCATGCGTGTCGGCGCCCGAGGCTTCGAGCACCTCCAGCTCGGCGGCCGTGATCTCCCGTGCCGATTCTGAATAGACGCTCGGGCGCATCGATCGGATCGCCTGAGCCATGGCCTTGTTCAGCGTCGCCGGGGCCTCCGCCTTGAGGCCGTGCAGCTGAAAGAAGTACTGCTCGTCTCGCGCCGTCTTGCCCATGACCTTTCGACTCCTTATCTCATAAGCAAGCGAAAGCATAGCATGGTTGACAAGCTCGGCCAAGCGGAGATCACGTGCCAGGCACCCGGGGTTCCTGCGTACGAAATGCGCAGGGGAGGGACGGCGTCGTTCTCCCTGATGAAGGCGATGACCTCCATCTCGGCGCCGCGGATTGAGCATGCCGGCCCACGAACGCAGGACATCTGTGCGTTGGTGGCCATCTCATGTGATTCGAGAGGAATGCGTGTGTTAATTGCATAACGCTTGTTTGTTCTAGAAAATAATTAGCGATATGCTAGGATACAAACGGTGAAGCGACTCGTTTACAGCCGCGAGGCCCTGAGGGTCTTGCGAAGGATGCCGACCAACACGGCGAAACGAATCCGCGCCAAGATGCGACAGTACGCTGCGGCCCCTGCGGAGCTTGCGCGAAACGTCAGCGGGCTGAAGGGCGAGCCGGGCTACTACCGCCTCCGCGTTGGCGCTTGGCGCGTGGTGTTCCGCGAGGACGCTCGAACCGTCGCGGTCATCCGCATCGCGCCTCGCGGCCGAGCCTATGAGTGAGAAGAACGCCATGAACGCCCAGATCATCACCACCCCTGCCGGCGAGCGCCTCGTGGTGCTCCCGGAGGCGAAGTATCAGGCCCTCGTCGAAGCCGTGACGGACGCCGCCGATGTGGCGGCCGTCCGCCGGTTCGAAGAGCGCCTCGCCGCGGGCGAGGAGGAGCTGTTGCCTGCGGAGATGGTGGATCGCATTCTCGACGGCGAGAATCCGATCCGGGTGTGGCGGGAGCATCGCGGCCTCACGGTGAAGGCGCTGGCCGAGCAGGCCGGCATTGCCTCCGCGTACCTGTCTCAGATCGAGACCGGGAAGCGCGACGGCACCGTGGCGACCGTCAAGAAGCTCGCGGACGTTCTGGGCGTGAGCATCGACGACCTGGTTGGTTGAAGGAGCTCCGCATCCTGCTCGTGGTGCCGCTGAAGGGGTCGACGGCGGGCCGCCGCGACCGGGCGCGCGTGGGTCGGCGACCCCACCCCAGCGGATGACGAGCCGCGAGTGAGCGCGCGTGGGTCGGCCCCCTCCGAAGCATCGGCCTGCCCCGCTACTCCTTCGGGCGGCGGCGGAGGGCCAGGCGGATCGGCTCGCCCTCGATCGTGTGCTGGAAGGTGTGCTCCGGCGACCACCCCAGGCTCCCTTCCCAATCATCCGCGGCGGCGGGCGGGAAGACGCGTAGCCGCGACAGCGTCTCTCCTTCGACGAACTCGGCATTCGTGGTGAGTGCCGTGCTGGTGACCTCGCTGGCGACCGCAGCCCCGATCTCGATTCGCTGATCGACCTTCAGGTCGATCTCTTTGCGGTCTTTCTGAATGCGGTTCACGATGTCGCGGGCGATGCCCTCGAGGCGCAGCTCCTCGCTGATCTGGGTGTCGATCGAGACCACGAGCTTGCCGGACGCCGCCACCAGCTCGCCCTCGGCCGACGGCTCCATCTCGACGTGGACGTCCTCGGGCGCCAGCAGCACGCCGTCGACCTCGACGCTCTCGCCGAAGGCGAGGCGGCGGACCTTCTCGGGGTCGGTTTCCGGCAAGGCGGCCAGTGCGGCGGCCAGCGCCTTGACCTGCTTGCCGAGCCGCGGGCCGAGGCGCGGCATGTTGGGCTTCACGGTGGCCGCGGCCAGCTCGGTGGGATCGTCGAGGATGTCGAGCTCCTTGATGTTCAGCTCGTCGAGGATCACGCCCTCGCCCGCCCTCAGCCACTCCCGCTGCCTGGCGTCGGTGGTCCCGACCCGCATCCGGGCGAGCGGCTGGCGGGTGCGGATGCGCGCCTTCTCGCGCAGGCTGCGGCCCAGCTCGCAGACGCCGCGGGTCAGGTCGATGCGGTGCTCGACCTCGTAATCCTTCGCCGACAACTGGCGGCGCGGCGGCACGTCTCGCAGGTGCACCGAGTCGACGGCCCGCGTCTCCGAAGTGACCCGCAGCAGCTCGTAGACGTGCTCGGCGATGAACGGCGTGAACGGCGCCATCAGCTCGGTGAACTCGAGCAGGACCGTGTACAGGGTGGTGTAGGCGCAGAGCTTGTCGTCGGAGTGCTCGGCCTTCCAGAAGCGGCGGCGCGAGCGACGGATGTACCAGTTGGTGAGATCGTCGAGGAAGGCGAGCAGCGGGTCGACGACCCGATAGAGCTTGTAGGCCGTCATCTCCCGCTCGACGTGCTCCTTGAGCTCCTCGAGCTTGGCGCGCACCCAGACGTCGAGCTCGTGGGTCGGCTCGCGGCGCTCCTCGTCGAAATACCAGTCGGTCTCCGGGTCCCAGCCGTCGACGTGGGCGTAGGTCATCAAGAAGCTGACGCTGTTCCACCACGGCAGCAGGACGCGGCGCACCATCTCGCGGACGCCGGCCTCGGCGAAGCGGAGCTCCTCGGCGCGCAGCGCCGGCGAGTCCAGCATGTAGATCCTGATCGCGTCGGCGCCGTGCTGCTCGACCAGCTCGGTGGGCTCGGGGTAGTTCTGCAGCGACTTCGACATCTTGCGGCCGTCCTCGGCCAGCAACAGGCCGTTGACGATGACGTTCTCGTAGGCCGGCTTGTCGAACAGCGCCGTCGACAGCACCAGCAGCGTGTAGAACCAGCCGCGCGTCTGATCCAGCGCCTCGGCGATGAAGTCGGCGGGGAAGCCCTGCTCGAAGCGCTCCTTGTTCTCGAACGGGTAGTGGGCCTGCCCGTAGGGCATCGATCCCGACTCGAACCAGCAGTCGAGCACCTCGGGGATGCGGCGCAGCTCGCCCCTGCCGGTGGGCGAGGAGATCACGATCCGATCGACGATGTGCTTGTGGAGGTCGTCGACCTTCTGTCCGGAGAGCTCTTCGAGCTCGGCCTTGGAGCCGACGCAGATTGTCTCGCCGGTCTCGGCGTTGCGCCAGATCGGCAGCGGGTTGCCCCAGTAGCGGTTGCGCGAGATGTTCCAGTCGCGGGCCCCCTCGAGCCAGTTACCCATCCGACCATCCTTGAGGTGGGCGGGGACCCAATTGATCTGCTGGTTGTTGGCCACCAGGCGGTCCTTGAACGACTCGACCCGCACGTACCAGGCGCTGATCGTCTTGTAGATCAGCGGCGTGTCGGAGCGGTAGCAGAACGGGTAGCTGTGCTCGTAGGTCTCGTGGCGGAGGATCAGCCCCCGCTCCTTGAGGTCGTGGATGATCTGCTTGTCGGCGTCCTTGACCATCACCCCGGCGTACGGCTCGATGAGGCTCGTGAACTTGCCTTCCTCGTCGACGGGATCGAACGGCTCGAGGCCGAACTGCTTGCCGAGCTGGAAGTCGTCTTCGCCGAAGGCCGGCGCCATGTGGACGACGCCGGTGCCGGTCTCGGCGGTGACGAAGTCGGCTGGCAGGATCGTGAAGGCGTTCTCCTCGCTCTCGGCGCGGTCGGCGGCGAACGGGAACAGCGGCCGGTAGCGGCGGCCGACGAGATCGCTGCCGGGCAGCTCGCCGAGAACGCGAATGCCCTCGCTATCCTGCCAGTACGACGCCAGCAGGTCGGCGTGCAGGACGTAGCGCTCGCCGGCAACGGCGCCCTCGTTGGTCCCGCCGGGCCCACCCTTAGCCGCGTCCGCGGGGTTCTCGCCGGCCGCCGCGCCCCCCGGGCGGCCGGCCTCGTCGCCCTTCCCGCCCTCGGCGACCTCGACGATCACGTAGGTCGCCGCCGGATCGACGGCGAGAGCGAGGTTCGAGGGCAGAGTCCAGGGGGTGGTCGTCCAGGCGAGGACGTAAACGTGCCGGTGTCGATAGCGGGCGTCATCGCCGCTGTCCGACCGAACTCCTTGGCTCGCACCCGACCGCCCGTGTCCAGCGTCGGGCGTCGGCTCACCTTCGCCCGATGCCGGGCGCTTCACCAACGTATCGACCCAAGCCACGTCGTCCAGCTCGAACTTCACCGTGATCGACGGGTCCTGGACGTCCTTGTAGTTGAGGTTGGCCTCGAAGTTC
>Ga0302046_10001195_pt1 | contig 24437 bp, 20 predicted proteins | sample RVTome_11_FD_200261 | JGI IMG/M metagenome (GOLD analysis project Ga0302046, IMG submission 200261) | Soil microbial communities from uranium-contaminated site in the Upper Colorado River Basin, Wyoming, United States - RVT147D111 (version 2) ... | reverse complement strand
ACGCGAGCAGCACGAGGATGCTGGCGTTGTAGGCGTCGGCGACTTCAGGAACCAGCCAGCCGCTGACGAGCTCCGGAATAAAATGCAAAGGCGAGGCGCTGCTGAGTATTGCAGCACCGGTAAATACCCCGGCGAACAGCCCGGCCAGGACATTCCGCGCCGTGAGTGCGACCAGGAGAGTCACGGCGACCGGGATCAGCGAGTGCATGCCGGGTTCGATCATGCGCCGACTATACACTGGCGCACTGGCGCACTGGCGCAGAGCGCCTGAGTTGGTAAGATGCGGCTTCCGTCGAGCCGGCGGAAGCGTAAACCTTCACTATTGTATTGCCATCGAAACAGGAAATCTTTCGTGTATCAGAAAAGCATTCGAATCTTGCTCGCCGCTGTTGTCGCCACCCTGCTGGTGCTTTCGTCGATCCCTGTCGATGCAGCCGGCAGGATTGCGGTGCGCGGCTACAACGGCGTGGTTGCATCGTCCTCGACGATTGCATCCGAAGCAGGAATCGACGTCTTGCGCAATGGCGGCAACGCGGTCGATGCGGCGATTGCCACTGCCTTTGCGCTTGCCGTGACCTGGCCTACTGCCGGCAACATCGGCGGCGGCGGGTTTCTTGTCTATCACGGTGCGGACGGATACGTCACCACCTTCGACTTTCGCGAAAAGGCGCCGCTTGCAGCAACCGGCGACATGTTTCTCGATGCCGACGGCAACGTCAAGGACAATTCCAATCACGAGGGCATACTTGCCGTCGGAGTACCGGGCACGGTTGCCGGCCTGCAACTGGCGCATGATCGGCTCGGTTCGTTGAAATGGAAAGACCTGGTCGAGCCCGCCATTCGCCTTGCGAGCGACGGCATACCGATCAGCTGGGCCCTGCACGACGATTTCAAAGAACGCAAGACCCGATTCGATCGGTACCCGAGTTCTGCGAAGATATTCTCCAAACGCGATGGCTCACTGTATGAGCCGGGCGACATCTGGGTACAAAAGGATCTGGCCAACACGTTGCGGCGCATTCAAAAGAGCGGCCGGGACGGATTCTACAGAGGCAAAACGGCTGAACTGATCGCTGACCTCATGGCGGCGAACGGCGGCATCATCACGCTCCAGGACCTGCGGGCATACGAAGCCGTAGAACGCAAGCCGGTTCGTGGCAGTTACCGCGGCTATGAGATCGTCAGCATGCCGCCACCGAGTTCCGGCGGCATCGTGCTGGTCGAGATGCTGAATATCCTCGAGGGCTACGATCTCACCGCCATGGGACACAATTCGGCGGCGTACCTGCACGTACTGACGGAAACCATGCGCCGCGCCTATGCCGACCGTGCCAATTACCTCGGCGACCCGGACTTCAGCGAAGACATGCCGCTCGAACGGCTCACCTCGAAAGAATACGCTGAGGATTTGCGCCGCTCGATCGACATGACGCGAAAGTCGCAGAGCGATCCGGCAAGGTTCGCGCAGATGTACGAGAGCGGCCAGACGACGCATTTCTCGGTGGTCGACAAGGACGGCAACATGGTGTCACTGACGTATACGCTGGAGTGGGGCTATGGTTCACACATCGTCGTGGAAGGCGCGGGCTTCCTGCTGAACAACGAAATGGGGGATTTCAACGCGCAACCCGGGGTCACCGACGAGCGTGGCCGTATCGGTACGAACGCGAACCTGATTCGCCCGGAGCAGCGCATGCTCTCCAGCATGACCCCGACGATCGTCGCAAAAGACGGTGTGCCGGTGTTTGCCACCGGTACGCCGGGCGGCAAGACCATCATCAATACGACATTGCAGACTGTCCTCAATATCATCGATCACGGCATGACCATTGCGGAGGCCATCGAGGCCGGCCGCATACACCATCAATGGCTGCCTGACGCCACTGCCGTGGAGAAGCAGGCCATGTCGCCGGACACGCGCTCGATTTACGAGGGATATGGCCACCCGATCCGTGAGGTCGGCGGCATCGGCGCGGCCATGGGCGTCTACCATGACCTGGAGACCGGCGTATTTTCCGGTGCCGCGGATTCACGCGCCGAGGACGGCGGCGCCGTCAGCTACTGAAGCTGCCTTTCGCCGGTCGAAGACCGCGCCATGACGACTGCGGTTTTCCCCTATCGCCGGCCATTACGCGTCGTGGCATGCTCCGGGATACGCAGAATCATCGAGGTGCAGCCATGAGTAGCCGATACTCGTTTTCCCTGTTGCTGGCCAGTGTCGTTTTTTTCAGCGGCTGCGAGTCCGACCGCATGTCGGAGAAGGGTTTCAGCCTGCCGGAGGGGGACGCCGGCCGCGGTCGCGAGGCATTTCTTTACATGCACTGTTACGAATGCCACACGGTCGAGGACGAAAGCTTTCCGCAAGAGCCGGGTGCAGAACCGCCGTTTGTCGAACTCGGCGGCCCGGTGTCCAAGGTGAAAACGTACGGTGAGCTGGTGACCGCCATCATCAACCCGTCGCACAAACTCGCGCAGGGGTACCCGACGGAGCTGGTATCCAATGACGGCAGATCGCGGATGCCGGTGTACAACGGCTACATGACGGTGCAGGAGCTGATCGATATCGTTATGTTTCTGCAGCCCCATTACGAAGTCTATGTACCGCCCTACGACTATCGGATCTATCCCTGACATCTATCCCTGACAAAAAACCGCCCGGAAAAGGTGCCGGGTATGCGTATCGTTGAAGACGACCTGACCGGTCCGGAAGTGGCCGCACTGCTTGAAGGTCACCTCGCGGCAATGATCAGGAACTCACCACCGCAGTGCGTGCATGCGCTGGACCTGTCGGCTTTGCGGGCGCCCGACATTACGTTCTGGACGGCCTGGGACGAGTCCACCCTTCTCGGTTGCGGTGCGCTGAAAGAACTCGATCCTGCACATGGCGAGATCAAGTCGATGCGGACCGCGGATGCTTATCTCGGCCAGGGCGTTGCTTCGGCAATACTGTCCCATTTGATCGATGAGGCCCTTAAGCGGTCGTATTCGCGATTGAGTCTCGAAACCGGCTCCGGCCCTGCGTTCGCGCCCGCCCTCGCACTCTATGAAAAATTCGGTTTCGAATACTGCGGGCCCTTCGCCGACTATCGCGCAGATACGTTCAGCCGATTCATGACGATGGAGTTGTAAAGACCTTTCCGCATGCGGGCGCGGAAGTACAGGACGATGACCGGCCAGATGAGGAACGGGCAGTAGAATGCGAGCCCCGGGTGAATGTTGAGGTCATCGGCGAAAACCACCACCGGTGCATGCACGGCGATTGCGAATGCAAACGCCATGCGTGACAAATGACGATGCAGCCTTTTCTGCTTGCGTTCGATGTCGTCGAGACGCATGAAACGTACGTCATTGACAAGAAGTGCCGCAGGGAAACAGGCAAGTATCAGCGGCGGAATCCACAGGACGCCTCCCTGTCGCACCGACATCGCAACGCCTGCGAGCAGCCAGATCAGGACGAACGCCATCAATGATGTGGTCAGCATCTCACTTGCGGTCACACGCGGACTTTTGCTGCGGAGAGCAAGGAATGCGCTGCCGACGGCGCTCAACGTCATTACCCCGCTCGCGACTGCCATCGGCGCGAACGAGGTAAAACTGAATGCGATTGCTGTTGCCGCCGCAACCGCGGCAGCTATGGCGAAGGTCCTGCCGGCCCGGATGTGGAATGGCGAGCCCTTGGTCAGGGACAAAGCGACAATGGCCCCGATAATTCCGGCAACGCCCAGAGATGTATGCAGGAAATAGGCTATAGGATGGAATGGATCCCAGATATTCAAGCGTCGCCCCCGACTGATTGAACGGCCTCAGTATCCTGCATGCCGCGGTCCGATTCAAATCTCCGGCGTTGCCGGCCGGTTGGCTCCCGGCATGCAAAGCAGGTAGGCTCTGGCGAAAATACAAACGCTCAGAATGCCGATAAGGGCTCATTTCCATGTCATTCCGACGATTTTTGCCCGTGCCTGCCCTGTTGCTGTCGGCGATCGCCGGCGCGATCGAATTGAGCGAGGTGCAAAGCGGCGTTTGGGCGGCACTGCAACCAACGGACAATCGCTACAACGACTGCAATACCCTGATCGTCGAGGCTCGGGATTACGTGATCGTCGTCGACGCCCAGGAAAGTCGTGCCGATGTTCAGGCTATCATCGATTTCGCGAAGAATACTGTCGGGAAACCGGTGCGTTACCTCATCAACACGCACTGGCATGGGGATCACACCCAGGGCAACACACTTTATCTTGAGGCTTTCGGGGAGCAGCTCACGATCCTTGGCCATGAAACGCAAGCCGAAGACATACCGGAGCGCGCTGCAACGTCCCATGCCGAGCGGGTAGCGGAGTTGCAGCAGCAGTTGCCCGCGGCCCGCGAGCAGCTATCAAAGGGAATCAAACTTGACGGCAGCCGGTTTACGGAGGAGGAACTCGCGACCCAGACTGCCCGCGTCGATCGTGCCGAAGCCTGGCTGGAAGGCAACCGCGACGTGACCTTCAGCGGACCCACGATGACGATCGACAAGGCCCAAACAGTGGACGCCGGCGATGCGACCTTCACCGTCTATCCGCAGCGCGGACATACGCGGGGCGATCTGCTGGTGCATTTTCCCCGACAGCGACTTCTGGCTGCGGGAGATCTTGTGGATGTGATGCCATACAGCGGCCATGGCTATCCGCGGGAATGGCTTGCAGCGCTGCAGTTCGTGGACACGCTCGATTTTGCAATCGTCGTCCCGGGCCATGGCCCGGCACTGACCGACCGCCTGCTGATCGCGAACCTGATCGACTATTTCGAGTCGCTGACCGTTCAAGTCTCGACCCTGGCTGCGCAAGGGATGGATCTCGGGGCGATTCGACAGGCTATCGATCTGGCGGCAAGCCGCGAACGACTGGCCGGCGATGACAAGGCTGCCGCAAGGTTCTTCGACGCCGTACAGGCTGAAGCGATCGAGCGCGCGTATGCCGAGCTGGAAGGCCGAGCTGCAAGGGAATGAGTAGGGGGCCAACGGGCATGCGCGCTTGACACTGGACGCCACTCCACACCTGGAAAGGCATCGGACTCCGTACGATTCCTGGCGATCGATCTCGTTAGCCCTGTACATGGCGCTGGTCGGCTATGGCGTCTCGGTCGGCATTCCGGTCATCAGCACTGCGTGGGTGGAACTCCTCGGCTTCTCGGAAGTCGCGGTCGGCCGGGTTGCCGGCGCCGACCTCGGCGGCATGTCGCTCGGCGCCCTGCTGACGGCACTGATCATCGCCCGCAGTAATCGGCGCTACCTGATCCTGGTCGGTGCCGGGCTCGCGATCCTGAGCAACGCGCTTTGCACGGTATTCGTGACTTACGACGAAGTGCTGTGGCTCCGGCTGCTCGCCGGGGTGGGCAGTGGCATCTACACCGCTGTCGCTGTCGCATCGCTTGGCGCCTGTTCGCGACCGGCGCAGGCCTATAACATGATGCTGTTTGCCTTCGCATTTTCACAGGCGCTGGAAATGCACATCCTGCCGCAGTTGTCGATGAACGGAATTTACTTTACGTTTATCGGCGCGTATGCGCTCGGCCTGGTTGTCGTGCACTGGATTCCGCCGTATCCGGCCGAGAAGAAACTCGACGTCGGGATCGACATTCCCGAGCATAGCGGCCAGCATCACGTCGTGCACCGGCATGTGCCGATGTACGTGCCCTGGCTTTGTCTTGCCGCCATCGTATTCAGTTACACGAATATCGGTGCGTACTGGGCGTACATCGAACTTGCGAGTCTGGATGCCGGCATAGCCGATGCCTGGATCGGGTCGATACTGGTCTGGGCATCTTTTTCGAGCATTGCCGGTTGCCTCATTGCGACGGTGCTGAGCAATCGATTCGGTCTGGCTCGTCCGCTGCTTGGCGCGTTGCTCACGATGGTCACGATCGTTGGCATGCTGGCGTTCGGAATCAACGACATCAATATCCTCATCAGTGTCTTCGGTTTCAATTTCCTGTGGGTATTCGTCGACGTGTACCAGATGTCGACCATTGCGAATGTCGATCACTCCGGCAGTTTTGCCTCGCTGATGCCGGGCGCCCAGGGTCTGGGCCAGATCATTGGACCGAATCTCGCCGCGAGCACCCTGGGAGCCGGCTTTGGTTATGCCGGTGTGTTCACCATGTGCGCCCTGGCGGCCTTTACCGGCATGATCATTTACGCCGTCATGTACCTGCGTCTGCGAAATACTATTCCGGCACTTGCGGACGCCTCCTGAGACTACGATGACAACGTATAATGGCGCGTTGCCGGAGCGCTGCCCTGTATGATCGACAAGCACAAGAGCCATCTTTTCTACATGTCGGCGACACGGCGCCCACGGCTTGCGCGTGCTTCGGGAATCTACCTGTGGGACGTCGAGGGTAACCGGTATATCGACGCGTCCAGCGGTCCGATGGTATCGAACATCGGTCACTCGAATCCGCGTGTGCTCGCCGCCATGAAAAAGCAGATGGACAAGGCGACCTTCGGCTACCGGCTGCATTTCGAGAACCAGGCTGCTGAAGATCTGGCATCGCAGACGGCGGCACTCATGCCGCCGGGACTGGACCGGATTTTCTTCGTCTCCGGAGGTTCGGAAGCGATCGAGAGTTGCCTGAAACTCGCCCGCCAGTATGCGATTACACAGCGTGCGGAGAGTCGCTGGAAAGTCATTTCGCTGTTTCCCTCGTATCATGGTTCGACGCTCGGAGCAGTCGCCATTACCGGCATGACACAGTTTGTCGAACCGTTTGCGCCGATGATCCGCGTGATGCCGAAGATCCCGGCGCCGACTTGCTATCTGGATTTCGACAATCTCTCGCACGAGGAACGCGGACTGCGCTACGCGGAAAATCTCCGCGCCGAGATCATGCGCCAGGGACCGGACACTGTGCTCGCTTTCATCATGGAGCCGATAGGCGGAGCATCCACCGGCGCACTGGTGGCACCGGATTCCTGGTACAGGAGAGTTCGCGAAATCTGCGACGAGTTCGACGTACTGCTGATAGCGGACGAAGTCATGACCGGCGCCGGCAGAACCGGAAAGTTTCTTGCATCCGAGAATTGGAATCTCAGGCCCGACATCATTGGAATGGCCAAAGGATTCGCCGCCGGTTATGCGCCGCTCGGCGCGATGGCTGCGAGGAGCGATATCGTTGACGCGGTGATGGCCAGTGGCGGATTCGTGCACGGGTTTACCTACGCCGGAAATCCGCTCGCCTGTTCGGCCGGTCTCGCTGTGCTGGAAGTACTGCAGCGCGCCAACCTCGTCGATCGCGCACGAGTCATGGGTGACAGGCTCAAAACCGAACTGAAAGGCCTGATGTCACATTACGAGATAATCGGCGATGTGCGCGGCAAGGGCCTGCTGCTGGCGTTCGAGCTGGTCGGCGACCGCACGACCATGGCGCCGCTGCCGCCACAACTGAATGCACATATTGAACTGGTCGAGGAAGCATACAGGAGAGGGCTTATAATCTATTCGCGAAGAACGCGCGGTGGAACCACAGGCGATCACTTCATGATCTGTCCGCCGTTGATCGTCGATGAGGATCAGATTGCCGAGATCATGGGCCTGCTGACCGAAAGCCTGGACGCAATGATCCGCAAACTGAAACTGCCACCGCGGAGCGGCTAAGAGCTCATGTCCGACAAAGTCATTATCACCTGTGCTGTGACCGGTTCGATTCATACACCGACGATGAGTGAATACCTGCCGTTCACTCCGGCCGACATTGCCAGGCAATCGATCGAGGCGGCAGAAGCCGGCGCTGCCATACTGCACCTGCATGCACGGGACCCGGCCACGGGCCAGCCGACCGCCGATCCAGCGGTGTTCATGCAGTTCCTTCCTCAGATTCATGCAGGCTGCAATGCCGTTATCAATATAACAACCGGCGGCAGTTCGCTGATGACCCTGCAGGAGCGACTGGCCGCACCGACAGCGGTGGAACCGGAAATGTGTTCGCTGAACATGGGGTCGATGAACTTCGGCCTTTTTCCGATGAAACGCCGTTATTCGAACTGGAAATACGACTGGGAGCCCAGGCTGCTGGATGCAACCCGCGATGTCGTATTCAGGAATACCTTTGCCGACATCGAGCAGGTATTTCATCAGCTCGGCGATCGGTTCGGCACACGCTTCGAGTTCGAGTGCTATGACGTCGGCCACATTCAGACACTGGCCTTCTATCTGAAAGAGGGACTGATCAGGAAACCGGTATTCGTGCAGTTTGTCATGGGCGTACTCGGCGGCATCGATGCTGCGCCCGAACAGCTCATGCACATGAAAGCAACCGCGGACCGCCTGCTCGGCGACAATTTTCGATTCTCGGTGCTGGCAGCAGGTCGCTGGCAGATCCCGCTCGCCACCATGGGCGCCATCATGGGCGGCAACGTTCGTGTTGGCCTCGAAGACAGCCTGCTGATCGGGAAGAATCAGCTCGCGACCAGCAATGCGGCACAGGTACGAAAGATTCGCGCCATCCTCGAAGAACTGGGGCACGAAATCGCTACGCCGCAGGATGCGCGCGAAATGCTGCACCTCAAGGGCGCCGATAAAGTGAATTTCCAGTTGCCGGCCGGGCAAATGTCAAACAAGTGAACACCGGCACCAGGAATAAGTGAACACCGGCGCCGGGAACATAACGATACGGTTTGCCGGCATCGATGATGCCGAAACCGTGTATGCGATGATATTTGCGCTGGCCGAGGTACTGGGCGACGAACGCAAAGTCGTGAGCACCGTGGACGATTTCGTCGAATACGGCTTTTCCAAGCGGCAGGCATTCGAAGCGCTGTTGGCAGAACAGGACGGTCAACCGGTGGGCATCTGCCTTTTCTTCTACAGTTTTTCCACCTGGCTCGGCGCGCTCGGTGTGTACATACAGGACCTGTATGTCAGCGACGAGGCACGCGGCAGCGGCCTCGGCCGCATGCTGGTCGCCGAGACCGCCCGTATAGCAGCCGGGCGCGGCGCCAATCACCTTCGGCTCGCGGTCGACAGCAAGAACACCGACGCGCAGGCCTTCTATGAATCGCTGGGCATGAAAGTGCGGGACGACGAACTCATCTATCAGGCCAGCGGTGATGCATTCGCTGCGCTGGCCGCGGGAGTCGACACCGAATGAAGGTTATTTTCACGGAGAAACAGAAAAGGCATTATCCCCGTTCCTTCTTTTCGTCCGGCACGCCGCAGCCGAATCCCGAGGTGCCGGAACGGGCCGACCGGCTGCTGGCAGCAGCAGTTTCATCCGGCCTGACCGTGGAAACACCGAAGGATTACGCTCTCGAGTTCGTGTCTTTGGTTCACACACAACGCTACCTCACTTATCTTGAAAACATTCACGCCCGCTGGTCACGCATCGAGGGCGGGTCGAGTGAAGTCGTTCCCGGCATACATCCGGACCGTCGCGACGGCGGTTACCCCGCATCGGCGGCCGGACAGGCCGGCTGGCATCACTGTGACACGGCCAGTCCGGTATCTGCCGATACCTGGGACAGCGCGTTGTGGAGCGCGCATACGGCAGCCCATTCAGCGAAGACCGTGCTTGCCGGGGCCCGCTCCTGCTACGCGCTTGCCAGGCCGCCCGGGCATCACGCAACCCGTGAGGTCGCATCCGGATTCTGCTATCTGAACAATACGGCAGTCGCAGCCGCTGTATTGCGCACAGAGCACGAGCGCGTTGCAATTCTCGATGTCGACCTGCATCACGGCAACGGTACGCAGGAGATATTCTACGAGCGATCCGACGTATGCACGGTTTCCATCCACGCCGATCCGGTCCGTTTCTACCCGTTCTTCTGGGGTTACGCGGAGGAACGCGGCAGCGGCGCCGGCGAAGGGTTCAATCTGAATTTGCCACTGCCGCGTGGCACCGCCGACGACGAGTACCTGCGAACGCTGGATACAGCTATTGCCGCAATCGAAAAATTTGCACCGGGCGCCGTCGTGGTCGCACTCGGGCTGGACGCCTACGAAGGTGATCCGTTGCGTGGACTGGCCGTCACCACGGCAGGATTCGGCCGTATCGGTCTGCGCATTGCTGCAACCGGCTTGCCGACCGTGCTGGTCCAGGAAGGCGGTTATCTTTCCGATGCGCTGGGTGGCAACTTGTCGTCCTTTTTACAGGGATTCGCGAACCATGGATAACGCCGGCTGGGTGTCCGTACTGCCGCCGATTCTGGCAATCGTGCTCGCCATCTGGAGCAAGCAGGTCATCCTGTCGTTATTTGCCGGCATATGGATAGGTTTTACCGTGCTGCACGGCTTCAACCCGCTCACCGGGGTCACCGCCGGGCTCGAAGGGGTGGTCAATGTCTTCAGCGATCCGGGTGACACGCGTGTGCTGATCTTTACGCTGGTCATCGGAGCGCTGATCGCGACCATCGAACATTCCGGCGGTGTGCGCGGCTTCGTGCACTTCCTCGAATCGAGGCACTGGGTGCACAACGGAAAGCGTGCGCAGATGCTCGCCTGGGTGACCGGCATCATCATTTTTATAGAGTCGAACATCACCTTGCTCGTTGCCGGAGCGATCAGCCGGCCGTTGTTCGATCGCTACCGGGTGTCACGCGAGAAACTCGCCTATATCATCGACTCGACCTCGGCGCCGGTCTGCGTAATGATTCCGTTGAATGCCTGGGGAGCTGTCGTCGTCGGACTGGTTGCATCGACCGGCATCGACGATCCGCTCGGCACATTCATTGCAGCGATTCCTTACAACCTTTACGCGATTTTCGCGATCGTGCTGGCAGCGGTCGTCATCCGGGCGAATCTCGACCTGGGCCCGATGAAAGCGGCTGAGGAGAGAACCCGCCGAGGCCTGTTGCTGTGGCCCGGCGCGATGCCCCTGGTCGATGTGTCTGCGGAAACACCTACACCCGCGGAGTCTGCTGCGAACACGCCCCCGGCCTCGCTGATGATCGTACCGATACTCGCAATGATAACGATGATGCCGGCAGGCATGTATGTGACCGGCAATGGAAGTATCAGGGACGGTTCCGGCTCGACGTCGATCCTGTGGTCAGTCTGTTTTGCCTTGCTGACATCGTGGATCATGATCCTCACAGGCCGCCGGAGTACGGTCAGCGACCTGATGGTCACTTTCATGAAGGGCGCCGGTGCGTTGCTGCCGATATCGACGATCCTGCTGCTGGCACTGGCACTGGGTGATGTCGCGCATTTGCTCGGCACTGGCAAGTACGTCGCCGGCGTCGTCGGGGACAATATCCCCGACATCTGGCTCGCCCCGCTGATTTTCCTGGTGTCGGCATTCATAGCCTTTTCCGTGGGGTCGAGCTGGGGGACGTTTGCCATCATGATTCCAATCGCCATACCGATCGCCATGACCCTCGGGCTTTCCGTGCCCTTGTTCCTCGGTGCAGCATTGTCCGGCGCTATTTTCGGCGATCATGCATCGCCGATCAGTGACACCACTGTGGTCGCGTCGATGGCTTCGGCGACCGATCATATCGATCACGTAAGAACGCAGCTTCCGTACGCTTTGCTCGCCGCTGCGCTCGCAACGGCCGGGTTTTTCCTGCTTGGATTCGTGACTTGAGCAAAAGCATATGCCAGGCTTTTCTCGCAATTCCTGGCAGTGTACTGCTCGCCTCCGCGGTGTTTGCGCAGGATCCGGCCGCGGTTGCTCCCGACATACCGCCGCCCGAGGCACTGGAAGAACAGAACGCAGTCATCGGCAGCATCGCCATAGAGCCGCGCAACATCTTCGATCTCGACAACCCGGATGAGAACAAGACGCTGTATCGCTGGGCAAACGCACTGCACATCGTAACCAAACCGCACGTAATCCGGGATCAACTGCTTTTTGCCGAAGGCGACCGGTATTCGCTGCGGGTGCTGGATGAAACCGAGCGCTTGTTGCGGCAGAACGATTACCTCCGCGAGGTACAGATCGAACCGGTCAGTTTTGAAAACGGCATAGTCGACCTGAAAGTTGCCACATCCGACGTCTGGACACTCACACCGAGTATCACGGCCGGGCGCGAAGGCGGCGAGAATCGTCTCGGGATAGGCATAAAGGAACAGAACCTGTTCGGCAACGGCATGTTGCTGCACGTAAAGTACAAGACAACCGTTGACCGGGATACGGTTACGCTGGACTTCGCCGACCCGAACCTGCGTGGCTCGCGTAACAACCTGGCGTTTCGCATTGGCAGCAACAGCGACGGCTATGATCACCGCTTTTATCTTGCCAGACCGTTCTACTCCCTCGACAGCCGACGCTCAGGCGGTGTAGCGCTGGTGGCGGCCGAACTCATCGATCCGCTGTACGACCGCGGCGAGATCGTCTCGGATTTTCAGCACACGCTGCAGCATCACGACCTGTTCACGGGGAGGTCCAATGGTCTGAGCAACGGCTGGGTCCGTCGCTTCTTCGCAGGTGCTGTGTATGACGATCATGAGTTCGCCCCGACTCCGAACACGCTGGATCCGATTTCTCTCGTGCCGGAGGATCGCAAGTACGTTTATCCGTATTTTGGTTTCGAAACCATAGAAGATCATTTCGAGGAAGCCGAGAACTTCGACAGGATCGGCCGTGTCGAGGACCGCTTTCTCGGCACCCGTTTCGCATTCCGGCTCGGTTATGCACCGACGGCTTTTGGCTCGAGCACTGATTCATGGCATTACACCGCGAGTTTCAGCAACGCCATCGTTACGACCAGGAAAACGTCGTTTACGGTTGCAACCGGCCTGAACGGCCGGTACGAGGACGGCGAGGCCCGTAACTTTCTGTTATCGATCGAAACCCGCCTGCACAGGCGCCTTACCGAGGGCCAGTTGTTCTACGCGAGCCTGACGGCGTCAGACAGCAGCAATCTCGATCTCGACAACCAGCTGCTCCTTGGTGGAGACAGTGGCCTGCGCGGATATCCCTTGCGCTACCAGGGCGGCGAAGCCAAAGCTTTGCTGACGCTCGAACACCGCATTTTCACGGACTGGTATCCGTGGCGTTTTTTCAACGTCGGCGCTGCTATTTTTTTCGACGCAGGCAGGACCTGGGGCGAGAACCCGGTCGGGCAACCCAACCTTGGCCTCCTGCGCGACCTCGGCATCGGACTTCGACTGGGCAGCAACCGTCTCGGCGAGGGTGGCGTGTTGCATATCGATTTTGCATTTCCCCTGGACGGCGAGGAAACAATAGACAATTTCCAGATCCTGGTCGACGCCCGATCCAGTTTCTGACTGCTACAAAGAACAGGACCCGCAGTTCAGGACCCGGAATCGAGGTAGAGCCTGGCCACGGCTTCGGCGAGCGGATCCACTTCCGGATCACGGCGATTGGTCAGCGCAATGACAGTCAGCCTGCGCCCGGGGAATCGCTGAATGAAATTTCGGAAACCGCTGGTGCTGCCGCTGTGGTGCATGCGCTTTTGCCCGTGAAATTCGTCGTTGCGCCAGCCGAATCCGTAGTCCTCGTACTTCGGCGTGATCGCCTGCTCGAACAAGGCCGCAGGAACAAGTTGTTCGGTATAAAGTGCCTGGTCCCATTTGGCCAGGTCGTTCAGCGAGGAATAGATACCGCCATCCCCCAGCACCGCGCTCCATGGGCTCTGGTCCGAACCGCTGATCCCGGATGCATCCACAGTATAGCCGTACGCGCGGTTCGGGACGGTCGAGATCCCGTCCTGATGCGCAACCGTGCCTGTCATGCCGAGCGGCGAAAAAATATTGTCGTGCAGAAATTCGGCAAACGACTGCCCGGAGACTTCCTCAACCATCATCGCCAGCAACGCATACCCGGAATTGCTGTAGCGGTATTGCGTGCCGGGATCGAAATAGAGCGTATCCTGCTGCTGCAGAATATCGAGTACTCCGCGGTCGCTGACCTGTACCGGTGAATCCTCCGGCACAAAATCCTCGTAATCGATCAGGCCCGAGGTGTGCTGCAGCAGGTTTCGGATCGATATCCGGCTCCCGTATTGCGGAAAATCCGGGAACACATCGCTGATGCTCTGCTCGAGGTCCAGCTTGCCGCGGTCGACCAGCATCAGCACGCACATCGCCGTGAACTGCTTGGTCAGCGATGCCAGGCGAAAATTGGTGTCTGCCGTAATGGCGATGTTCCTCTCCACGTCTGCAAGCCCGTAGACCCGCGTAAGCACCGGTAGTCCGTCGTGCACCACGAGTACCGCCGCGCCGGGTTGGCCGGTACCGGCATAGTCTGCAAACAGCTCGTCCACCTTGTCCCCGTTGTCGCCGGCGCAGCCGCCGGTCAGCGTTATTGAAACCAGTAAAGCAGCCTTTCCGTTTCTTGCCATCGTGTCACTTCCCGCCGGACGTGCCCTGAAGATAACCGCCGAAGCAATACTCCACCGGGCCCGTCATCGTCGCTTTGCCGCCAGCCGAAATCAGGATCTCGACTTCTCCTGCCGGCATCTCGATCGTCATCCGGCGCTCATCGGTCAGGCCGCGCGCGAGCGCCGCATAAGCAGCGACACAAGCGCCGCTTCCGCAAGCCTGGGTGAGCCCCGCTCCGCGTTCGTAGACGGCAAGGCGCATGCGTGCGGGCGCGAGCATCTGTGCGACACCGACATTCACCTGTTTTGGAAAAAGTGCGTTGGCCTGCATCGGCGGTGCAAGCTCGGACAAATCGACAGCGTCGATATCCTTCACGAAAAACACCACGTGCGGATTGCCGATATTCAACGCAACCGCATCCGACAGCGCACCATCACCGATCTGCAAATGGCAGGTATCGCGCTCCTCGCTCAGGGGAATTTTTCTCCAGTCCATGCTGATCTGTCCCATTTCGCAACTGACGCGCTTGTCTCCGATCCGGCGGCATTCCAGGATGCCGTTACGCGTTTCGAGCAAAACGACATCGGCTGCCCGTTCCTCGAGCAGCAACCAGGCAACGCAGCGAGTCGCATTGCCGCAGGCTTCCGCCTCGGCGCCGTCAATGTTGTAAAAGCGCAGGAACGCAACCGCGCCGGCCTTGCGCGAACCCGGACCCGGGCTCTCGATGACGACAAGCTGGTCCGCACCGACGCCGATCTGCGGATCGCAGATCGTGGCGATTTCCCGTTTTTCCGGGCGAAACGGTTCCGCTCGCGCATCGACGATCACGAAGTGATTGCGCAGCCCGTGCATTTTCAGGAATGCGCGCCCCCTGGCTGCGTTGCCGGGCCAATGGAGGTCTGATGGCGGGAGATGTTGCATGCGCGGGAATTGGTAATGTGGGGCGTGTTATATAAGAATATCGGTGCCTGAGCCATGCAGTAAGAACAATCGCCCGGGGCCGGAGTAAAGATAATGACAGAATCCCTGTTCCGGGAGGACTCCTATCTGAAAGAGTGTGACGCCGTTGTTTTACGTACGGCGGGCAACGCGGTTGTGCTCGACCGTACCGTGTTTTACCCGATGGGCGGCGGGCAGCCGGGAGATACCGGCCATATCCGCTGGGATGGCGGCAGCCTGAGGGTCGGTGACACCCGCTACGGCAGCGATGGCGCGATAGAACACCTGGTCGCCGAGGGCAGCAGCCTTCCCGCCGCCGCGACCCGGGTCAGGGCCAGCATCGACTGGGATCGTCGCTACCGGCACATGCGCATGCACACCGGCCTGCACCTGCTCGGCTCGGTGCTGCGATACGGTGTTACCGGCGGAAATATTTCCGCCGACAAAAGTCGCCTCGACTTCGACATGGAAGACACGATCGACAAGGACGATGTGAACAAGCGCTTGCAAGCCCTGGTCGAAGCCAATCACCGTGTGTCCTGCCGCTGGATCAGCGACGCCGAACTTGCCGCTCAACCGGAGCTCGTGCGTACCCTGTCCGTGCAGCCGCCCAAAGGCGCCGGCAAAGTGCGATTGCTGGAAATCGAGGGCGTCGATTTGCAACCTTGCGGCGGCACCCATCTCAATTCGACCGCGGAAGTGGGACGGATTCAGCTCGGCAAAGTCGAAAAAAAGGGCAAACACAATCGACGCGTTTACATCGAGCTGGGCTGATAGTATTCGCGGCACACGGGACCGTTGACGGTTCCCGCGACAACAAACAGCGTCGGAACCCCACCGTGGCACGACACGGAAAGGACCGATTCCGCTGCAACCAGTTCACTGCATCGATCCCGGGGGGAGTGTTGCGACAGAAACTGTTGGGGGGCCTCTTTGCGGTCGCGTTGACGTTGACGGCATATGCCAACGAGGATGCGTTGCCCGAAATCGGCATAACCGTCGGCGCAACAGAGCCGATTCCGCTGACGCGCTTCGCACACGACGAGGTAGCAATCGAGGTCGATGGCAAACTTTCCGAATCGGCCTGGTCGATCCTGCCGGCCATTACCGGGCTGCGCGTCCTCGAGCCGGACACGCTCGCCGAGCCGCGGTATGCGACGGCCGTCAGAATGCTTTATACCGAACTCGGCCTGTACCTCGGCGTCGACATGGAGCAGCCCGCCGATACGCTGGTACGGCGATTTACCCCACGGGATGACTTCGACGTAAACCGCGATTACGTATCGGTAACGCTCGATACCTCGGGCAGCGGACGATACGGTTACTGGATGAATGTGTCGCTCGGAGACAGCCAGCGCGATGGCACCATCTTGCCCGAGCGGCTCTACAGCGCAGAGTGGGACGGCGCGTGGTACGGCGCAACCCAGGTAACCGATCGCGGCTGGTCTGCCGAGATGTTCATACCGTGGTCGCAGATGGCAATGACGAGGGAAACGGACTTGCGCCGCATCGGTTTCTACCTGCAGCGGCAGGTTGCGCACCGCAACGAGATCTGGGGCTGGCCCGCGCTGCCGAGCTCACAGTCCCGGTTCATGAGCGCGTTTCAGCCACTCGAACTGCAGGGCATCGATCCGCGCCAGCAGTGGAGCGTGTTTCCGTACGCGTCTTCGACCATCGACCGGGCGGCCGATGATGTTCGCTACAAGGCCGGCTTCGACCTGTTCTGGCGGCCGTCCACCAATTTCCAGCTCACTGCCACGGCCAATCCGGATTTCGGTTCCGTCGAATCCGATGACGTCGTCGTAAACCTGACGGCCAACGAGACCTTTTTTCCGGAGAAGCGCCTGTTCTTCCAGGAAGGACAGGAGATCTTCGACACGACACCTCGCGCAGACGCCGACGGCGACCGCCGCTTCACGGTCGTCAATACTCGTCGCATCGGTGGCCGCCCCCGATCGCCGGCGCTGCCGCCCGGAGTATCGCTGGATGCCCGCGAGGCATTGAAAGTCGCTGATATACTCGGTGCGGCGAAAATGACCGGGCAATACGGCGGGTTTCGGTACGGCCTGCTCGCTGCCACCGAAGACGAAACGGATTTCGTTGCCGAAGGCAATGCCTATACTCAGGATGGTCAGGATTTCGGCACGCTGAGGGTCATTTACGAGGACAGCCGGGGCGCCGCTTACCGTGGTCTCGGCTTCCTGACCTCGGTCGTTGCGCATCCCGATGCCGATGCCTACGTGCATGCTGTCGATGGTCACTTTCTCAGCAGCAGCGGCAAGTGGCGCTTCGACGGACAACTGGTCCATTCCGACCGCGACGAGACCGGTGCGGGCAATGGCCTCACCGCGGACCTGACCTACATACCCCGGCAGGGATTGAAGCACGGCATCGAACTGACTGTCTTCGATGACAAAGTGAACGTCAACGAGTTCGGTTTCCAGACACGCAATGACAATACCGACATCTGGTACCGCATGGAATGGATCAAGTCCGGGCTGACTGCGATTCGCGATTTCAAGCTGACGCCGTTCCTGCGCTATGAAGAGAACGGCCAAGGCTATCGCACCAACAACGCGATAGCGTCGGGATACGCGTTCACACTGAACAACCTGCACAAGTTTGCCGGCACTTTCGCCTGGTTTCCGGAGCGCTACGACGACCGCAACAGCTTCGGCAACGGTACGTTTGGCGTGGCGGAGCGTATCAATTTCGACGTCACCTACACGACCGACACATCCCTGCCTGTCTCGTTCACCAGCACGATGGCGTATCGCGGCGAATTTGTCGGCGGGCGCACACTGGAAGGCGCCGCGGGCGCGACCTGGCGCCCGCGACAGAATATCAACGTCAGTTTTTGGGCCAGCTACCAGGACCGGGATGGCTGGTTGCTGCACCAGGAAGACCAGAACTTTACGACCTTTCTCGCCAAGCAGTGGCAACCGGAACTCAGCGTCGAGATCTTCCCGACGGCAATGCAGCAGTTTCGTGTGTCGCTGCAATGGATCGGCATACGGGCAGAGGAAAGCGAGTTCTATTCTCTGCCAACGGACGACACCGACCTGGTACAGGTGCCAAAACCCCCGGGGCCGACCGACGACTTCAGCATTTCGCAGCTAAACTTCCAGGTGCGTTATCGCTGGCAGATTGCGCCGCTTTCGGACCTGTTCATCGTCTATACGAAAGCCGACCAGCGTTTCACCGGCCTCAATGATTTCGCAACGCTGTTCCAGGACTCCTGGAATACCCCGCTCGGTGATCAGCTGGTCATAAAACTGCGCTATCGGCTGGGGTCGTGAGCGGCGTCAATTCAGGGTAACTGCGGCTTGCCGAAGCACGCGGCACCACTTTCTGTCGACGAGGTAGATCCAGCTTGCAGGATCCTGAAGAATACACTTCTCGAAAAAGCTGACGTAATGCCTGATTGCCGCCACCGGGTCGCCGGTCACCAGGGGCTCACCGAAGGCCACGCGCGCGCCCTCACGCAGCGAGTGAAAGTACACCGGCACGACCGGCACTCGCCGTTTGGCCGCGATACGCGCTGCCCACGGCGCGAACTCGACCTCGACACCGAAGATTTTTACTGCCGCACCAAATCCCGGATCGACATTATCGACGGTAGCGGCCAACACCTGGTTGTCATCCAGCGCCGAGAACATGGCGCGTGATATCTCGAACGGATTACCGCCACGCACCATCAGTATCCGCGCATGGAGACGCTCGAGCACATCGAGCGCGAGCTGCGTTCGACGGATGGTCTTTGAGTTTCGAATTATGATCAGCAAGGGCATCGACGCCGCCAGCGCGACACTTCCATAGATCGCGGCCAGGTTGTGTGCGCAGAACAGGATGTATGCCTTGCCGTCATTGAGCGGGTTCGCGCCCTGCGCGCGCTGAACGTCGCTGGCGTCCACCAGGTCAAGTACAACTTGCGACTCCGATCGAAGCAGCTTGTGATATGCCCTTGCCGTCGCGATCACGTTTGCCAGGTAACGCCGATATATTTCCTTCGGCTCGTGCCGGTATCCTGCCGCCCGGGCAACTTTGCAAATATCCTCGCACGACCGGCGCAAGGGATTGCGCCGGCACCAGTAAAAGCCCCTGGCAATGCCAACAATCAGGCGGAACGGAAGCAGCGCAATCGCAACCGGCGCATTCCTCAGGAACCCGTAGAGTACCGGTTGCAACAGTTCCTTTATTCTCTGTCCGCCGAAGCGTCTGGCCGGCCGGTCAGACGGATCCTCGATGGCACGAAACTCGCCGCGGTAAAGGCAGGGCGATTGCAGGGTCGCTTCGATGATGTCCGATCTCGCGCTTTTCATTGCCGCCGGAGTTTCATTGACTGTCTTTCGGCGTATACCGTTTCGCGTCCTCGGCGCTGATTTCCTCGATCCTGATGAACCAGCGCGCCAGCGTGGAATTGATGCGCAGCCGGTATCGCCCGCCCTTGTCGAACAGGCTTACGCCGTCACCGGCCCGGTCCGTGATCTTCGCGACCTGACCGACATGCATGCCGGTGTTTGCATCGATAATCGACACCTCGAAGCCGAGCATGGCAGGAAAATCCCCGTTCGCCCGCCAGTCGAGGATCCACGGTGCGCTGACCTCGAAGTCCGCGGTGGTCACGCTCTCGGTACCGGAGAACTCGCGAACGACTTCGGCGCCTGCTGCACCCGAAAGCAAAAGCGACCACACCAGAACAAATGCTTTGTGAAGCGTCAACTTACTCATGGTTTGTATTACAGCCTGCCAGACCGAAATCCTCCGGGAAATATACCGCATCCTGCTATTCGATGCCGATGCCAAGCCTGCCGGATACATACTTGCGGATATCGAGGCTCATGTCCTCCATCGGGGCGTAATACCCTGTATCGAACGGCCGCGAATGCATGCCGCGTTGCACCCGTTCGCAAATGGACCAGTCCTGGCGGTTGACGATGTCCCAGAAATCCGCGGCGTCCGATGGATCGAAATCCGGGTTGCCGATCGCTTCCGGGTGGAACAGGAAGCGACATTCGATTCGTGTTCTTTCCGGCCCCTCCGGCCAGGCTATGAACGCCGCGGCGTGATCTCGCGACAGACTCAGCATCAGGTTCGGGTAGATCAGTTCGCCGAAGTGCCTGGTCTGCTCCGCCTCGCTCAGGCCGGGAAACGAAGGCCGGCTGGCGGTGCCGGTCATGGTATAGGTATCGGTACCCTGTTTCTGCGGGATGCCGTCTGTCCAGTGGAGTCCGGCGCCGCCGTTCTTGCGGAATTCCGGCACGATCTTGCATAGCTCGGGATGCACCCCGGCACAGTGATAACACTCGTTGTAGTTCTCGAGTATGACTTTCCAGTTTGAATTGACGTTGTATTCAATGCTCCTTGCGCTCCGCAGGTCCGCGAGCGGATAGCGCTGCACCCGCTGTGGCACCGGCCCAAGTTGTTCGGCGAGGGTCCTGCCTTTGCCGGCGACATTGACGAATACGAATCCGCCCCAGGACTCCAGCGCGACCGTGTGCAAATGGTATTGCTCTTTCTCGACCTGCATATGCGGCGTGTGGTGCAGGCTGCCGTCGAGGCGGTAGGTCCACGAATGGTATGGACAGCGAATGTTCGAGCGCATGTGCCCTTTTCTTGCCGCCGGATCCGCGGTATCGACCAGCTGGCAGCCACGGTGACGGCAAACATTAAAGAACGCACGTAAGGTCCCGTCCTCGCCCCTGACAGCCAGCAGGTTTTCGCCTGCCACGCTGATTGCCTGGTAATCGCCTGCCGCGGGCCAATCCTCTTCCCGGCCTATACAGGTCCACTCGCCGAAGAAAATGCGTTCGCGTTCTTTCGCGAACCAGTCGGCCTCGATGTACAGATCGCGATGTAGTGTTTTTTCCATGGAAGTGTTCCGGCGACCTGCGAATCGCAAACAATGGCGTTCGGGAGGCGCAGATTATCACGCTGCAGTACCTGCAGCGTCGACGGTATTCCACCATGTGAGTAGGACCGCTGTCATCGGCGATTGCAGCTGGGCTATGCTGATGCCCCGCATTACCGGTCGGAAATCAGCGCAATGCCAGCAGCACAATTCGATGCAATCATCATCGGCGCGGGACATAACGGCTTGACGGCAGCGGCTTATCTTGCGCAGGCGGGATTGAAGATCCTTGTCGTCGAACGGCGTGACATGGTCGGCGGATGTGCCGTCACCGAAGAAATCGATCCGGACCTGGCGCCCGGCTGCCGTGTTTCCACAGCTTCGTACATTGCCAGCATGCTGCGGCCGGAAGTCATCCGGGATTTGAGACTTGCCAGTTACGGCCTGCGGATGGTTGCCTGCAGTCCCGGCGTGCAGACCGCGTTGCCCGATGGCCGCGTCATTTCCTGGTGGTCGGACCGCCAGCGCATGAGCGACGAACTGCGTCGTTTCGCCCCGCTGGACGTCGAACGTTTTTTTGCGATCGATGAGGAACTGCAGCGCCTTGCCGCTTACCTGCAGCCGTTTTTCCTCGAGGCGCCGCCGGACCCGGAAGCCAGGGGATTCCGCAGGGTGATGGAGTTGGTCAGAGTTGCGCGACGCTTCCGTCGCATGCGCGGCCGGGATACAGCGGCGCTGGTGCGATTCCTGACCGGGTCGCTCGGCGATTTTCTGGATCACGAGTTCCGCTCCGATGCCCTGAAACGGCTCATCCTGTCCAACAGCCTGTACGGCAAGCACGGCGGGCCGTACCAGCCCGGCACGGCGATGGGCCTCCTGTTTCACCTGCTAAGTGGCGGCGCCGAGGAGCGGCAGGGTTTTGCCGGACACGTCATTGGCGGCATGGGCGCAATAACGCAGGCGATGGCGCAATCCTGCCGCGACAGCGGCGTCGAGATTCGCACCGGCACGGAAGTCCGCTCGGTCAACGTGCATCAGCGCGTGGCAACCGGCGTAACCCTGGCGAACGGCAGCAGCATCGACGCAGGTATCGTGATATCGAATGCGGACCCGAAGCGCACTTTTCTCGGCTTGCTGGCACCGGACGACCTCGATCCGGAGTTTCGCCGTCAGGTCGAAGGCATCAAAATGGCGGGACCCTGCGGCAAAGTGAATCTCGTCCTCGGCGAAGAACCCCGGGTGAACGGCATGCCGGCCGGCCATTCACCGGCGGAACGCAGCCTGTTCACGCTTGCGCCGTCGCTGCAGGAAGCCGAGGACATCTACAACCAGGCCATGCGCGGCGAAGTGCCGGATCAGCTGTGGGTCGATTGCGTGCTTGCATCCAACGTCGACCCGGGACTCGCGACGGCAGGCAGGCACGTGTTGACCTGCTTCGTGCAGTATCTCCCGTATGCGCTGCGCAGCGGCAGCTGGGACTCCGAACGCAACCGGATCGGCGACAAAGTCATCGCAACCATCGGGCGTTACGCGCCGAACGTTCCGCGCTCGGTGGTTGCGAGAAAAGTCTTCACTCCTTACGACCTGGAGCAGACATTCGGCATCACCGAGGGCAACATCTTTCACGGCGACATCAACATGGGCCAGCTGTTTTTTCTAAGGCCGGTGCCGGGATGGGCCCAGTACCGGACCCCTGTCAGTAACCTTTACCTGTGCGGTGCCGGCACGCATCCCGGTGGCGGCGTCACAGGGGCGCCCGGTTACAATGCTGCGCAGCGGATACTTCGCGAACGTAAATGACATGAACGCATATCGCATCGTTCCTTTTTTGACAGGCAGCTGTGCGTTCCTGGCACTCGCCGGTGCGGCGAATGCAGAGATCGATCTGCGTAATGCGTCTGTAAGCCATCTCGACAACGGCCTCACCGTCATATTACTCGAGGACCGGAACTTCCCGGTTGTCAGTGTGCAATCGCTGTACCGTATCGGTGCCCGGAACGAAACCACCGGGCAGACCGGTCTCGCGCATTTTCTGGAACACATGGCGTTTCGCGCCAGTGAATCGTTTCCCGGGACCGGTGTTGTAAGCGAAATCTACGCGCTCGGCGGCGAATGGCACGGCTACACCTGGTTGGATCAGACAACCTATTTCGCAACCTTGCCGAAACAGAACCTCGATACATTGCTGCGTATCGAGGCCGAGCGCATGTACCGATTGACCATCAATGCCTCGGACATGGAAGCGGAGCGCGGTGCCGTACTCGCCGAGATGCACGGTTACGAGAATGACCCCATAACCATACTTTTCGATACTGTGTTATTTACGAGTTTTCTGGGCCATCCGTATCGCAACAACACCATAGGCTGGCAGAGCGACATCGAGAATCTGCGTCACGAGGACGTCGTTGCTTTTTACCGGCGCCACTACGTGCCGGCGAACGCAGTCATCGCCATTGCAGGTGACTTCGATGCGGAGCCCGTGTCGCGGCGTATCGAAGAGCTTTTCGGCAGCATCGATGCCCGGCCGGCCACACCGCTGCCGCATACGGTCGAGCCGCCGCAAACTGGCGAGCGCCGCGTGCACCTGTCCGGTCCTGCGGGAAAAAAGTACTTCAAGATTGCCTACCGGGCGCCATCCGCATCGAGCACGGATTTCGCGGCGTTTCTGGTACTGCAGGACTGGCTCGGCGCAAGCTCCGGGGTCAGCTTCCTGCAGAATGACTGGGGTACGTCCGTGCGAGCCGACTCCCTGCTCGGCTCCGCCGCCGACGATCTGGCGACATGGTTTCCGCCAAGCGCCCAGGATTACGTGTTTGTGATCAGCGGCAACGCCGAACCGGACGCAAAGGTAGCGGCAATCGAGTCGGAGATCGAGCGCCGTGTGGCGATTGCGAGAAACACGCGCCGCGATGCCGGTGCGCACGCAGCGTCCATCAGAAGAGTACTCGATGAGCTGGTATTCGATGTCGAGACTACAGAGGATGCCGCACACCAGCTGGCTTTTTTCGATGGTTTGAATGCTCTCGATGACTTGCTCGTTCTGCCCGAAAAGCTGAAAGCGGTTACGCCACGGGAAGTACAAGACGTCGCCCGCCGATACCTGCAGCCCCGGCAGCGAACGATCGGCTGGTGGACCCCGGGCGACGCGTTGCGCGAGTCATCGAGCGAAGGTTCGAGCAATGGTTCGCGCAATGATTCGCGCAATGATTCGAGCAATGCACAGCAGGAGAACCGGTACGCACCGTCGAAAGAAAACGGTTCGCGCGCGATGCGTAAAGCGCCGCCTGATCGCGTGCCGGTCCCGTGGCCGCAAGTCGCACATTTGCGCAATGGCATACCCGTTATCGTGACCGAATCCGATTTCTCGTCGTCGGGGTACGTGCGCGTCA
>Ga0302046_10001194_pt1 | contig 24443 bp, 27 predicted proteins | sample RVTome_11_FD_200261 | JGI IMG/M metagenome (GOLD analysis project Ga0302046, IMG submission 200261) | Soil microbial communities from uranium-contaminated site in the Upper Colorado River Basin, Wyoming, United States - RVT147D111 (version 2) ... | reverse complement strand
CCTGGAGCTTCCGCTCCAGGGCGGCCGGCAGCCGGAGCAACACGGCCGCGAGCCGGCGCCACGCCCGTTGTTCCTCATCGGTCAACCAACGGGGCTCGCTCATCGGTCCATGGTATGCGGGAATAGTTGACGCTTCAAGCGACGTTCCCTTACTTGAAGCGTCAAGAGACGCTCCACGACCCCGCTCCAACCACAAGGAGAAGCACCATGACGACAACCGCCACGCTCCCTGACACCCTCACCGGCACCTACGCGCTCGACCCGGCACACACGCGGCTCGGGTTCGTTGCCCGTCACGCGATGGTCACCAGGGTTCGCGGCTCGTTCACCGAGTTCGCCGGCTCCGGCCACTTCGACCAGGAGGACCCCTCACGGTCCCACCTGTCAGTGATCATCGAGGCAAACAGCGTCGACACCCGCAACGCCGACCGTGACGCGCACCTGCGGAGCAACGACTTCTTCGCGATGGAGGCGTACCCGCAGCTGACGTTCGAATCGACCGAGGTCGCGCAGGTCGGTCACGCGACCTTCCGAGTCACCGGCGACCTGACCATCAAGGACGTGACCAAGCCCGTCACGATCGACTTCAAACTGGAGGGTCCAGCCATCGACCCGTACGGCAACGTGCGGATCGGGCTCGAGGGCTCCACGGTCGTCAACCGCAAGGACTGGGGCGTGGTGTGGAACGCCCCGCTCGAGACCGGCGGCGTGCTGGTCGGCGAGAAGGTCACCCTCGAGTTCGAGGTGTCGGCCATCCGCCAGTCCGACGACGCCTGACCTGGCAGCGCCCCGTCTCGGCCCCCGGACGCCCGGTCCGGGGGCTGCGCACGTCGTTCAGGCGCGCAGGTAGGCGATGACCGCCAGCACCCGCCGGTGGTCGTCGGGGGTGTCGTCGAGGCCCAGCTTGCGGAACACGCTGCGAACGTGGCTTTCGACCGTCCGGTCCGACAGGACCAGGTGGTCGGCGATGCCCCGGTTCGAGCGACCCTCGGCCATCATCTCCAGGATCTCGAGCTCACGTTCCGACAGGCTCTCGAGCGGATCCTCGACGCGTTGGCGTTCCATGATCTGCTGGACGATGGCCGGGTCCAGCACCGACCCGCCATCCGCGACACGCCGGACACCATCGGCGAAGGCGTCGTAGTCGGTGATCGTCTGCTTGAGCAGGTACCCGCGGCCGGGGGCGCCCTGCTCGATCAGCCGGATGGCGTACTGGGGTTCGACATACTCGGACAACACGAGGACGCCCACCTCGGGATGGTGCTTGGCGATGATGTCGGCCGCACGCAGGCCGTCATCCGTGCCCGTCGGCGGCATCCGGATGTCCGTGACGGCCACGTCCGGGATGTGGACGCCGACCTTGAGCACCAGGTCCTCGGCGTCCGCCGCCTCGGCGACGACGTCGAAGCCACGAGAACTCAGCACGCGAACGACGCCCTCACGCAACAGCGGCGAGTCGTCAGCGACGACGAGCCTCAGTGGAGCGTCTGATGGAGGCGTCATCCCGGGAACTCTAGGTCCCGGTCATGAGACGTCGGCCAGCACCTCTTCGAACCGGGAGCGCGACAACTCCGGCTTGTGGATGAAGCCCAGGCCCGGGACGCTGGTCAGCCGGCTGCCGTAGTCGCGGGCCTGCCGGCTCGAGATCATGATGATGTGGGGACCGTTGCCGTTGTTTTCCTCGGACAGCTGGTCGACGACCCAGAAGCCGTCGTTGTCCGGCAGCTGGACGTCGAGGAGCACGACGTCGGGGTGGAGCTCGTGGACCAGCGCGACGGCGTTCGCGGCATCCTCGGCCTCGCCCACGACGTCGAAGCCCGAGGCCTCGAGCAGCATGCGCGCCTGGGCCCGGAAGCCGGCGTGATCATCGACGATGACGATGCGGATCATGGCGGGCAGGTTACGGCCCGCCCCCTGCGGGTGAATCCGTGCTGACCCTGAGAAGTCGTTGATCACGCGATCGCGCCGATTGCGAGCGGAATCTCGGCCGTGACGATGGTTCCCTGGCCTGCTGGGCTGTCGATCGCCAGCCGTCCTCCGACGGCCTCAACGCGGTCGACAAGCCCGACAAGGCCCGAACCGATGCCGATGCTGGCCCCTCCGACGCCGTCGTCGCTGACCTCGACCACCAGGTTGCCGTCGACCTGCTGCACCCGGACCCGTGCGGCTGACGCACGCGCGTACCTGGCCGCGTTGGCCAGGGCTTCCGAGATGACGAACCAGCCCGTCGCCTCGACGCCGCCGGCCCAACGCCTGGCCGGCACGTCGATGTCGACGGAGAATCCGAAGCGTGCGGCGAGCTGTTCGATCGCGCCGAGCAGGCCGTCGGTGGTCAACACCGAGGGGTGCAGGCCGCGAGCGAGGTCGCGCAGCTCGCTCATCGCGACGTCCAGCTCGCCGCTGCACGCTCGCAGCCGTTCCTCGGCCGCAGCGGGCACCCCCGGGTCGTCGCGGAGCATCCGGATCTTGAGGGCGAGCGTCACGAGGCGCTGCTGCGCGCCATCGTGGATGTTGCGTTCGATGCGGACACGTTCAGCGTCGGAAGCCGTGATGATCCGAGATCGCGATGAGCGCACCTCGTCGAGCAGCTGGCGGTTGGCGGTCGAAAGCTGGGCGATGGTGTCGAGCATGTCGTTGAAGCTGAGGCCGATCTCGCCGATCTCGTCGTCGGTCGTGACCGCCGCCCGCGACGACAGATCGCCGTCGTCGACCCGGCGCGTGGTGTCGAGCAGCTCCTCGATCGGCGTCACGAGCGCACGCGTCAGCAGCACCACCATCCCGGCGCTGAGCGTGACCGTTGCGAGGATGGCGACCAGCGCCAGTATCGCCAGCTGCCGCCAGCCGTTGCCGGGGGCCGTGGCGACGATCGCGACCGCGAAGCTGGTGAGCAGGCTGATCAGCGGGACGGCGATGAGCAGCTTGGCGCCCAGCCGGGTGCGCACCTGCGGCTCGACGTGATGGTCCCGTGCGACGCGGCGGGCCAGCTCGAGGCGGACCGGCCTCAGGTAGAGCTCGTAGGCCGGCACGAACATCATCGAGACCCAGAAGCCGGTGGCGAGCCCCGCGAGCGCCGCCGACGCCACGTCGACGACCGACGCCTCGAACTCGATCGCGCCGTACGCGAGGGCGGGCAGCAGCATGCCGCCGACACCCCACGCCATCGCGCGACGGACCAGCTCGCGCGGCAACGAGCGGATGCAGAGCCAGGCCGCGAACGTCTCCTCCTTGGAGGAGTTGCCGGCCAGCCAGTGGTCGACGGGGGCAGACGCGCGCGCCCAGCTGCGGGCGGCACCGAACCAGCCCGACCCGATCACGATCGCCTCGATCACCACGAACGCGCGCAGCCCCTTGCCGGTCGACTCGGGGATGTAGGCCAGGTAGACCGGCAGCATGGCGGCGATGCTCACCCCGAGCAATGCCACCGAGAAGAGCCGGGCGGCGGCCAGGTGACGTGGCCCGAGCCGCCGGTACAGGCGCTCCAGTCGACGTTCGAGCCGTTCTGCGATGGTCATGACGCTGGCTCGCCCACGGGCAGCAGCGCGCGGATGGTCGTGCCTCCGTCGGGTGGGCTGTCCACCTCGAGCGAGCCTCCGACGGCCGCGAGGCGATCGGCGAGCCCCGCCAGGCCGGAACCGGGTGTCGCGCGGGCACCCCCGATCCCGTCATCGGCGACCTCGAGCACGAGCGCGCCGTTTCGGCGCTGGAGGTCGATGATCACCTCGGAGGCCTGGGCGTACTTGGCGACGTTGGTGATGGCTTCGGAGGCCACGAACCAGGCCGTCGACTCGACGGTGCCGTCATAGCGCTCGTCGTCGGCAACCACGGTGACCGGCAGACCGGCGCGTACGGCCAGATGCTGGAGCGCCGCCCGCAGCCCGTGCGTTGTCAGCACGGCCGGGTGCAGCCCCTGGGCCAGCTCCCGCAGGTCCGAGATGGCCAGGTTCAGCTCGTCGATGCAGTCCCGAACCCGATCGCGGGCGCCCCCCCTGAGCTCCGTGTGGTCCTTGAGCATGCTGAAATGGAGCGCGAGCGAGATGAGTCGTTGTTGCGGGCCGTCATGGATGTTGCGCTCGACCCGGCGGCGTTCGGCGTCGGAGGCGGCGAGGATCCGCAGCCGTGACGCCTGGAGCTCGGCAAGCAGGTGGGCGTTGGCCGTGGTCTCGGACTCGAGGCGGTCGAGCATCGCATTGACCCGCAACGACAGCGCCCCGATCTCGTCGTCGGTCGTCACCTCGGCGCGTGCAGACATCTCACCGGCGCCGACGCGGCGAGTCGCACCGAGCAGGTCCTCCATCGGGGCGACCAGTGCACGCGTCAGCAGCAGCACCATCAGGCCGCTCGTGCTGAACGTGACGAGCAGCGCAACGCCAACCAGCTTGACCACGTCGGCGATCGACCCGCTCCCGGCGGTGGCGGCCACGGCCACCGTCGAGCCGGCCAGCACGCTGATGAGCGGCACGGTGAGCAGCAGCTTGCGGCCCATCGTCATGCTGCCCGGGACGTGCAGGTCCATGCCGGGCGAGCCGATGGCGACGGACAGGTCCCGGGTGACGGGACGGAACCACAGGTCCGAAGCGGGCACGCCGAAGGCGCATGCCCACAGCCCGGTGCTCACTCCGGCGTAGGCGGCCAGGGCCATCCCCGCGACCGGGATGTCGAACTCGATCCGAAACCAGACCAGCGAGGGCAGCACCATCGCGATGGCACCCCACTTGACCGACTGCCGTGCCATGGTCACCGACAGGGTGCGGGCGCACTGCCAGGCCTGGGCGGTCCGTTCGGCGTCGGTGCCGCCCTTCAGCCAGTCCATCACCGGCTGTGACACCTCCCGCCAGTGCGGAACGATGACCAGCAGCCCCACGATCGGCACCAGCAGCGCGTGGAACACCAGGATCCGTGCGGCCTGGTCGAACGACGCGTCGACGTAGCGGAGGTAGATCAACAGCGCGAGCTCGACGGTCAGCCACAGGAAGCCGAGGGCCGCGAACCAGAAGGTCTCGATGTAGCGCTCTCTCCGGCGCGCGTAGACGCCGGCGATGACGTGTTCGAGCCGCTGCGTGATCAAGGCGTCTCCGGCTCGTCGGCGGGGAGCGTGGCCCGCACGCGGGTGCCCTGCCCGGGAGGGCTGTCGATGTCAACGGTGCCGCCGATCGCCTCGACGCGGTCGAGGAGACCTCGCAGGCCGGACCCGGGCTCGAACCTGGCGCCGCCGACGCCGTTGTCAGTGATCTCGATGACGACCCGTCCGTTCATCGGCTCCAGGCGGAGCCACACGGAGGTCGCCCGTGCGTACTTGGCGACGTTGGCGAGCGCCTCGGAGGCGACGAAGTAGGCGGTGGATTCGACAGCGGGGCCAAAGCGGCCATCGGTGGCCGTCACGGTCACCGGGACAGGAGCGCGGTCGGCGAGCTGCTCGAGCGCCGGCCGCAACCCGTCGGTGGACAGGATCGACGGATGCAGCCCGCGGGCGAGCTCGCGCAGCTCCTCGAGCGACAGGACGAGCTGCTCGGCGGCGGAGGCGAGACCGCTGGCGAGGTCGGGGGCGCCGACCGCCTGCTGCCGGAGCATCTCCAAGTGGAGCGCAAGCGCCATCAGCTGTTGCTGGGCGCCGTCGTGGATGTTTCGCTCGATTCTTCGGCGCTCGGCGTCGGAGGCGGCAACGATCCGCAGCCGCGACTGGCGTACCTCCTCAACGGCGCGCTCCAGCCGTTCGAGCATCTCGTTGAAGGAGTGCGCCAGCACACCGATCTCGTCGCTGGTCGTCACGATGACGCGGGTGGACAGGTCGCCTGATCCGACGCGGCGGGTCGCTTCCAGCAGGTCCTCGACCGGCGCGAGCAGCGAGCGCGCCAGCAGGAAGATCGGCAAGGCGCTGATCGTGAATCCCACGCCATACACCAGCAGCCCGAGTCGTCCCAGCTCGACAAGCGGGGCGTTCACGCGCGCGGCATATGCAATGACTGCTCCACTCACCACTCCGATGGCGGACCCGGTCATCAACAGGCGACCGCCCATCGGGAATCGCACGCGAACGGCCGGCAGGTCGTCGCGCATGCGGCCGGCAAGGTCGCGCCGCACGGGCCGGTGGTAGATCTCCGTGAACGGCCAGGCAACGGCCACGATCCCGATGACGGCCATGCTGTACCCGTGCGTGATGACGGCGATGTCCACCAGTCCGAGCGAAAACTCAACCGTCGCGTAGACCATGACCAGCACGTAGAGGATGAGCGCGGTCCGCAACGCCAGCCAGAAGCCGCTGGACGTCAGTGACTCCGACGCCTCCCATGCCGCATGAAGACCCTCTTCCGGTCGCCCGCGGGCAATCCAGGTGTCGACGGGCGCACACAACCCACGACCGCCGGGCGCCATGTAGGCCGCCACCACCAGCGCGAACATGAGGTGGCCGATCGCCAGGCTCCGAAGGATCTGGCCCGTCGTCGTCTCGAGGTATCCGACGAAGACGACGGCGAACGCTGCCGCGGCGAGGTAGATGGGGACCAGCACCAGGTAGCGCATCACGGTCAGGTAACGATGCTCCAACCGTCGGTACAGGGCCTCGAAGAAGGCGTCCATCCGCCTGGCGATCATCACGCCGTCTCGATTCGGTCAGCCGGGAGTTCAGCACGAATGGTCGTGCCCACGCCACGCGGGCTGTCGACGACCAAGGACCCGCCGACCGCCGCGACCCGGTCGGCCAGCCCCGTCAGCCCCGAACCCGCATCCAGTGATGCTCCGCCGATCCCATCGTCTGCGATCTCGATGACGACCCGGCCATCGCGGCGATGCACCTCGACGGAGGCGGTCGTGGCGCTCGCGTGCTTGGTGACGTTCGCGAGCGCCTCGGAGGCGACGAAGTAAGCCGTGGCCTCGATCGCCTCGGACCAACGGTCGGACGTGACCAACACCTTGACGGGGAGGGTCGCCCGTTCGGCCAGCAGCTCGAGCGCCGGCGCCAGCCCGTCAGTGGACAGCACGGACGGATGCAGCCCCTGGGCGAGCTCCCGCAGCTCGGCGAGGGCCTGGCGCAGGCTGGCAACGGCTTCCTCGAGGCCCCGTGCGGCGAGGTCCGGGGCCTCGTCGAGCTGCTCGCGGACGATGCCCAGCCTCAGGGCCAGCGCGGTCAGCTGCTGCTGCGCGCCGTCGTGGATGTTTCGCTCGATGCGCTTCCGTTCGGCGTCTGACGCAGCCAGGATCCGTGACCGGGACGCCCGGACCTCCTCCAACGCCGCCGCGAGCTGATCGAGCATCGTGTTGAACCCGGTGGCGAGTACGCCGATCTCGTCGTCGCTGGTGACCAGTGCCCGGGCATCGGTGCGACCACCCGCGACGTCCTCGGTCACGCTCACCAGGTCGCCCAAGGGCCTCAACAACGACCGGGTCATCATCGATGCAAAGGCGAAGCCGGACCCGAGGCCCGCGACCACCGTCACGACGAGCAGCAGGCTCATCTCGTCGATCGACCGTTCGCCAAGGGTGGCGACGACCGTCACGATCGTTCCGGTCAGCAGCCCGATGACCGACACGAACGCGGTCATCATGGCCGCCAACGGCATGCGGACCGACGCGACGGCCACGCGCGTCGGGAGATGCCGAGCCAGGTCTCGGCGGAGCGGCAACAGGTACTCGTCGACGATGGGCCAGCCGATCACGACGCACAGGGCGGCAATCAGGGTGATGGCGATCAGCGCGCCGGCCGCTCCGATCAGTGACAGGTCGTACTCGATCACCGTGTAGACGATTCCCGGGAGCCACAGTGTCGGCAGCCCGATCATGAGGCCGTCACGGACGCCGGCGTACGTGAGCCTCTTGGAGCTTTCCCAGGCGCGACGTGTCTGCTCGGGGCTGCGGTCGCCACGCAGCCACGTCTCCACGTCGTCATGTGTTCGCCGCCACCGCGGAACCAGGGCGAATCGGCCACCAACGAGGGCGATGGCGGGCACGACCAGGTAGGTGCGGACCAGCTCCGCCCGGGACGCATCGACGTACGAGGTGAACAGCGGCGCGACACCAAGCACCACGACCGCGAGCAGTCCCACGACGAACCTGCGAATCGTCGCCAGATGACGTTCGGGCGCGCGCTGGTACCGGCGCTCGAAGAACCGCTCGACACGCTCGGCGAACACGGCGTCCCACCCCCCTGGGGCACGTACGCCAATCGTGCCCGCAACCAGTGGAGGAGGGAACCTCATCCCGGCGATTCCCGTGCTGTCCCGGCCTCGTGATGCGTGCTGGCACGGATGCATCGGGACAGCGGCGGGGCGAGGCTGGACGCATGATGGGGGTACCGGACGAGCAGTTGGCGGTTCAATGATGGTGGGCCGCCTCCGTACTCGCACGATCCTGTTCACGGACATCGTTGCTTCGACGGAGACGTTCCACGCGCTCGACGAGCGGTCCGCCGAGCAGCTCCGCGAGGCGCACCTCGCGGCCCTCAATGAGCAGGTCGAACATCATGGCGGCCGGACCGTCAAGACGCTCGGGGATGGCCTGATGGCGGTGTTCGACGCCGCGAAGCCCGCGATCGAGTGCGGGATCGACCTCCAGCGGGATGTTCGACTTGGACGCGCGGGGAGCCGCGGACGCCGCCGCGAGGCGGCGGTGCAGATCCGTGTCGGGATCAGCACCGGCGACGTCCGCGAGCGGGTCAACGGGGACTGCCATGGGGGGCCCGTGGTCGAGGCCAGCAGGCTGTGTGCGCGGGCCGGCGCCCAGCAGGTGCTGTTGGCGGATGCGACCCGGCTGGCAGCCCGGGACTTCCGGCACCTTCGCGAGGTCGGGCAGATCGCCCTGAAGGGCCTCGGCGAGACCACGCTCGCCTGGGAAGCACAGTGGTCGGCTGACGAAGCGCGCCCGACCCGGGTGATCCTGGCCGACGACGCCGTGCTTGTCCGCCAGGGCATCGCCGAGGTCCTCGAGACCGATGGGATCGAGGTCATGGCCCAGGTCGACAACGCCGACGACCTGCTGCGCCTGGTGGCCGAGCTGCGGCCGGACGTCGCGATCGTCGACATCCGCATGCCGCCGACGTTCACGCTCGAGGGAATCGTGGCCGCGACCAGGATCCGCACGGAGCACCCGAACACCGCGGTGCTGGTGCTGTCGCAGGACGCCCAGCCGGTGCATGCCCGGAGGCTCCAGGAGGCCAGCCCCATCGGTGTCGGCCTGATGCTCAAGGAGCGGGTGAGCGACATCGCCGAATTCACCCGAGCCGTGCGGACTGTCGCCGCCGGCGGCGTCGCGATCGCTGGTCACGCGCTGGCCTGAGGGGACCAGCGCGAGGTCAGTCGCCGGCGTCGGTCGATCTGGCCGCGGGCTCGTCGTGGTGCCGCTCGGTGCCGATGAGGCCCGCGTGGCTGGAGGTGATCCTTGGCGGCTCGATCCCGGCGGCGCGGTCGCGCGCGTCCGCCCGAAGCGACGCCACGATGGCCAGGGCCAGGATCATGGCCACGACCCCCAGCGACAGCCCGATGGGAAGGTGGACGACATCGAGCAGGAGCATCTTGACCCCGACGAACGTGAGGATCGCTGCCAGGCCGTCGTCGAGGTAGCGGAACCGACCGGCCATCCCGGCAAGCGCGAAGTACAGGGCACGCAGCCCGAGGATCGCGAAGGCATTCGACGAGAAGACGAGGAACGGCTCGCGCGACACGGCGAGGATGGCCGGCACGGAGTCGACGGCGAAGATCACGTCCGTGAACTCGATGAGGACGAGCACGGCGAACAGCGGCGTCGCCACGCGCGCACCGTCGACGACCGTGAACATCTTCTGGCCGTCGTACTCCGTTGTTGACGGGATGAACCGTTGGATGATCCCGAGGACGGGGTTGTTCTCGGGATGGACTTGCTCGTCCTTGTGGCGGTACATCCTCCAGGCCGTGTAGAGCAGCAGCCCGCCGAACACGTAGAGGACCCAGTCGAACCGCTCGAGCAGCGCGACGCCGGCGAAGATGAAGATGGCGCGGAGCACGAGCGCTCCGAAGACCCCCCAGAACAGCACGCGGAACTGGTACATCGCGGGCACGCCGAAGAAGCTGAGGATCACGGCCCAGACGAAGACGTTGTCGATCGACAGCGACTTCTCGATGAGGTAGCCGCCGTAGTACTCGCCGGCGGCCCCGCCGCCCCACGCGACGGCGACGATCACGCCGAACAGCAGGGCGATGCTGATCCAGACGCCCGACTCGACCAGCGCGTCCCGGATGGAGATCTCGTGCGGCGTGCGGTGGACCAGCAGCAGGTCGGCGACCAGCATGACGACGATGGCGGCCACGAGGGCCAGCCATGCCCAACCAGGAACGTCGAGCGAGACGAAGTTCGCAGCCGAGCCCGCCTCCACGGCAACGACTGCGTTCATGCCACCTCCGGCGCCCGGACGGTATCGCGATCCGCTGGTCGCGTGGGCCGGAGCCTGACCGGCGCACCGGACCCGAGGTGTCGACGGGTCAACCCTGGAGGCTGACGAAGCGGAGGTGGGTCATCTCCTCGACGGCGTACGCGGGGCCCTCCCGAGTGTTGCCGGCGTCGCGCTCACCGCCATACGGCTGCTGGTCGGCGCGGAAGGTGGGGATCTCGTTGACGAGGACCCCACCGAAATCGAGCTCCCGGGCGGCTTGGAGTGCCCTGCCCAGGTGGTTCGTGAACACGCCGGCGTGCAGCCCGTACGCCGAGTCGTTGGCCATCCTGATCGCCTCGTCGAACGACGCGTAGCTCGTGACGGTCACGACCGGGCCGAACACTTCCTGCACGCACAGGTTCGACGTGGGCGGGGCGCCGGTGACCACGGTTGGTCGAAGGACCCCGTTCTCGACCTCGCCGCCCGCGACGACGGTGGCACCGTCAGCAACGGCCTCCTCGATCCACGCGGACACCCGTTGCACCTCTCCCGGCTTGATCAGCGGGCCGACGTCGGTGTCCTCCGACAACGGGTCTCCGACAACCAGACTGGAGGCCCCCTCCGCCAGTGCCGCCACGAGCTCGTCGTGGACGTCGCGGTGGACGAGGACCCGTTGGACCGAGATGCAGCTCTGACCGGAATAGGAGAAGCCGCCGACCGTGATCCTGTCCGCGGCGTGCTGGATGTCGGCGTCGGGCTCGACGATCACGGGCGAGTTGGACCCGAGCTCGAGCAGCACCCTCTTCCTCGGTGCGGCGGCGGCAATGGACCAGCCGACCGCAGCGGAGCCCGTGAAGGTGATCACGGCCGGGATCTCGTGCTCGACGAGCGGCGCACCCGCGTCCCTGCCTGCGTCCGTGACTATGGAGATCCAGTCCTTCGGCATCCCCGCTTCGACCAACAGGTCGACCAGGCCGATTGCCGACAGCGGGGTCTGCGGTGCCGGCTTGAGCACCACCGGGCAGCCGGCCGCGATCGCCGGTGCAAGCTTGTGGGCGACCAGGTTGAGCGGAAAATTGAAGGGCGTGATCGCCCCGACCACTCCCGCGGGAACCCGGACGGCGAAGGCGACCTTGCCCGCACCGGAGGCGGAGGCCTCGGTCGCGATCATCTCGCCGGAAAGCCGGCGTGCCTCCACCGCCGCGAACGTGAGCGTGTCCACGCAGCGGGTGGCCTCGACACGCGCCGTTCGGATCGGCTTGCCGGCCTCACGGGCGATGGTCGTGGCCAGCTGTTCCCGCCGTTCCCGGACGAGTACCGCAGCCCGCTCCAGCACCTCGGCCCTCGCCCGCTGGGGAAAGTCGTCGCGACGGAGCTGGTCGCGGGCGTGCCGACAGGCTCGGTCCACGTGGGTCGCATCGCACAGCGGCACCTCGGCGATCACCTCGCCGTCATGAGGGTTGGTCACCTCGACGGCGGCCTCGGTCGTGACGGTCTGGCCCGCGATCGGGACAGGGGTCTGTTCCACGCCGCATTCCTCCGAGAGGTTCGGACGTCGGTTGGGCCGACGGTGTTGGCGGTCGAAGGGGGATCGCCGAAGTCGGCACCGTAGGACGCCACCGTCTCCATGGCGCCAAGGGCGGTGGTGAACGCGCCGGCACCTAGCCTGCGGTGCGTCGTGGAAGACCGGCGGATGCCGGATGGAACGAGGGTGTTGGTGGCCGCCAGCGGAACCGGCCTGCTGAGCATCCGCCGTTGCGCCATTGCCGGGGGCGTGGCTGCTGTCTCGTTGATGCCGGTCGCGGCCTCGCCTCCGGCGACGGCACAGGCCGCGATGCCCAGGACGATCCCGGCACTCCAGGAATGGGAAGGCACCGGCGGGGCCTTCGAGATCAACACGACCACGCGGATCGCCGTCACCGAGGCGGGCCTGAAGGACGTCGCGGACCTGTTCGTCGACGACGTCGAAGAGGTGAGCGGGCAGCGATTGCGGGTCGTTGGGAACCCCCGACGGGGCGACATCGTCCTGGGCCTGGGCGCCGAGGAACTGCCGTCGGACGGCTACGAGCTGACGGTCACACCCGACCGGGTCACGGTCACGGCACCCACGGACACGGGCGTGTTCCTCGGGACGCGCACCGTCCTCCAGCTGCTCGTGCAGGACACGCGACTGCCGGTGGGCGTCGCCCGCGACTGGCCTCGCCATCCCGAGCGTGGCCTGATGGTCGACATCGGTCGCAAGCACCTGTCGGTCGAATGGCTCGAGCAGCACATCCGCGAGCTGGCATGGCTCAAGATGAACGTCCTGCACCTGCACCTGTCCGACAACCTGGGCTTCCGGGTTGAAAGCGACCTGCACCCCGAGATCGTCTCGGAGCAGCACCTGACGAAGGAACAGGTCCGCCACCTGTTGGCCGTGGCCGAGCGGCATCACGTCACGGTGATCCCGGAGATCGACATGCCGGGACACATGGAGCACATCCTCGCAGCACATCCCGAGCACCAGCTCGTCGACGCCCTCGGGCAACGCAACCCGCAGGCGCTGGATGTCACCAGCGACGAGGCGCGCGCCTTCGCCCGCGAGATCATCGAGGAGTACCTCGACCTGTTCGGGGGCGAGTTCTGGCACGGCGGGGCCGACGAGTACCTCCACCCGCTCAACAACCCGATCCTTCCCGCCGAAGCCGCCTACCCCCAGTACCCGGTGCTGCTCGCGTACGCCCAGGACACGTACGGGCTCACCGCGGTCCACAAGGACGCCTACCTGGACTTCATCAACTGGATGGACGAGCTGGTTCGCTCGCACGGCCGCACCCTGCGCGTCTGGTCGGACGGGTTGCAGGGCGGCAGCGCGGTCACGGTCAACCCGGGGATCGTGACCGAGTGGTGGAACTGGTTCCTGCCCAACGCCTCCCCCAGCGAGCTTCGCGCAGCTGGCCATTCCGTTGTGAACGCCGGCTGGTTCCCGACCTACTACGCCACGACGTCGATCCAGGATCTGCCATCCGTGCGGGCCAACCTCGAGCTGGCCTGGGACGACTGGGAGGTCGACGAGTTCTGGCGTCTCGAGGACGTGCTGCTCGCCGACCAGGTCGGGATCCAGTCGCCACTCGGCGTGCACGACGAGCTCGACCCGGACGACCCCGGGCTGCTGGGCTCCAAGGTGCACGTGTGGTTCGACGACCCGGCCTTCGAGCCCCTCGAGGTGACGACGGCCAACATCTGCCCGTTTCTGCGTCTGGTCGCCCAGAAGACCTGGCGGTCGCCTACAAGCGAGGCCTGGCACGAGTGGCTGGACACCGCGGCCGCGATCGGACGAGCACCCGGGTTCGCGCTGAACGCGCCCGGAGCGTGTGCGGCGCCGACCGCTGTCACGCTGCCGACGGCCACGGTCGGTCCGGGCGCTCCCGGTGGCATGCCGGCCACGGGTGGCGGCGTCGGCCTCGGCATCCTGGTGGTGGCCGCCGTCCTGTTGCTTCGACGTCGTGGGAGTCGCGCGTGGACATCGGCCTGAACCTGCCGATCATGGCGCCAGGACTCGATCGCGAGCGCACGGTCGAGTGGTGCCGGCGAATCGACGAGGGCCCCTGGTCCAGCCTCGCCGCCGGCGAGCGCATCAGCTACCCGAACCCCGAGCTGTTCACCCTGCTCGGCGCGGCAGCGGTCCTGACAGAGCGGGTGCGGCTGGTCACCAACGTCACGGTGGTCGGCCTGCACGATCCCGTCCTGCTTGCCAAACAGCTGGCGACCCTCGACATGCTCAGCAACGGACGGCTGACGGTCGGCGTCGGCGTCGGTGGCCGCGAGGAGGACTACCGCGCGGTCGGGGCCGACTGGCAGGGACCCAAGGCGGTCGCCCACATGGAGCAGGCCGTTGCACGGATGCGGGCCACCTGGTCAGGCACGCCCAGCCACCCCGAGGCGCTGCGACCCGTCGAACCGTTCCCCATCCAAGCCGGTGGCCCCCCGATCCTCGTGGGCGCGTTGGGGCCGCGGTCGATCCGCCGGGCCGCGAGGTATGCGGACGGCGTGCTGTCGTTCTCGTTCGGGTTGGATCGTGCCGAGGTCGCAAACGCGTTCAAGACTGCACGAACGGCGTGGCTCGAAGCCGACCGCGATCCGCCGCGTCTCGTCACGGGCGCGTTTGTCGCGCTGGGCGAGGACGCGGACCGCCGTATGGAGGATTACCTCCGGCGTTATCTGAATTTCCTGGGCCCCGCCGCGGAGTACGCCATCCCTGTGGCGAGGCTGCGGGACGTGCCCCGTTTGCGGGAGGCGCTCGCGGCTGCGGAGGACCTGGGCGCCGACGAAATCCTGATCACCCCGACAACCATCGACCCCGACGAGGTCGACCGGCTTGCCGACGCCTGCTTCGGCGCGTCCTGACGGTCGACCGTTGCGCCCTGTTCACTCGGGACCTGTCGCCATTAGGGTCGCCGTCAAGGCGCCCGGGCGACGAGTTCGAGTCGGCGGTTCCTCGGCCGGGCATCGCTGAAGAAGGTGGATCGTGGCCGAAGGAGATCCCGTGAACGCCAGCGACGGAGCGCGTCCGCCCGGATCGTTGCCGCAGGCCACACCCGATCCTGTGAGGACGCGCCGCGATCGGCTGCAAGAGGCGATGCAGTCGATGGCGCAAATCGGGACACCTCCGGTCGGGCAGACTGACCCGTGGCGAACCCAGTTGCTCGACGCCGCGATCCGTCTTCGCGACCTCCTCGACCAACACGTCACCGACACCGAGCAGCCCGGCGGGTTCTTCGATGATCTGATGACCGAGACGACCGGGCGCCTGCGCGGGCAGATCGAACTGCTCCGTCGCGAGCACACCGAGTTGGCCACGACCAGCCGGGATCTGATCGATGGCATCGAGCAGGCGCGTGACCCCGAATCGTTGCACGATGCCGCCCAACAGCTGCTCGATGGCCTGGACCAGCACCGCCAACTGGGCGCGAACCTGCTGTGGGAGGCGTACGGCGTGGATCTCGGCCAGGCAGATTGACCCGCCGGGGCCCAGCCGCCCTGCTGCGGGCGCGGTCGCGGGCAGCGCCGAACAGCCGGTAGGTCCACTCCTGGGCCAGCGCCGGGCAGGCCGCCCATCGCTCGGCGTGCGGCTCGTCGTGGCTGAACAGCACCTTGCCGACCAGCGGCAGTCTGTTCCTCGCCAGGTCACTCGGGGATGAGCCGAAAGCCCAGGACCCGAAAGTCGTCGTCCAGGCCGAGCACGGTGTCGACACCGTGTGTGCGCGCGGCGGCAGCACCCACGGCATCCGCATAGGACAGGCTCAGCCCGTCGAAGCGGCCCATCAGCTCGAAAGCGGCGTTGCGCAGCTCGGGTCCGGACTCGATGACGTGGAGCTGCCCAACGGTGACCGCCTGCTGCACAAGATCGTGGAAGCGCAGGGCTGGCTCGAGGCCGGCGTCGTATCGCAGCCGGGTGGCGGTCTCGCCGATGACCGGGTCACACGTCAGCAGCCCCGCGCCTTGCTGGCGCAGGTCGTTGAACGACGCCACCACCCGTTCGTGTGCGCGGTCCCGTGCCCAGAGCAGCGCAATGAACGCGCCCGTGTCGACGTGGACCGGGCTCATGCGTCGTACCTGCCCCGTCCTCCTGCCGCTTCGTACAGGTACTTGTCATGCTGCTCGGCGACGTCGACCGGACCTCGCCTGTCGCTGACCATCCCGACCAGTGAGCCCAGGGGATCGGCGGTCAGGTCGAGCCGGGCGTCCAGGTATGCCCGTAGGGCAGCGCGGACGTGAGCGGCCTCGGACTCTCCGGTCTCGGCAGCAAGGCGCTTCAACCCGCGATCGAGGTCCTCATCGATGTAGAGCTGTTTGCGCCTCATCATACATCGGAGTATACATCAGTGCGGTCGGCCAGCTCGCCAACACCGCCCGCCCCCACCGTGCGCTCGGGATGAAGACGCCGGCTGCGTTCGCTGCGCATGAGAGGAAGCTGGTGGGTAACAATGGTGGCCGTGAGGGCAGGCGATGACTGCGCCTACCACCACCCGAAGTGGACCAGTCGATCGCGCCTGGCAGAGCTGGCCGCACGCCCCAAATCAGGTCGGCACTCCCACAACGAGTGGACCAAACGCCGGGGGCCGCGCTGGCATGTCGGCGCTCCTCCACAACGGCTTTGGCCGACCGCTCCGCCTTCGGGAGCGTTGTCGTACTCTGGCCAGCATGAGCACGAAGACGCCGGTCCTGGTGACGAACGAGTTGCTGGCCGAGCTTCGACGCGAAGCACAGGCGGCCAACCTCGACGTGGAGGAGTATGTCGAGGAGTCCCTTCGGCGTGACCTCGCACGTCGCGGCGCCATCGCGGCATTGGACGCCGCGTCGAAGCGTTCTGGGATGGACGAGGACCAGGCGCTGCGAATGGCCTTCGCTGAGCGTGATGCGATGCGCGCCGAGCGCCGAGAAGCGAGGTCGTGAGTCGGGCGATCCTCGACCCGAACGTGCTGATCTCCGCCCTGCTTTCTCCAGGGGCGGCCCGGTCTTCAGGAAATCAGGCGCTGCCACTCATCGTCCACGCCCCAAGCCTCGATCCAGTCGTCGAGATAGGCACGGTCCAGCGTGGGGTCGGTCGAAAGAATCGAGCGAATGTCGTCGCGGTCGCGCGGACGAGCGGCGATCAGCTTGTGGATGATGACATCCTCAATCGTAAGCACGTGCGCAGCTGCACCACGCTGGATTGCCGTGTGCTGGTACGGCACGACAGCGACGATCACGTCAATCCGCTCAGACCCATCGTGAAGGATCAACAGGTGCGGCGTGCTGTCGGCGTCGGCCACGACACGCACGTCGTACCCGGCCGCCTCGCACGCCTCAGGGATCTGGTCGTTCCACGTGACGAGCAGGTCGAGGTCGGTCGTGAAGCGCTCCTCGGCCCGGTAGTCGGCAGCGGCGACGGCGCCCGCCACAACCCAGTCGACCTCGAGCCCGTCAAGGACCCCAGTCACGCGCGGCAACCATGCCGCGGGCTTCTGCTCTTCGGAAGAACTCGAGCTCAGGAGGGTCCTCCTCGGGGTCAACGAATGGGTCCTGCCCACGGGCCACGCGGCGTCGCCTGATCATTTCGCGGACACGAGCACGATCAGCAACAGAACCAGGATCGTCTGTCTCGACGGAACGCAGCGCGTCCGCCTGTCGTTCGAAGCGACGCCGATCGGACTCGGTGACTCGTTCTGGCATGACACCAGTGTGCCACCCCATTCTGGCATCGAACGCTCACGCCCTTGCGGACCCGCGGCCCACGAAACGTGCAGCAGCCGCCGGACGGTGTCCTTGTCGCAGCGCTTGGCGAGCCAGGCGATCACGTCCTGCACGTCACGCGAATGGCGGGCACCGTGGCGTGCACACCAGAACCACCAGCAGCAAGAAGAACACCGACGAAAGTCACCCAGCGTGACCCCAACAACCAAGGTGAGGCCAAATCAGACCGTCACGATGGGGCCCGATCAGATCCTCCTTGCACTCAGAGCGGCGCCGGGAAGATGCTGCCCTCCCGAAGTTTGGGGATCCCGAGCTCGATGTCACTGGCCGGGGTCGACAGCAACTTGGGCCGGTGCCCGTTGCGCTGCGCCGTTCTCGTCGGGACGCGCTCGCTCGGCACCGATCCGGGCGGTCAGTTCGGCCTCGATCATCTCTTCAGGGCGACCGTGAGAATGTCGGCGATGGACGTGGTCAGGCTCGCATCCGCACCTTGGAGGCGCTCCGCGAGCTCATGGATGGCAGACTCGTAGTGGGTCATCGTGTTCGTCTCGTTCTCTAGAAGGCTCTGAGACTTGCACGGTGGCCCGCCCCCGTCATCTGAACGGGCCAGGCCGGCTCCTACACCACTACGTGGGACTCACACTCAGCGCGTGCTCGATCGCCCATGGTGTGACCTCGTCAACATCGAAGCGCGGCCGGCGCGGCGCGATGTCCGCTTCCCACGCACGACGCCACCAAGCGGCCTGGTCCGGCCAATCGGGCTCGACCCCCACCAGCCAGTGCTCCACAATGTCTCCAACCGGATCTTCCGCACGGTGCCGGACTGGCGCACCTCCGAGCGGCACCGGGCCAACCAGAGCTCGGCGCCCTCGCGGTCCGGAAACGTGCGTGTGTGGCGGATGCATCGACCATGATGGGGCCTGATAGTTGCCGCATGGCAGCTGGCGGATCCCCACCCTCATGCCTCACGCAGCGGCTGTGGAAACCACCCTACGGGTTGCCATGATTGGGCACGGATTTGGTTTTCGACCCTGTGGAGAACCACAATCACGAAGCCAAGAACGCTCGAATTCGCGCGATTTTGGCACTTGAATCGGTCGAATTCGGTTAGCGCGCTGGGAGGGATTCGAACCCCCGGCCGCCTGATCCGTAGTACAGCCACGGACCCCATGTCTGGCGAAATACGTCGAACCTGGCGACATCGCCGCAACCCAGCGCGTGGGACGTTGGCACGCCGTTTGGCGTGCGCAAGTCAGTCGCCGTCGTCGAGCAACCGCTCGACCGCGGCCCGGAGCGGCTCGAGATCCTGGTCGACGGTGTTCCAAACCGTGCGAGCGTCGACCCGGTGGTAGTGGTGGTCGAGGAGGATCCGCATGCCCGCGATGTTCCGCCACGGGATGCCGGGCTCTGCTGAGCGATCGGAGTCCGGCAGCTCGGTCACGGCCTCGCCGATGATTGCCAGCTCACGCACGACAGATGACAGACGGGCACGCTCGGCACGATCGACAGCGGCTTCGTCGAGGCGGGCTTCAGTGGAAACGATCGCCGCGATCGCTTCGAGGATGTCGCGCAGCCGGTCGTCGCGGGAGCGGCTCACAGCGGCACCGCTTCAGCCAGGACCCGCTCGCGAAACTCGCCGTCCAGGGCGCCGGGCGTGAGCACGTCGACCTCACGTCCCAACAGCTCACGCAGGTCCAGCAACAGCCCTGCCAAATCGACCAGAGTTGTCGTCTCCGGGACATCGACGAGCAGGTCGACGTCCGAATCGTCGGTGTCCTCGCCGCGGGCAACCGACCCGAAAACTCGCAGGCCGGTCGCGCCGTAGCGGCCCAGCACCTGTCGGATCTGCCGCCGACGCTCGCGCACCAATTGGCCGACAGGCCCGGTCAGGTCCGCCGTCGTGGGACGCGGGCTCACACCAAGCTCCAGGTCATGGCCGGTCGCGGCCAGCAGCCGTTGCAGTGTCGCGACCGAAGGAGAGCTTGCGCCCGTCTCGTAGGCCGAGATCGCCGACTGCGTCGTGCCGGCTCGTCGCGCAAGCTCGTGCTGCGTCAGACCCGCGCGCCGACGGGCCTCGCGCAGCAATCCAGCGACTTTCATGAGGCGAGTATATCTCTAGACCGATCACGCTATGGTGTGCCTGTCGTCCCATGCTTCCCGGACGTGTGCCGGGATGCGTCCGCGGTCGCTGACCGCCATGCCCCGTGCCAGCGCCCACGCCCGCAGTTCGGCAGCGGTGGGCTCGCGTGGAGGAACCGGACCGGCCAGCGGCAGTGTGGGCAGGACGTCAGCGGCGTGATGTTCGTCGGCCGCGAGATCGAGGGCGGCACCGAAGAGCCGGTAGGTCCACTCCTGGGCCAACGGCCGGGTCTCGGCGAACACGACTGGCACCGTCGGGTAGCGAACGGCGAGCTCGGCCAGGCCGTCGGCCACCACCGCCGGACGGACGTGTTCGAGCTTGAACACGGCAGACCAGCGATCCTCGACCACCACGGCCGACGACGGGACCTCGGCGAGCTCGGCCAACAGGAACTTGAGCTTGCCGGTCGTCAGTGACGTCACCAGGTCGTCCAGCGTCTTTCGCTCCACGACGGCGAGCAGGTCCCTCAGCGGAATCGGTCCGGGCGTATCGGCATCAGGACGCGCGACGGCGTAGTCGCCGACCGGCAGCTTCGCCCTCACGGTGTCGGCCTGCTGCACGTCGAACCTCCACGGGTACCGCTCGTTGGAATCGACGACGATCGTGAAGGTATGGCCGGACGCACGTGCGGTCGGCAGCGTCACGCCGGGCCGTGCCTGCTTGGCGGTGCGGGCGGTCTGCCAGAAGATCATCTGGCGGCCACGAGCCCGGGTGAACACGAACTGTGATCGTGCCAGTCGGCTGCGGTCCAGCACCAAGTCGATGGCCGCGCCTCGCCGCCGGCACGACAAGACTGGCGTCCTCTCCACGATCTCCAGTGCGTCGGGCTCGGGCCACGTCTCGGCCGGGTGGCAGTAGACCTTCGACGTCGACGGCCAGGTCTCACGGGCCTTCAGCAGAACCGGCGGCTGCCCCTCCACCGGCACCCGCAACAGGAACGGCAACGACGAGCCCTCCTCGGGGTTGACCGCCACCACGAACTCGGCCGCCACTGGCCATTCCTCACAGCGTCCCGCCGGAGACTATGGGCCGCGACTTGGTATGTCGCTCGCAAGAAGCCTTCGAAAGGCCGTCGAGTGGCGAGCTCGAAAGGTCCGAATTCGTGCCGCTACAGGCCAATCAGCGGCAGATCGATGAAGCGCGCTGGGAGGGATTCGAACCCCCGGCCGCCCGATCCGTAGGCCAACGCGTCCGAGGGAATCCTAGAACATCCAGGATGTTGCCAGTGCAGGCCCCTGAATGGCGATCAGACCACGTCTCGCTTCTGGACGGCGGTGAGTCCGATGGCGGCAGGTATCAGGCTCCACGCTGCCAACGCCAAGAGAGCCCCAGCCAACGCCGGATCGTCACCAACGCCAGAGATGACGTTCACGAGGGTGCCCGGAATCCAGGAAGCGGCCTGGCTTCCAAACTGTGGAGCCAGTGAGGGGAGGATCAGGAGCAGCAGCACGACTCCTACAACCGCCCCTCCAGTGTTGCGAACAAGAGCACCGATTCCCCCTCCGAGCACCGCGCCGAGCCCACCGGCAAGCGTCGCCGCAGCCAGGATTCGGGTGATGGTTCCGACGGACAAGACAAACTCGAAATCGACGGCGGGTATCGAGATCGCGCCGGTCACGATGATGAGTCCAGCCCCGACGAGGCCAAGTGCCCCGCCGCCGACAAACACGGCGGTCAGTTGGGCCAAGACGGCGCGAACCCGTCGAGGTGTCGTCAGGAACATTGGAACAACCGTGCCATGCCCGTACTCGCGGGATACGGCGATGGAACCGAAGAATCCGGTGATCACCATGGCATTGGCGCCGAAAGCCAACAGGGACCGCTGGTCCTCAGCGGTAGCGATGAAGTCCTTGCTCCCATCGGCGTCGGTGCCAAGGACGATGGCGAAAGCGTTGACCGCAGCGACCACAACCAGAACTACGACGAAAGCCCAGGGCATTCTGGTTGTGGTCAGCTTGCGGAGCTCGCCTCGGACCAGCCTGAGCCACTTCACGGTGTCACCCCCTCACGTGTCGAGTCGTCGGGAGATTCGAGTTCGGTCCAGCCCAAGAAGAGTTCCTCGAGGGAGCCCGCCAGTGAAGTGAGTTCATGCAGCGCGATTCCTGCCTCGTGGGCTCGGTCCCCGATGTCTGCGATCGCCAGCCCTTGGACGATGAGCGCACCCTCGCGTGCTTCCACACCTCCCCCGGCGGCTTTGAGGATCTCGGAAAGTCGCTCAGGTGTGGGCGTGCGAACCAAGGTGCCCGCTGTCTGCAGGTCGGAGATGGCGCCTGAAGCGACCAGTCGGCCGCGGCTGATGACCACCACCTCATCGGCGAGGTGCTCCACCTCAGCCAACAAGTGGCTCGATACGAAGACCGTGTTGCCCATCTCGGCACGTTGGCGGAGCAGGTCGCGCATCCAGCGGATGCCCTGTGGGTCGAGCCCGTTGCTGGGCTCGTCCAACACGAGAACCGGAGGATCAGCCAGGACCGCAGCTGCCAGTCCCAGCCGCTGCCGCATTCCGAGCGAGTAGGCCCCCGCCTTCTTGTCGGCGGCGTCGGCCAAGCCCACAAGATCCAGCAGTTCGTCGATTCGGTCCTGGGAGTGTCCGCCGCTGTCCGCGAGGATCCGCAGGTGATTGCGTCCCGTTCGAGCGGGGTGAAAAGCGTTGGCCTCGAGAATCGCACCAACCGTCCGCGCCGGATCAGCGAGATCCCGGTAGCGGGTACCTCCAATCGATGCTCTGCCGGCGTCTGCCGAAGCAAGATCGAGCAGGATCTTCATGGTCGTCGACTTGCCGGCGCCATTCGGGCCCAAGAATCCCGTGACCCGCCCGGGCTGCACAGTGAACGTCATGTCATCGACGACGACGGCGCCGCCGTAGCGCTTGGTGACATTCTCAAACTCGAGCGCGTGCATCTGCTCCCCGTTGGCGACTGGGTTCCACCCTAGTTGTCCGTCTCGAATTGGCTTCGCCGAGTCCGGCCCGGCCACGCCGGACCTTTGTGAAGATCTCGTCGGCGGACATTTCCCACACGAAGGGCTTCGGCGGATCGATTCACAATCAAGTGTGCGGCCACGACACGCTTGCCGTCACCGAGGGCTGCGCGGAGTACGCGGACCAGATCGACTGGATCCCGAGGTTCGAACCTCCTGGTTCATTCGGCCCTGCGCCGGTTGCGCCACCATCGGACAGCCAACACCACCAAACTGATCTCACCTGCGACAAACAGCAGCGCGATCACGTTGTGAGTCACCAAGTCTCCCATGACCCGTTTCCTCTCACTGTGACGTTCAACGAAACATCGATGTTTGACCAGCCAACACACGGCGACGGCGGGTTGCGGAAGTTTGCACGGGCGTGGAAGTCGGAGTACCCGCCTTCGCCCTCGCATTCGTCCCACTCGCCCTCGAAGCCATCCCGATCCTCGAGCGTGAACACGCCCATGATGGTCGTCCCACCTCCGCCGCACGCGGCCAAGAACGAGCTGGCAAACGCGACGGCGAGGAGCAAGCGGAAGGTCACGCCATCTCCAATCCAGGTGGCTAAGCGGCTTGGTCCGGCATTCGTTCTACAAACCAACGGAGTCAGCCCCATGTTCGGCCTCCTCCCGAGTGAAGCCCTCAAACATGAGCTGCTCGATCAAACCTTGGCGCGAGAACGCCGTGAGCTCGAGATAGTCCTCGGCCGACCTCGCAGCTTGCTCGAACCAGTCCGCATCAATGGCGTCGACGCCGTAAGTCGCATCTGCTGTCGAGAACCCCTCGAATTCGAGTTGCTTGATCAAGCCCTCGCGTGAGAACGGCGTCAAGTCCAAGTAGTCGGCTGCGGACCGCCGAGCGTTCTGCTGGCTGACCGTCTCAGCCGGTGCATCCTCTGTGGCCGGTGGCTCGGTCGTCAGCTCCTCGTCCGGCGCTGTCGTCTCCTCGACGGGGGCGGTCGTTTCGGCTGGTGCCGACGTCGTCGCGTCCTCGCCTGGCGTGGTCTCACCGGCAGTTGGTGAGTCGGTATCGCTCTCGGGGTCACCTGCGAGGGAGCCGATCCCGACGAGTAGAACGAGAGCGCCAATCGGGATGATGAAGCGCTTCTTCTTGTACCAAGGCCTCGGGTCCCCCTCCGCGGGCTTGCTGGGCGGCCCTGGGGTCGGCGGTGGTGGCGGTGGTGGCGGTGGTGGCGGCTGGTCACTCATGCTGTCGGGTCCCCTCTTGTTCAGCCTCGTGTCATTGACTGCTATCCGATCCGGCAAAGACCCTAGTTACGACCGCGGTAGGACGTCCACGACTTCTCCACCTGACTCAGGCCGTGCAGCACGTCAGTCGCCGCGCCCGTCGTCGGTGAGCCGCACCCTGCGAGCGCTGACCCTGGCGCGGACCTCACGGCCGAACGCCTCCTCGGGCGCGCACGCGACGCTCCTGCTCGGGGCGGGCGTGCCGGCGAAATCGTGTCCGAGCGTCTCGGCCACGCGAACATCGCGATCACGCTCGACACCTACTCGCACGTTCTGCCACGCATGGACGAGCAGGCGGCTGACATGTTCGGGGCGATGCTCCGCGAAGCCGCAGCCGAGGCCTGATCCTCGGCAGAAGATCGGCAGAATGCGCCGATTCGCACGCACCAACGGGAGGGGTTACGGACCCGAGAACCGCCGGTCAATCGCAAAAACCTGAGGTTTTCCGGTTAGCGCGCTGGGAGGGATTCGAACCCCCGGCCGCCTGATCCGTAGTCAGGTGCTCTATCCGGACTGAGCTACCAGCGCATGGCGGAGGCTGAGG
>Ga0302046_10001193_pt1 | contig 24451 bp, 24 predicted proteins | sample RVTome_11_FD_200261 | JGI IMG/M metagenome (GOLD analysis project Ga0302046, IMG submission 200261) | Soil microbial communities from uranium-contaminated site in the Upper Colorado River Basin, Wyoming, United States - RVT147D111 (version 2) ... | reverse complement strand
CCCGGCATCATCGAAGGGGCTCACGCAGGCCGCGGCCTCGGCCTCCGCTTCCTGCGTCACATCGAACGCACGCGAACACTGGCGTTCCTCGTGTCCGTCGATGCAGCCGACGTGCAGCAGGAGTACGACGTGCTGCGTGATGAAGTGCGCGCGTATTCCGCCGGGCTGGCCGATCGGCCGCACTGCGTCGTCGTCACCAAGACCGACCTGCTGGCGCCCGGAGAAGCCGTGCCGCTCCCCGCCGCGCCGGACGCCTGGGGCACGTTCACCGTGTCGGCTGTCTCACGGCGTGGCCTCGATGACCTGCTCGAAGCACTCTGGGCACGCGTGCAGCAGGAAATACGCGACGAGGAGCCGGCCGGTGGTCATGTCGCCGGACCTTGAGTCAGCGCCGGACGCGGGAGCGACGGTCGGCATCGCACCGTGCTCGGGCGACGCTGAGGACGCAGCGCCGACGCGCGATTCGCTGCGCGCTCTGCTCACACTGCGTTTCGCGCCCGGTGTCGGCGACCGGCGGCAGGCCGTGCTGCTGCTTCGCAACGGATCGCCCGCTGCCGCACTCGGCGCGCTCGAACGTTCCGATCCGCGACTGCGCGCGCGACTCGCGTCGAGCGTCGTGCAACGACGCATCGAGCATGCATTGCGCGCGGTCGAAACGACGCCCGACCTCACGTTGCTCTGCCTCACATCGAGCGCGTACCCGGAACGATTGCGCGACCTGCATGACCCGCCAGCACTTCTGTTCGCGCGCGGCAACCTGGACCTGCTGGCACTGCCGACCGTCGCGATCGTGGGAACGCGGGCACACACGGCCTATGGCGCCGATGTCGCGCGTTCCGTTGGCGCCGACATGGCCCGGGCCGGCGCACTCGTCATCAGCGGACTGGCCCACGGCATCGACCGGTTCGCGCACGAAGCCACACTGGATGCCGGCGGTGCGACCGCGGCGGTCGTCGGCTGCGGCATCGACGTGGTCTATCCGCGACATCACGCAATGCTGCACGAGCGTATTGCGCGCGACGGCCTGCTGCTCAGCGAGTTCCTGCCGGGCACGCCGCCGCTGGCGCACCACTTCCCGCAGCGCAACCGCATCATCGCTGCACTCGCGAACGTCGTCGTCATCGTCGAGGCGCCGTCAACGAGCGGCGCGCTGATTACGGTCCGCCAGGCAATCGACATCGGGCGCGAGGTCCTCGCCGTGCCCGGGCCGATCGGGCGCCGCACGAGCGAGGGCACCAATGCGCTTCTCCGCGATGGCGCAGCCTTGCTGCTCGATCCGATGGATGCATTCCACGTCGCCCGCGCTGCGGCCGGCCGCAACGGAGCCGGCCCTGTGCGTTCGGTCGTCGGTGAGCCCGAATTCGGCGCCGGGCTGGCGGTGAGGAGGCACACGGCACGCCGGCCGGCCGCACGGATCGGGCGTCAGACCGATACGGACCGGCGCGTCGCGCCTGCCGATCCGCAGCTGGCCGCCGTATGGGCCACGCTCGGCGATGAGCCGGCGCATGTCGACGCCATCGCAGGCGTGGCCGGGATCTCACCGGCGCTCGCCGTCGCCGCGCTGCTCGAGCTGGAGATCACCGGACATGCCACACAGTCGCCCGGCCTGCGTTTCGCCCGCCCGGGCCCCGGAATCGCCGAAAATGCGCAACCGGGCCACTGACATGGGGTAACAGGTTCCGTGACCCCGACGCACCTCTATCTCCACGCACCGTTCTGCGTCCGCCGCTGCGCTTACTGCGACTTCGCGGTGACGGTGGAGCGCGCGCCGGACGCCGGGCCCTGGCTCGAGGCGGTAGAAGCCGAGCTGGCTGTGACCGTCGCCCGCGAGGGCTGGGACCGGCTCCGGCTCACCACGATCTATGTCGGCGGTGGAACGCCGTCCCTGTTCGGGACGGGCGTAATGGCTGGACTCGCGGGCCGCCTCGGGCGCTACGCGGACGTTGTGCCCGGCGCGGAGTGGACGGCCGAGGCGAATCCGGAGCATTTCGATCAGCGACTGGCCGAGGACTGGCGGGCGGCGGGGATCAACCGGCTGAGCCTGGGCGCCCAGACGTTCAATGCCGGGGCGCTCCGGTGGATGGGACGGATGCACGGACCGGATGGACCGGGCCGCGCAGTCGCAGCCGCCCGGAGCGCCGGGTTCGACAATCTGAGCATCGACCTGATCTTCGGGCTGCCCGCCCGGCTCGGAAGGGACTGGACGGCGGACCTCGACCGGGTACTGGAGATGGCACCCGAGCACGTGTCCCTCTACGGACTGACCGCGGAGTCGGCCACACCGCTCGGCCGCTGGGTTGCCGAGGGCAGGGAAAAGCTGGCCGACGAGGACACCTACGAAGCCGAATATCTCGAGGCGGCCGCTACGCTGACGCAGGCCGGTTACGACCACTACGAGGTATCGAACTTCGCCCGACCCGGCCGCACGTCCAGGCACAATACCGCATACTGGTCAGGCGTCCCATGGCTGGGTCTGGGGTCCGGCGCACACTCGTTTCTGCCGCCACGCCGGTATTGGAACGTCCGGGACTGGGTGCGGTACCGTGACGCCATCGTGACAGGCGGCAACCCGATCGAGGACGGCGAGGTCGTCGACGCACACGCGGCAGCGCTGGAACGGTCGTGGCTCGGACTCCGCACGTCGGCCGGGCTGATTGCGCGGACGGATCACGAGATCGGGCTGGCGCGCCACTGGCAGGACCATGGCTGGGCCTCGTTCGATGCCGGTCGCGTCCGCCTGACGGCCCGCGGCTGGCTCGTGCTCGACCGGCTCGCCGTCGAGTTCGCCGGCCGCTCGCGTGCGACTGGCCGGGCCGGGACAGGCGAAGCTTCGCAGCCGACGCAGGTGAGCTGAATGACGCAGCAGGGACTGACCGAACGGGAACAGCAGATCCTCGAGGCGGTCATTCGAACATACGTCGAGACCGCGGAACCGGCGGGCAGCCGAACGGTGGCACGGCGGTTCGGGCTCGGTGTGTCTCCGGCCACCGTCCGCAATGCGATGTCGGACCTCGAGGAAAAGGGATACCTTTTCCATCCGCATACGTCGGCCGGCCGTATCCCGACGGACCTGGCGTACCGGTTCTTCGTCGACGGGCTGATGCGGCCGCTGCGATTGAGTGCGGCACAGCAGCGCCGGTTGCGCAAGGAGCTGAGCGAGGAGGAAACGAGCGGCCCGCTGGATCGGCTGCTCGGACGCTCACTGCGGGTACTCGGCCTGATCACGGGTGAGCTGGCGCTCGCCATTGCGCCACGTCTGGAGCAGGTCGTACTCGAGAAGATCGAGCTGGTCCGCATCTCGAGCGAGAAGATCCTGCTCGTGCTGAGTCTCAAGAACGGTATCATCCGTACGGTCTACGTGGACGTGCCGGTCGGCGCGCCCGCGGAAACCCTGACCGCCGTGAACATGATTCTCAATGAGCGACTGGCAGGTCAGACGTTCGCCGAAGTGCGCGCAACGCTGCCGGATCGCCTGCGCGATGCGACAACGGACGCTCCGCAGTCGCACGAGCTGATCAACATCTTCATGCAGTCGGCGGGCGAGCTGCTGGCGCCGCGCGAGATGGGCGAAGGCGAGCTGATGCTGGGACCGACGAGTGCGGTTGCGAATCAGCCGGAGTTCGCCGAAGGCGCGCGGCTGCGCAGCCTCATCGAGCTGACCGAGCAGCGGCACCTGCTGCGCTCGGTACTGGAAGACCGGCAGCGCGATGGCGGCACGACGATCACGATCGGATCGGAGCATGCACACCCGCAGCTGAATCCGTTCACGCTCGTCACGTCCGAGTATCGGGTGGGCGGCATGGCCGGTGTGGTCGGCGTCATGGGACCGACACGCATGCCGTACGAGAAGGTCGCGGCGATCGTCGAGTACACCAGTCTGCTGATGGGTGAAATCGCGGGACAGCCCCCGCCACAGGGCCGCTAGAACGAAATGAGAGACTACTACGAGATCCTCGGCGTGCCGCGCAACGCGGACGGCGAAACCATCAAGAAGGCGTATCGCAAGCTCGCGCTGCAGTACCATCCGGACCGCAACGACGGTTCCAGGGAAGCGGAAGAGCAGTTCAAGGAAGCCACCGAAGCGTATGAAGTGCTGCGTGATGGCGAGAAGCGCTCCGCCTACGACCGCTACGGGCATGCAGGCGTCAAGAGCAGCGCCGGCGCAGGCTTCTCCGGTTTCAACTTCGCGGATGCGCTTTCCATTTTCATGCGCGACTTCGGCGGGTTTGGTGTCGAGGACCTGTTCGGTGGCGGATCCCGGCGGCGCACGGGCCGGCCGCGCGGCAGTGACCTTCGGGTGCGCTTGCCGCTCACGCTCGAAGACGTGGCCAACGGCACGAAGAAGGTCGTGAAGATCCGCGTCCAGGAACCGTGCAGCGAATGCAGCGGCAGCGGTGCGGCGCCCGGCACATCACCCACGCGTTGTGAAACGTGCGGTGGTGCGGGTGAAGTTCGACGCGTGCAGCGCTCGATGCTGGGACAGCTGGTGAGTGTCACGCCGTGTCCGACGTGCGGTGGCGAGGGGCAGCGCGTGGCGACACCCTGCAGCGCCTGCAACGGACGGGGCGTCGAGACGCAGGAGCGGCGCATCGATGTCGAAGTCCCGCCCGGTGTCAGCACGAGTGATTACCTCACGGTGCGCGGGCAGGGCAATGCGGGCGCCCGCGGCGGTGCGCGCGGCGACGTCATTGTCGTCATGGAAGTCGAGGACGATCCGCGCTTCGAGCGTGAAGGTGCCGACCTGCTGCACGAGCTGTACGTGACCTTCACGCAGGCCGCACTGGGTGCCGAAGTCGACGTGCCGACGGTGAGCGGCACGACGCGTGTGCGCATCAATCCGGGTACGCAGTCCGGCCACCTGCTGCGCATGCGCGGCAAGGGTCTCCCCCAGCTGCGCGGCGGTGGTCGCGGCGATCTGATCGTGCGTGTGTCCGTCTGGACGCCCACGCACCTGAATGCGGAACAGGAACGGCTCGTCCGCGAGCTTGCGCATGTCGAATCGCCTCCGCCGGCGGACGGGCGCCGGGATGAGGATCGCGGCATCTGGTCGCGCATCAAGGAAGTGCTCGGCGGAGGCTGACGCGTTGCCACGACAATGGCTGGTGGTCCATGCAAGGAGCCCCTCGGACGAGCTGAACGCGCTGCTCGCCGAGGGGCTCATCGCTTGTGGCGGCCACGCCGTCGAGGAAGCCGGCGACTGGCAGACCACGTGGCTCGCGCCGGCCGCTGATCCTGAGGCTGCCGTCGTCGAGCTGCGCCAGCGACTGGAAGCGCTGCTCGACACACCCGTCGAAGTGCGCTGGGAGCTGCGCGACGATGAAGACTGGGACGCGCGCTGGCGAGCAGGCCTCGGACCGCGTCGCATCGGGCGGCGCATCATCGTGACACCTGCATGGACGGTGCCCGAAACGACAGGCGACGAGATCGTCATCATCATCGACCCGCAAATGGCGTTCGGTACCGGCGAGCACGCATCGACACGCGGTGTCCTGCATCTGCTCGAAGACGCCGTCGCCTCCGATGCCGTCATGCTCGATGCCGGTACGGGCTCCGCCGTTCTCGCCATTGCCGCTGCACGACTGGGGGCGGCACGCGTGATCGCCGTCGATCTCGATGCGGACGCCATCCTGAACGCGCGCGAGAACGTGACGCGCAACGGCTGCGCCGACCGCGTGCACCTCGACAGCGCCGAAATCGATGCGGCATGGCTGGCGCAGTTCAAGGCGGCGTTCGACGTCATCACGGCGAACATCCTGAGTGGTGTGCTGCATCCGCTGTTGCCCGCGTTTCACGATGCACTACGGGACGGCGGCTCACTACTGCTCGGCGGTCTGCTCGAAAGCGAGGCCCGGCCGATGGCGGCGAGTGCGCAGGCCGCGGGCTTCGACCTCATCGCGGAGTACGGCGAGGAAGGCTGGTGGAGCGCACGCTTCGTGAAGTGACCGCGTCAACCGGTGCCATCGATCAGGCGTGGCATCTCGGCGCAATCGGCGAACGCCGTGGCGACTGCCGCCCGCAGACTCGAATCGGGACCCGCTGTTTCCCAGATATCGAGCAGCGATGCGCGCAGAGCGGCGATCGACGCATCGTGCGGCGCCGCCGGGCGTGCATCAGACGCTGTGTGCGGTTGGTCCGATGGCGGTGTGACATCGGCCGGCGTCGTGACCGGCACGCCGAGGGTGAGCCGCGGGCCCCGATCGACGCCGGCCGCCGCCAGCGCAGTCTCGTAGGCGTGTCGCACCCCTGGCGGCCAGTCCCGGCCGTCGCCGAGCGGGTCTTCCGGCTCGAACACGAGGAATGCCCGGCTGCTGCGGATCTCTTCTGCGAAGCGCGCGTACGTGCCAACCGTCGGGCCCGCTTCGGCGACCAGGTGGCCGTGCAGCCGGCGCAGCGGCAGCGACACGCCGCGCGCCTCGCGCAACAGTTCCAGGATACGGTGTTCGAGCAGGTCGTCCATGAGTGCGCCGGTACGGTTCGGGCTGCTACATTGGCTGCGTCGCCGGGGCAACGCGATAGCGACGCGGGTCCCGTGCCTTCGTTCCCCACGGGAGGCGGCTCGTGAGCGCTGACTGCATCTTCTGCCGCGTTGCGGCGGGCGAGATACCCTCGAAGATCGTGCACGAGGACGATGACGTCGTTGCCTTCCGCGACATCGACCCGAAAGCACCGACGCACGTGCTGATCATTCCGCGCCGCCACATTGGTTCGGTCAATGAGCTGGAGGATGGAGACGCCGGCCTGGTCGGCCGCATCGTGCTGGTCGCGCGTCGCATTGCGGACATGGACCGGCGCACGGAGACCGGCTACCGGCTGGTCATGAACACGGGCAACGACGGCGGCCAGTCCGTCCACCACATGCACATGCACGTGCTGGGTGGCCGCAAGCTGGGCTGGCCGCCCGGCTGAGGGAGGAATGAGCGACTCCCTGAAGGAACGGCTGCGCACCGACCTGAATGCGGCGCGCCGCGAACGCGACAAGTTGCGCATCCTGCTGCTGACCACGACGCTGGCCGATGTGCGCAACCGCGAGATCGAGCTGGGTCGCGATGCTGCGGATGCCGACGTCGTGGAAGTCGTCGGCCGCGCCATCAAGCGGCGGCGGGAGGCCGCGGAACAGATCCGCGCCGCCGGCCGGGTCGAGCTGGCGGACCGCGAGGAACAGGAGGCGGAACAGCTCTCCGTGTACCTGCCACCGCAGCTCGACGAAGGCACGGTGCGCGACCTCGTCAAGGCCGCGGTCGCTGCCGGCGCCACCAGTGTGGGTGCCGTCATGGGCGCGATCATGCCGCGCATCAAGGGTGTATTCGATGGCCGTGAGGCCAACCGGATCGTGCGCGAAGAGCTGGGCGGATGACGCGACGCCCCGGCTCGCGGCGGAACGCAGCCGGGCGTATCTTGCGGGACGGCAGTCCGTGAGCCGGTCCGTGTCGCGGATCCCATGAACCAGCACGCACTCGACGTACTCCAGTATCCGGAAGCGCTCCAGCTCGTCGCGGGCTTCGCGTCGAGCCCGCTGGGCGCCGCCGCCGTCCGCTCGCTCGAACCCTCCGACGCCGCCGGCTGGATCCGTGAAGAGCTCGAGCGCGTCGACCAGATGCTCGTCTTCGTGCGCCGCGCGACCGACAATACGCTGCCGCCCATTCCCGATGTCCGGCCCGCACTGCGCAGGCTGGCAACGCCGGGCAGTGTGCTCGAGCCCATGGCGTTGCGCGATCTGGCCGATTTCATGCGCTCGGCGCGCTCCGCTGCTCACATCTTCCACGCCCTGGCCGAGCGGCTCCCGCTCATCGACCGCATTGCCCGCCTGCTGATGACCCGCGACGACGCGGAGTCCGCCGTCCGCCGCGCCATCAGTGATGATGGTGAGGTGCGTGACAACGCGAGCCGCGACCTGGCGCGCATCCGCCGCGAGATCCGGGGCGCCCGCGGTCGTATCGTGCAAAGGCTGGAACAGTACATGGCATCACTGCCCGCGCGGTTCCAGGTGGCTGATGCGTCGATCACCGTGCGCGACGGCCGCTACGTCGTCCCGGTGCGCCGCGAGGGACGCGGCGAAGTGGGCGGCCTGGTGCACGACGAATCGGCGACCGGCCAGACGCTCTTCATCGAGCCGCCCATTGCGATCGAGCTGATGAACCGGCTGCGCGAGCTGGAGATCGCCGAAGCGCGCGAGGTGCAGCGCATCCTGCGTGAAGTGACGGATGCACTGCGACCCCACCGCGAGACGCTGGAATCGTCGCTCGCTGCACTCGTCGAGCTGGATTCACTGTATGCCCGGGCCCGCTATGCGGAACGGTACGGCGGGTCCCGTCCGGTCATGCTCGAGCCCGGCGACCGCACGTACGACGTGACCGCCGGCCGCCATCCGCTGCTGCTCGGTGCGGACTCGGCTGTCGTGCCGTTCGACCTGCGGCTCGAGGACGGCGAGCGCACACTGCTGGTGTCCGGTCCGAACACCGGTGGCAAGACCGTGCTGCTCAAGGCCGTCGGTCTGCTCAGCGCTCTCGCACAGGCCGGTATCATCCCACCATTGGGCGATGGCTCGAAGCTGCCCGTGTTCGACGACATTTTCGCCGACATCGGCGACGAGCAATCGATCGAGGCGAGTCTGTCGACGTTTTCCGCGCACTTGCGCAATCTGCGCGAGATCGTCGAGCGGGCAGGAGAAGCGTCGCTCGTCCTGATCGATGAGATGGGCAGCGGCACGGATCCTGTCGAAGGTGCGGCACTCGCGCGCGCCATCCTCGTCGAGCTGAGCCGCCGCGGTGCATTCACGGTCGCCACCACACACCTCGGCGATCTCAAGATGCTGGCCGCCGAAGAGGCGGGCGTCGTCAATGCTTCGCTCGACTTCGATGCGGCGGAGCTGAAGCCGACCTATCACCTGCGCAAGGGCGTGCCCGGCCGCAGCTACGGCCTCGCCATTGCCCGGCGGCTGGGCTTTCCGCAAGCCACGCTCGCCCGCGCGGAAGACTACGTGCCGCGCAGCGAGCGCAGCATGGCATCGCTGCTGCAGGAGATGGAAACGAAGGACCGCGCACTGGCAGACGCACTACGCGAGACGGAGGAAGCACGGCGGGAAGCGCTGGCGCTGCGCACTGCCGTGCAGGATCGCCAGTCGTCACTCGAGGCGCGCGAGCGGTCCGCGGAACGGCGTGCACGGCAGCAGGCCAGGGACATGCTGCTCAGCGCGCGCGCTGAAGTCGAAGCTGCCATTCGCGAGCTTCGTGATGTCATGGCGAAGGCGACGACCGATGCGGAGCGTGAAGAGGCGATCCGCACTGCGCGGCGCCGCGTCGAGGTGAGAGCGGAAGCACAGGCCAGACGGACCACGGCACGGCCACACGCAAGCGCGGCGGCGCCGGACGGCAACGGCAGCCCGACCGAGCCGCACGTCGGGGACCGCGTTCGCATCGAAGCGACGGGCGCAGAAGGCACGCTGCTCGAGCTGCGCGATGGACGCGCACTCGTCGATGTCGGCGGATTGCGGCTGCAGGTCAATGCGAACGACCTGCGACCCGCGACAACTGCTACCGCTGCGACCGGCGAGGCCGCAGGGCGGACCAGGCAGCGCGCAGCGTGGTCGGGGCCGGACTTCGAGCCGTCCAGCGAAGTCGACCTGCGCGGACTGCGCGCCGACGAGGTCGAATCGAGACTGCAGCCTGCACTCGACGCGGCAATCCAGGCCGCATTGCCGAGCCTGCGCATTATTCACGGAAAGGGGACCGGTGCACTGCGGGAGGTGGTTACAGCGCTGTTGCGCAGCGATCGGCGCGTGAGTGCGTTCCGCCCGGGCGGCATCGGCGAAGGCGGCACGGGCGTCACGGTCGTGGAGCTTTCATGATTCCGGAGCGGATCGTCGAGGAAGTGAGAGCGCGTGCGGACATCGTCGAGATCATCGGTGAGCAGGTATCGCTCAAGCGGGCGGGCAAGGACTTCAAGGCGCTGTGCCCGTTCCACCATGAGAAGACGCCATCCTTCCATGTCGTTCCGTCCAAGGGCTTCTACAATTGTTTCGGTTGCGGCGCATCGGGTGATGTCTTCCGGTTCGTGATGGCGAGGACGGGCGCGAGCTTCCCGGACGCGGTGCGGCAGATCGCGGCGAAGGTCGGTGTCGAAATCCCTGACGACAGCGGCGATGGCGCGGCGGAAGAGCCAAACCGCGCACTGTTCGAGGCGATCGCGTTCGCGTCCGACCATTTCCGGCGAACCCTGGAGGGTGCCGGCGGCGATAGTGCGCGACGCTACCTCGAGCAGCGCGGCATAGCGGCGGAATCGATCGAGCGGTTCCAGCTCGGGTACGCGGCGGCCGAGTGGCGCGAGCTGCGCGACGCGGCCCACCATCACGGGATCACCGATGCGACGCTGCTGGCGGCCGGACTGATCAAGGAGAGCGAGAAGTCGGACGAGCCGTACGACCGGTTCCGTGACCGTGTGATCTTCCCGATCGGTGAGGTCAGCGGCCGGCTCGTCGCATTCGGCGGGCGGGCGCTGCGGCCGGGCGACAGCACGCCCAAATACCTGAACTCGCCGGAAACGCCGATCTACCACAAGGGGCTGATCCTGTATGGCCTGAACTGGTCGCGACAGGCGATCCGGCGCGAGGGGGCGGCGCTGGTCGTGGAAGGGTACATGGACTACGTTTCGCTCGCCGCACGGGGCATCGAGCACGTGGTCGCGGGCATGGGCACCGCATTGACGGGAGAACAGGCCAATCTCATTGCACGGTACACGGCGAAGGTGTTGCTCCTCTACGACAGTGACACGGCGGGTACGCGTGCCACGTTCCGTAGCGCTGATGCGTTGTTGCGGGCAGGCGTGCACCCGCTGGTCGTGACGCTGCCGCCGGGTGAGGACCCGGATTCACTGGTGCGCAGGGGGGGCGCCCAGGCGCTCACGCCACACCTCGAACATGCCGCGGACGTGATCGAGCGCAAACTGCAGATTCTGGACGAGCGCGGATTCTTCACGGACATTGACGGCCAGCGCCGTGCGCTGGACCGACTGCTGCCTACCATACGCGCAACCCTCGATACGGCCCTGCGCGACATCTACATCATGCGCGTAGCGGAACGGACGGGCGTCCGGCGCGAGACGATCGAGCACGAAGTCGAGCACGGCGGCGACGGCGGCTCACTTTCCCGCTGGCGTACACCGCGCGCCCAGCCCGAACGGCGGACGGCGAAATCACAGGCAGCCGCTCCCCCCGTGGGCCTCGCCTCGGAGCGGCTGCTGCTGTTTCTGCTGTTGCGCGATCCGGCCCGCATCCCGCAGGCGGAGCGGGTCGTCATGCCGGAAGACCTGGCCGATCCAGCCAATCGCGAGCTGTACGAGGCATTGCTGCGACACGGTGGTGTGAACGGTGGTGCGGATGCACTCGGCCTGAGCGCAGTAGCGAGGCTGCGCTTCGACGAGATCCAGCGCGACCGCACGGAAATCAGTGATGGTGATCGCAGCTTCGAGGACGCGGTCGCGGACATCAAGGAGATGCGCGGACTGTTCCGCCGGCTGGACGAGCTGGATGCGCGACTGGCGCGAACAAAGGATGCGCAGGAGCAGAACGCGATCGTACAGGAGAAGTCGGACGTGTGGCGCGAGCTGCGCGCACGCGGGCTCGGTGAGCTGAATCCACGCTACGCGAGCCGCCGTTTCCGGCAACGGTCCCGTGAACAACGCAGAGCGGGACCGGATGAACCACCAACCGAAGAACGGTGAATGCAAGATCTGAAGACAGCCCTCCTCTCGTTGCAGGAACTGGACGCGGAAATCCTCCAGGCCACGGCGAAGCTGCTGGAGTTCATGCCGCAGCTCGAGGAACTGGATCAGCCGCTGACCGCGCTGGAAGCAGAGGTCGCCGCGACCCGTGCGCGGCTCGCCGAAATGCGCGAGAAGGCCCGCAAGCTGGAATCGGCTGCGGAACAGAAACGGCAGCGGTTGCGCGCCTACGAGGAACGGCTCATGCGCGTCCGCAACTCGCGCGAGGAATCCGCCGCCAAGGTCGAGATGGACCTGATCCGGCGCGCTGCCGATGCGGACGACCAGGAAGCGCTCGAGATGATGGAGCAGCGGACGCGCACGGACCTCAAGCTGGACGACATGGAGAAGCAGCTGGAGAAGCTGCGGGCGGAGCGCGCGCCGCGGCGCGACGAGCTGCTGCGAGCGCGCGACGATGCGCAACAGGAACTCACAGTGCTGCAGGATCGCCGGCAGAACCAGGCGGTCCGGCTGGATGCCGCATCGCTTCGGCTGTATGAACGCGTGCGTTCCGGCCGCGCCGCAACCGTGCTGGCGCCACTGACCGATGAGGGCGCGTGCGGCCACTGCTTCAACATTCTGCCACTGCAGGAGCAGAGCGAGATCCGCAACGGCACCAGGCTGCGCCGCTGTGAAGCGTGCGGCGTGATCCTCTACGCGGGCTGACGTGCAGAGCACGCCGCGTCGCGCTCTGCCGGTCGCACCGACCGGCCCGACCCGGCGGCCAGCGCCCGCACTCTCCTGATGGACACCGCCATGGCTGTGGAAGGCGAATCGCCCCAGGCGGGCATTCAATCGCCGCGTGAGCCGCGCTTGCCGCCGTTGCGTCGCATCTGGGTCTCGCGCGGCGATGCCGCGGACGCCGACATTGCACGGCTGCACGAGTCGCTCCAGCTCCCCGATTCGCTGTGCCGCCTGCTCGTACTGCGCGGCTACGCCGATGTCGGAGCCGCCAGCCTGTGGCTCAAGCCACGGCTGGAACGGCTGCACGATCCGCTCGGGCTCACCGACATGGCACGCGCAGTGGAACGGGTGAGCCGGGCGCTCGACCGCGGCGAGACCATCCTCGTGCACGGCGATTACGATGTGGACGGGATCTGCAGCACAGCGCTGTATACACGGGTGTTCCGATCGCTCGGCGGCGTTGTCGTGCCGTTCACGCCGCTGCGCCTGCGCGACGGCTACGATCTGACGAGTGCCGGCGTGCAGGCCGCAACGCGTGCGGGCGCCACCCTCATCGTCACGGCGGACTGCGGAACAGTGGCGCATCCGGCGGTGCAGGAAGCGGCCGCGGCCGGCATCGACGTGATCGTCACCGATCACCACACGCCGGGACCGACGTTGCCGGGAGCGGTCGCCATCGTCAACCCGAACCGGACGGACTGCGACTATCCCGACCGCTCGCTGGCGGGCGCGGGTGTCGCGTACAAGCTGTGCCATGCGCTGGTGGCGGCGCGCGGCGGCGATCCCGCCTCGCTCTGGTACTATCTCGACCTGGTCGCGGTCGCGACCATTGCGGACCTCGCCCCGCTCAAGGGCGAGAATCGCATCATCGCACGCTACGGATTGAAGGTCCTGGCCCAGACGCGCAATCCCGGACTGCGCGCACTGCTGGCATCTGCGGGCATCGACACATCGGGCCCGGTCGCCGGCGGCCAGGTCAGCCACGTGCTGGCTCCACGCATCAACGCGGTCGGGCGCATGGGCGATGCCAACCGCGGTGTCGCACTGCTGCTGACGGATGATGAAGCGGAAGCGACGCAGCTGGCTGCCGTGCTGGAGGAGGAGAATCGCATCCGCAAGGCCGTGGACCGCCAGACGTTGCAGGAAGCGCTCGAGATGCTGGAACGCGACTACGATCCCGCGCGCGACTACGGCGTCGTGCTGGCGGGTCGGAACTGGCACCCGGGCGTGATCGGCATTGTCGCATCACGCGTTGTCGAGCGGGTGCAGCGGCCGACCATCATGATCGCGATCGACGAAAGCGGCGAGCGGGCGCGCGGCAGTGCACGGTCGATCCCCGGCTTTCACCTCTATGAGGCGATCCGCGATTGCGGCAGTCTGCTCGAGCGATTCGGTGGCCACCGCCAGGCTGCGGGTCTCGACATTGAGCCGTCCCGCATCGACACGTTCCGTGCGGCGTTCAACGAACGGGCGCACAGCGTGCTCGGTCCGGACGACGTCGCGGCGCGCGTGACCATTGACATGGATGTCGCGCTACGCGACGCGAACATCGAGCTGATCGACCTGATGAGACATTTCGGGCCGTTCGGCATGGGCAATCCCGCGCCGCTCCTGGCCAGCCGCGGCGTCCGGCTGATCGGCGCGCCGCGTATCGTGCGTGACGAACACGCCAAGCTCTACGTGACGGACGGTACGGCGCGCATGGACGTTATCGGATTCGGCATGGCGGATCGCGTGAGCGACCTGCAGGCGGGCGCCGCGATCGACATCGCCTATCACCTGCAGGCGGACGAGTGGAACGGGCGGCGCCGGCCGCAGGCCCGGCTGGTCGACCTGCGACCCGCGTGAGGATCATTGCCGGCCGCTGGCGGGGGCGCCTCATCGATGCGCCAGCCGGACGGACGACGCGGCCCACCGGCGATCGTGTGCGTGAAGCCTGGATGAGCGCACTTCAGTTCCAGCTCGAGGACAGCCGCCTTGTCGACCTGTTCGCCGGGTCCGGTGCGCTCGGGCTCGAGGCATTGTCGCGCGGCGCCGCCCACGTCACCTTCGTCGAGACCGGCGGGCGCGCACTCGCCGCGCTGCGCGCCAACATCGAGAAGCTGGGGGCGACAGAGCAGAGTGAGATCGTGCGCCGCGACGTGCTCGACTATGTGACGCAGCTCGTGCCGGACTCGTTCGACATCGCACTGGCGGATCCGCCCTGGCGCGAAGGTGCGGCGAGCCGGCTGGTCGAGCGATTCGGCGAGCAGCCGTTCGCCGGCAGCCTGTGGGTCGAACACGGCATACGCGAAGCGCTGCCATCGCTGCCGGGTGCGCGTACCCGGCGCTACGGCGCTACGGCCATCACCTCCATCCCCGCGAGCACATGAGCGAAGGCACGGAGACGGTCGCGATCTACCCGGGCTCGTTCGATCCGATCACGCGCGGGCACGAGGACATCGTGCGGCGCGCACTCGCATTCACGGACCGCGTGATCGTCGCGGTCGCACACCGGCGGACCCAGCGCAAGGACGGCCTGTTCCCGATCCGCGAGCGACTCGCCATGATCCGTGAGGCGTTCATCGATGAGCCGCGCGTGATCACGACCGAGTTCGATGGCCTGCTCGTCGATTTCGCGAAAGAGCAGGACGCACGTCTCATCATCAGGGGCCTGCGCGCCGTCGCCGACTTCGAGTACGAGTTCCAGATGGCCCTCATGAACCGGCAGCTGTGGAACGATCTCGAGACGATCTTCCTGGCGCCCGATGCGCGCTATACCTTCCTGTCGGCGTCGCTCGTGCGCGAGATCGCGTCGCTCGGCGGCGATGTCACGGCACTCGTCTCACCCCACGTCATCGCCGCACTCAGGAAACGGTTCGGCGCGACTTCCGCGTGAGCACGTTTCCCGTTGCCGTCCGCGAACGGGCGCGCGCACTGCAGCGCCGCATCGTCTTCGCGGAGCCGGACGACGCGCGCACGCTCGAGGCCGTCGTGCGGCTGGCGGCGGAAGGCCTCGTGCGTCCGGTCCTGCCCGGCCGGCCCCATGACGTCGCCCGGATCGTGACTGGCGCGGGCGGTGATCCCGCTCGCATCGACGCGGTCTGGCCGGCCACGGTCGGGGCGGAGCAGGCGCTCCGCGAAGCGCTGATCGCCGATCTGCTGCAACGTCGAGCCGCGCGCGGCATGACGCGCGACCAGGCCGAGCGACAGATCGAGGATCCGCTGCTGCTGGCCGCGCTGCTGGTGGGGACCGGCCGCGTGGATGGCGGCGTTGCCGGCGCCGTGAACACGACCGGCGCAGTCCTGCGCGCTGCCATCACCGGCATTGGCACGGCGGCTGCCGTGCACACCGTCTCGTCCAGCTTCTACATGGTGGTGCGGCCGTTTCGCGGCACGACCGGGGAAGAGGTGCTCACGTTCACGGATGCCGGCGTGCTGCCCTCACCCACCGCCGAGCAGCTGGCGGACATTGCGATTGCAGCTGCGCACGAGAGGCGCACGATCGTGGGCGACGAACCGCGCGTCGCCTTCCTCTCGTATTCCACGAAGGGCAGTGCGGACGGACCGGAAGTCGACAAGGTGCGTGCAGCACTGGCGCTGTTCCGGGAACGGGCGTCGGATGTTGCCGCCGACGGTGAGCTTCAGGCGGACGCCGCGCTGATCGAGAGCGTTGCACGACGCAAGGCACCGGACTCGCCGCTCGCCGGCAGTGCCAACGTGCTCGTCTTCCCCGATCTGGACGCCGCCAACATTGCGTACAAGCTGGTGCAGCGGCTTGCCGGTGCCGAAGCATTCGGCCCCATCCTCCAGGGTCTGCGCCGGCCGTTCAACGACCTCTCGCGCGGCGCCACGAGCAACGACATCATCACGGTCGCATGCATCACGGCATTGCAGAGCCGGAACTGCTGACGCGGGAACGCCGCCGTCAGGGCGACCGTCAGGCTGCGGCCGCGCGGCGCCGGGCTTGCCGCGGCGCGGGTCCGTCCAGCATCTTGGCGGCACACCGGGAGGGGAGATCATGAGCTTCGACGTCCAGAAGAGGAACGACATTACGGTCATCGATGTCAAGGGCCAGCTCATCGTGGGCAACCGCCAGGAGCTGAAACAGAAGGTGCTCGACGAGCTGGAAGCGGGTGCGCGCAAGTTCCTCGTCGACTTCGCGGGGACCGGATACATCGATTCGAGCGGTCTGGGCGTGCTGGTCAGTCTCTCCAAGAAGATCCGCGAGCAGGGTGGCGAATTGCGGCTGGCCAACCTGAACGAGGATCTGCGCACGCTGTTCGAGCTGACCAAGCTCGACACGCTGTTCCAGATCGCGAACAACCGCGAGGACGCGCTGGCGTCGTTCTGAATCGCCGCGCCGCGATCGAACGGCCAACGGACCATGGGCGATCTGACGTACGAGCTGCCCAGCGACCTGCGCACCATCGAGACGTTCGTCGAGTCGCTGCTCGAACACGGGCGGCGCATCGGCTTCAACGCGGACCGGCTCCGTCTCAATCTGCGTGTTTGTGTGAGCGAGGCGATCGCCAATGCGATGCTTTACGGCAATCGTCAGGACCCCGGCAAACGCGTTCGCATCCATGCCCGCTTTGCGCCCCACCAGATCACCATCCGCGTCACCGATGAAGGACGTGGCTTCGACCCGAGCCGTCTGCCCGATCCCACGACGCCCGCCAACATCAGGCGCAGCCGCGGTCGCGGGATCTTCCTTATCCGGCAGCTGATGGATGGCGTGCAGTTCAACGAGAAGGGCAACTCGATCGAGATGGTGCTGCTCAACGGCCCGGGCGGCCCGGTCGCCCACAGTGCATGACCACGTCACAACGAATCGACGCGTCTTCGCTGCCCTCCGTCGTCCGAACGCTGCTCGATCTGTTCCGCGAGATCCACCCGGCGGCGGATGCGCACCTGGTGCGGGGCACGGACGGCGAGGACGTGGTGCGTCCGCTGGCCACCGCGTCGGACCCGTCCCGCGAGTACCACTGGCTGGGTGAGATCGACGAGGACGCCCCACGCCTCTGCATCGGTCGCGGACACGCGCCGCCCGACCAGGTCGAGCGCCTCGTCGCAGCCATCAGCAGCTCCCTCGGCCACGAGCGCGAGGCCCGATCCACTGCGCAGGAGCTCTCCGATCGATACGAGGAGATCAACCTCCTCTACTCGATCAGCGAGATCCTCGGCGCCGTTCGCTCGTTCGAGGAAGGCGCCCAGCGTATCCTCACCGAAGTGATGGATGTGCTCTCTGCCCGCCGCGCATCGCTCTGGGTCTACCGCGAAGAAACCGACGTCCTCGACCTCGTCGCCGCAGTCGGTGAAGACGGAATGACAGGCCCCATCGATGCATCCGCTTCCGAGACCGCGACTGCGTGGGTGTTCCGCGAGAAACAACCGATGAACGTCGAGCGCGAGCCGTCGACCGGTGTCGAGACGGGCCGGCCACGGGCGCGCGGCGGCGAAGCGTTCCTCTCCGTCCCCATCAATTACACACCGCCCGACAGCGCTACGCGCACCGTCGGTGTAATCACGCTGATCGGCCGGCGAGGCGGCACCCGCTTCACCAGTAGCGATGAACGGTTGCTCTCCGCCATTGCGAGCCAGATCGGCGCAGCGATCGAGGCGCACCGCCTGCTCGCCGAGAGCCTGCGCCAGGAACGCGTGCTGCGCGAGCTCGAGCTGGCTCACGATCTGCAACTCAAGCTACTGCCCGCTCCCGAGTCGTTCGGTGAAGGTCCGGCCATTGCCGCGCGCTGCGTGCCCGCTGATTCGGTCGGCGGCGACTTCTATCAACTCTACAGGCTGAGCGGTGACCGCCTCGGCCTGCTCATCGGCGACGTCTCCAGCCACGGCTTCCCGGCCGCTCTCATCATGGCCCTCACCATGAGCGCGATCGGCATCTATGCGAAGGAAGAGGAAGCGCCGGCCGAAGTCCTGCGACGCGTACACCGTGCGCTCATCAAGGAGCTCGAATCGACCGAGATGTACCTGTCCCTGTTCTACGGCGTGCTCGACTCCGGTCAGGGCCGCCTCGATTACGCCAATGCCGGACACCCCCAGGCCTATCGTGTCGATGGTGAGGGCCGCATGGCCCGGCTCGGTGCGACCGGACCGCCCCTCGGCGTCACACCCGTCGAGCCCTACGGCGCCCGGTCCGTGCCCTGGTCAGCCTCCGACATCCTGGTCCTGTTCACCGACGGCCTCTCCGATGCGCTCGCCCATCGCCTCGGCAGCTCGGACGGCGAGATCCGACTCGTCCGCCACGTCCTCGAGCATCGCGACGATCCGCTCGAATCCGTCATGGACGAAATCTTCGCGGCCGCTGAAGAGCCCAGCGACGCGCCACCCGACGACCGCACGCTCCTGATCGTTCGCGGCTGACTCGCCGTGCACGCCCGCAAGTCGCTCGGCCAGAATTTCCTCGTCGATCCCAACATCCAGCGCAAGATCGTCGAGGCCGCCCGCCTCGACGCCGACAGCGATGTGCTCGAAATCGGGCCCGGCCACGGCGCCCTCACACGCCACATCGCAGGCAATGTCCGACGGCTCACCCTGGTCGAGCTGGATCGCGACCTCGCCGCCGCGCTCCGCCAGACCTACCACGGCCGCGACGACGTCGTCATCCTCGAACGCGATATCCTCGAAACACCACTCGATACGTTGGGCGACGACGCAAACCGCCGCATCGTCATTGGCAACATCCCCTACTTCATTACGACACCCATCCTCTTCCACCTGCTCCGCCGCAATTGGCGTCCGGCACACATCGTGCTAATGGTTCAACGGGAGGTTGCAGACAGGATCGTGGCGACCTCCGGAGAGGCCTTCGGGGCCCTGTCTGTCGGCGTGCAGTCCGTCGCACGGGTCGACCGGTTGTTCCGTGTCAGCCGCAAGGCGTTCCGGCCCGTGCCCAATGTAGACTCGACACTGCTGCGCATCACGCCGCTCAGACCGTTTCCGCTCAGTGCCGGGGAGGAGACCGACCTGCGCGTTCTCACCCAAGCCGCCTTCGGGTGGCGACGCAAACAGCTGCAGCGTACGCTGCGATCCGCACCCGCCTACCGGCTCGACGCCGATGACGTGCGCCGCACCGCAGCAGCAACCGGCCTCGACCTCGGCAACCGACCCGAAAACCTCTCGACTCCTGACCTCATCCGCCTCGCTCGCGCTCTACGCGAAGCCGGCAGACCGGCTCATCCATGATGGGGATCAAGCGCTTCGTCTTCGGAATGGCCGCGGCCGCAACCGCCGCCCTCGTCTTCCGGCGTGCCGCCGACTCCCAGTTCGCCGCCGCTCCGCTCCGCGCCAACGGCGCCGGCCACGACGGCAACGGCTCGGCTTCCCGCAACGGATCCGGCTTCGCCGACGACGCCGGCACCCGCCGCCTCATCGGCATCATCATGCACGAACTGAGGACGCCCACCTCCATTATCCTCGGCTACCAGGAGCTGCTCTCCGAAGGCCTCCTCGGGCCCGTCAACGACCGCGCCCGCGATGCCCTCGATCGCATCCGTCGCGCTGCCGGTCAGCTCCGCGACCTCACCGACGGCCTCCAGATCCTCACCGGCGACCTCCCACGACGCCACAATCCCGGGCCCGCCTCCACCGATCTCGCCGCCGCCGCCCGCCGCGCCGTCGACCTCTCCGCGCCCGACGCCGATGCCCGCGGTGTCGCCCTCCAACTCGTCGTCGACGGTCATCCTGTCGCCGCTGCCGATCCCGACGCCGTCGAGCGACTGCTCGACCTCCTCCTCGCCGCCACCATCCGCGCTCGCCACGACGGCGACGTCCAGATCCTCGTTGCCGGCGACACCAAGACCGTTTCCGCCACCACCCGCGGCGCCCGCTTCGATGCCCTCGCCGACCTCGCTTCCATCAATGCCAGACCCGACGACATCGACTCCGCGCTCGGACTCCGCCTCGCCATCGCCCACCGCATCGCCGCTGCCCTCGGTGGACGCCTCCTCCCTCGGCCCGACGAAATCGCACTCTTCCTGCCTGCCGCTCCCGCCGAGGTAACCGCCACCGCCATTGTCTGAGGGGTCCGATCGTTGACGGTCCGACCGCGTCGGGGTAGGTTGTTTGTGAATGGTTTCACAAATGACCGGCGGGCGCGACGTGAAGAAGGTCTCGCAATCCACGGTGGGCCGGCTGTCCCTGTATCTGCGGCTGCTGGCGGAGTTGCAGAGCGAAGGCGTGCGGACGTTGTCGAGCGGCGAGCTTGCGAGCCGATGCGGGACGACGGCGGCGCAGGTGCGCAAGGACCTGTCGTTCTTCGGCACGTTCGGGAAGCGTGGACTGGGCTATTCGGTACCGGAGCTGATTGCGGCGCTGCGCTCGATTCTGGGTCTGGAGCGGCGCTGGCGGGTGGGGCTGGTGGGGGCGGGCCGGATCGGGGTCGCGCTGCTGGGCTACCAGGATTTCCGCGAGCAGGGCTTCGACATCGAGGCGGTGTTCGACACGGATGTGTCGAAGGTGGGTCAGACGCGTCACGGGGTTGAGGTACGTGCGGATTCGGAGATGGAGCGGGCGCTGTCGGCGGAGGGGATCGACATAGTGATTGTGGCGGTCCCGTCGGACGCAGCGCAGTCGGTCGTGGACCGGGTGGTAGCGGCGGGTGTACGTGCGATCCTGAACTTTGCGCCGACGAAGCTGGACGTTCCGGCGGGTGTTGCGCTGAAGAACGTGAACATGGCGGTGGAGCTGGAAGCGCTGTCGTACGCGCTGGCGAACAGCGGTCGCAGAGTGCGCCGCCCGCTGCCCGCAGTGAAGCGGTGATCGGAGCGGGTGACGGCGCGGATGCGGCGAGATGGCAAAGCGTTTCCGTGCAACCATTCGGAGAAACGCCGTTGATCCGTTGACGATGCCCACGCGTGCCCGGATTACCAGCGAGATCGGCCGGCTGCGGTCGGTGCTGTGCCACACACCGGGCCGTGAGCTTCTGGCGGTGACGCCGGCCACGCGCGAAGACTTTCTCTACGACGACATCATCGATCTGGACCAGGCGCGGCGCGAGCATCAGCGGTTCACGTCGATCCTGTCGCGGTTCTGCGAAGTTCACGCAGTGATCGAGCTGCTCGAGGAGGTAGTGGACTTTCCGGGTGTGCGGCCGTTCCTGATCGAGCGGGTGATGGATGTTGCGCAGTCGGAGCCGTTGGGGAGGCAGCTGCTGGAGATACCGGCGTCCGAGCTGGTGGCGCAGTTCGTGGAGGGCCGGCGCGTGGAGGAGGGTCCGCTGCAGCAGCTGCTCAATGCGTCGAGCTACGATCTGCCGCCGCTGCCGAATCTGTTTTTCACGCGCGATGCGGCGATGGTCGTGGGTGATGGCGCGATCATCGGATCGATGCGATACACGGCGCGCTGGACGGAAGAGATCCTGATGAAGGCACTGTTCCGCTACCATCCATCGCTGTCGAATCGCGGCATCGTGTACGATGGCAGTGAGGAGCGTCGCGCGGGCTACACGCTGGAGGGCGGCGACCTGCATGTGCTGCGGCCGGACCTGGCGATGGTCGGACTGTCGGAGCGGTCGAGCCCTGCGGCGTTCGACGTGCTCGCGGAGCGGCTCGTTCGCGAGCAGGGTATTGCCGACATCCTGGTCGTCGTGATTCCGGCCGATCGTGCGGATCGTGCGTTCATCCATCTCGACATGATCTTCACCATGGTGGATCGCGAGCACTGCGTGATCTTCCCGCCGAGCTTCACCGGGCCGACGCGCAATCCCGTACTGCATTTTCGCGCCGGCCGGGCGGGCATGCGCGAGATGCCGAACCTGTTCACTGCACTGCGCGAGGTGTCGCTGCCGCTGGACCCGATCTTCTGCGGCGGGACCGAGCGTTCGTTCCAGGAGCGTGAACAATGGACGAGCGGATGCAACTTCGTCGCCTTGCGGCCCGGCCTGGTGCTCGGGTACGCGCGCAACGAACGGACGTATGAGGCCATGCGTCGTGAAGCGGGGTATCGCATTGTGGAATCGCTCGAATTCCTGACGGGCGAGGTGGATGTCGGGGAGGAAGAGAAGGTGGTGATCACGTTCGAGGGATCGGAACTGGTGCGGGGTGGTGGAGGACCGCGCTGCATGACCTGCCCCATCCGGCGCGATCCGGTCGAGTGAAGCAGGCGCCGGACGCGGCGACCCTGCTTCCCGCGGGTCTCCTGATCGACACGGCGAGGCGCAGCGAGACGGGTATTCGCATCGCGCTGCCGCCGCGGCCACAGGGTGCGCGGCCGCCCTATCGTCTCGGTTGGGCCGAGGCTGAGCGCGCCCGCTGGCTCGCCCGTGAGGTCCGTCGTTTCGGTCAGGGCTGGGCGGATCCGGGTGACGACGCCGGTTCGCCAGCGGATGGACTGCGCGACCTCGACTACGTCGTCGTCGACCTCGAGACGACCGGTGGTTCCGCATGGCAGGGCCACCGTATCACGGAGGTGGCCGCAGTCCGCATGAGCGGCAACGGTCGAATTGTCGACGAGTTCACCACACTCATCAATCCGGACCGGCCGATCCCGCCGTTCATCACCCGGCTGACTCGCATCACGCCTGCCATGGCCGCGCGTGCGCCGTTGTTCGCCGACGTGGCCGACGCCGTGCGACGCGCCGTCGCCGACGCTGTCTTCGTCGCCCACAACGCGCCCTTCGACTGGCGCTTCCTGAGCACCGAGCTGGCATGGGTGCAGGGCCGGCCGCTGCAGGGACGGGTGATCTGCACCGTGCGGCTGGCGCGCCGCGTCGTGCCCGAGATGTCACGTCGTTCGCTGGATGCGCTCTCCAGCTTTTTCGGTGTCGAAAACCCGGCGCGACACCGCGCCTTCGGCGATGCGCGCACGACCGCCATCATCTTCGGCCGCATGCTCGAGCGGCTCGACGAACTCCAGATCGAGAACTGGGCCGCACTCGAAGCGCTGCTCGGCAGGCGGGCACCTCGCCGCAAACGCCGCGCTTCGCCCGAACCCGTGAGCGACGCATGACACCTCACACGCGCGCCCGATTCCCGCTCGTACGAACGCGCAGTCTCGGCGCGTTCCGCATCCACGCCATCGAAGCAGGACTGCAACGCCTCGATGGTGGCGCCATGTTCGGCGTCGTACCCAAACCGCTGTGGGAAAAGCGCATCCCCGCCGACGAGCGCAACCGTATCCCGCTCGCACTCCGCTGCCTGCTCGCCGAAACCTCCGACGCCCTCGTCCTCATCGACAACGGCGCCGGCAACAAGGAGAACGAGAAGTTCCGTGAGATCTACGGCATCGAGAACGAACCCTCGACCACCATTGCCGCGCCCGCAGGCTTTCCCACCCGCCTCGAAGAAGGTCTCGCCTCCATTGGCTTCACGACCGATGATGTCGATGTCATGATCGACACGCATCTCCACTTCGATCACGCCGGCGGCAACACATTCTTCGATGCCGAAGGCAACATCCGCCTCAGCTTCCCACGTGCACGCTACATCGTCCAGCGCGGCGAGTGGCACTGGGCACACGTGAAGAACGAACGGATAGCCGCCAGCTACCTGCCGCACAACTTCGACCCCGTCGAACAGGCCGGCCGCTTCGCCTTCGTCGATGGCGAAACCGAGATCGTCCCCGGCGTCACCGTGCGACCTACACCGGGCCACACACCGCACCACCAGTCCGTCATCCTCCGCTCCGATGACGAGACCGCCATCTTCCTCGCCGATGTCGTACCGACCTCCGCCCATCTGCCACTTCCCTGGTGCATGGGCTACGATGTCGAACCGCTCGTGACTCTCGAATCCAAACGCACGCTCTACGAACAGGCACGCCGCGAAAACTGGCTCCTCGTATTCGAGCACGACCCAGCCGTCGCCTGGGGACGGCTGGATCCGGCTTCGCAACGGCCGGTACTCCTGACGGAGTCGGATTGAAACGCGTTTTCCGCGGCTGGTTTCTGGTGCTGGTGATGGTCCATGCGCGCCGCCATGATCGAGTTCTGCGGGGTCGTTGCCGGCGCGTTGCCCGAGGTCGGTCACGCGGCCAGCCCCTTGATTTTATGCAATTCGTTCCGCGCGCCGACGCTGCT
>Ga0302046_10001192_pt1 | contig 24484 bp, 9 predicted proteins | sample RVTome_11_FD_200261 | JGI IMG/M metagenome (GOLD analysis project Ga0302046, IMG submission 200261) | Soil microbial communities from uranium-contaminated site in the Upper Colorado River Basin, Wyoming, United States - RVT147D111 (version 2) ... | reverse complement strand
ACCCCGAGGACTGCGGCTCCCTCTCCCGCCGGGAGAGGGCGGGGGTGAGGGGCCTTTCCATAGCCGTGGTACCGAACGTTTCATTCCCATCTAGCCCCCTTCGGGGGTCCGTGCTTTAGGCGGCTCTGCGAGCCCAGGTTCCGGGAGCGAGCCCACCCGCACGTGCCCGGAAGAAAAATCAAAAAGCCAGGGAATCGTGGAATGCCATTCACGTAGGAAGGGGTTGACCACGATGAAAACCAGCGCCACCACCCCTCAACCCACTTGTCCAGGCGGCTCGCCCTGGAGCCGCCACTTCCCCGGCCTAGGATGGCCAGGGCTCCTGAGTCTGGCTTTGTCCTGTGTTTCCTGCACGAAACAGTCGGGCCAAAGCCCGTTGGCGTCACCCCCATCACCAGTACTGGCCCAGGTTGGTGACGTCTCCATCAGCCCGGCACAATTCCAAGCCGAGTTAAGCCAACGCAGTCAATCCAGTCCGGAACGCTACCAGTCTCGAGAAAGCCTGCGGGAACTCTTGGATAAACTCGTCCTCGAGGAGGTCCTTCATCAGCGGGCCAAGAGGGAAGGTTACCAAAGGCACAAGGAGATCCAGGCCACTCTTCGGCGGATGATGATTCACAGGCTAGAAACGGACTGGATGGAGGATCATCCGGTTCCGCCCATCTCCGAGGCCGACACCGAAGCCTTCTACCACCAACACGCTGATGAGTTCAGCCTTCCCGAGCAACGGCTGGGCGCGGTGCTGTTTCTGCGCACGCCCTTGACCGCGACGGATGAACGGGTCGGCGAACTGCATGCCCGCATGAAATCCCTCCGCAGCCAGGCCCTCCTTGAGGAGCAGCTTGGCGAAGCCAACAAGGGGTTTGGCCTGCTGGCGCAACGTCATTCCGAAGACCAGACCACGCGCTACCGGGGTGGGGAATTGGGATGGAAAACGGCGGCGGAAGTCGAGGCGCATTGGGGAAGGCGCGCGTCCCATGCGTTGTTCGAGTTGCAACGGTCAGGGGACATCTCGCCGATCATCGCCACCGAGAAGGGTTTGGTGCTGATCAAACTGGAGGCTGTCCAGCCCGCCTCCTTGAAACCACTGGAGGAAGTTCGAGAAGCGATCCATTACCAGCTCACCCGGGCAAGTGAACACCAACAACGCGAGGCCTTTTACGCCGAGCAGAAAGCCGGAGTCGACATCCAGATCAACACGGCTCTGCTGGGCACCATCCCTCCTCCTTCATCGAACACCCCGGTGCGCCTTCCCGCCCTGCCAGGGGCCACCCGCCTGACACGAACCTCTCACTGACACCTTTCCGTCATGAAAACTCGAAACGACTCAAATCCAATTTGTCGGTCCATGGAAAGTAGCCGCCGAGAGACCAGCCACGTTCCACGTGGTCACGAGGCGTTCTTTGGTGAGCTTGCATGCGAAAGTTCCGCCTCCTCACGCCGACGGCTACCCGTACAGCTCGCCGCCATCCTGCTCCTCACCCTGCCCCTCCAGGCACAAACGATCACGCAACAGATTCCGCTCACCGCGGGATGGAACGCCATCCACATCGAGGTCGAACCCGACATCAACGACATCGACCAGGTCTTCTCCGGCATGCCCATCGAGGCGGTCTGGGCCTTCTTCGACCGAAAGAACGCGGTGGAGTTCATCCAACGCCCAGACGAACCGCCCTGGAACGATCCTAGTTGGCGCCGCTATCTCCCCTCCAACCCGAATACCTTTCTACAGACCCTTTTCACCGTGAATGCCCACCATGCCTATTTGGTGAAGGCCACCAACGATGCGACCTTGACCATCACCGGAACACCACGTATCCCCGCCTTCCGTTGGGTGCCCGATTCGTTCAATCTACGCGGCTTCCCGGTCGATCCCGCTCTTCCCCCGACATTTGGCTCCTTCTTTGCGCCCTCCTCCGCCCATTCGGACCTGCTCATCTATCGATTGGATGCCGGTGGCGAATGGGAACCGGTCGCCCCGCAGGACCAGATGCAATCCGGTGAAGCCTACTGGGTGTATTCGGATGGGGCCTCGGATTTCGATGCGCCGCTCGAGATCGACGTGGGCGCCAATGGTCGGATGGAGTTTTTCGCGTCGCTGGAGGAATTGAACGTGACCTTTCACAACCGTTCGGACGATTTCCTGGGCCGCACGCTCGTCATCGAGAATCAGGCGGGTGGCCCATTGCCGCTCTCGTATTATGACCTGGAATCGGTGTCCGGAAATCCGTGGGTGAATCTCCCCTCCCCCTACAACCTGCCCATCAGTGCCGAAACGACTTTGACACGACGCGTTGCCGTCCGGCGCGGCGACCTTGCCGGAAACCAGTTCGGCACGGTGTTTCAGATCACGGATGGGGCCGGAACACGGCACCTGCTGCCGGTCAGCGCCGAACGGGCCGAAGTGGGGCATCCCCCCCAGGGATTATGGGTGGGCACGGTCATCCTGAATGCGGTGAACGAGGCCAATGGCATTGATCCACAGCAGACAACGCCCACGCAGGATGCCAACGGCAATGGCTCGGAATTCCGGATGCGGCTGATGCTGCATGTGGCTACCAACGCCACCGTCAGCCTGCTCAAGCAGGTCATACAACTGTGGCAGGACGGGGGCTACATTCCGATTCCCATCGCTAATCCCAACCAGCCCCAGTTGCGCAGTCCGGATCCGGACAACCCGGGCCATTTCGTCCTGCTCACCGACGACTTGCGCATCCTTGACTTCGAAGGCGCCACCCTGCGCGATGGGGAACCCGTCGGACGCCGCATCAGTTGTGCGGCGTTCGACTTCCCCGAAACGCACCGTGAGATGGCAGGCTCCCTGGGTCCGGGACAATCGGTGTCCGACACGTTCACCCTGCGTCGATATCATCCGACCAATCCCTTCCTGCACCGGCGCCATCCGGACCATGATAACAAAGACGCCAAGTTTCAAGGGGTCGAGGAAGAAGCCCTCGAGGTGACGCGCACCATTCTTCTGCGGTTTGACAGTGCGCCCCCTCCAGGCGGGTCCGTCAGCGATTACGGATACAACGAGATCCATGGAACGTACCAGGAGGTGCTGCGGGGACTGCACCAGCATGACTTGATCGTCTCGGGCACGTTCCGACTGAATCGCGTCTCCCTGATCGGCGAGCTGAATCCTCCAGCCACCTTCACTGCCTGACTTCAACAAGGCCATCGTCATGAGCAATCAGATCATTCGCAACATCACCCGGAAGATCCTGGCCTGGATGGTCGCCGCCTGGATTTGTGGGACGTGCACAACGCAAGCCGCCTCGCCGCTGGCTACCACATTCCAGGTCACGGCGGATGGAAACCCTCTCGAGGGCGTGGACATCACGGTCACCAAGGCGGTCTACGAAGGCCGCACGCGATTCGTGGCGGAACCCACCTTGACCACCGACAACGACGGCGAGTTTGTCATCGATCCCGTTTCGGTCAACATCGGGGGTTTCCTGGCCGGACACTACCGCTTTGTGCCATCCAAGCCGGGTTACTCGTTCTCCACCCCCGAGGGGTACCTCCTCCTGGTCCCCAAGGACAACACGGGTAACCATTACGAATGGCTCGCGCATCCGCCCAACTTCGAGTTCGAGGCTGTCGAGTCGCCCATTGGCGGACGCCTCGTCAATGAAGCCGACCACGTCCCGGTCGACGGTGTCCGCGTTCGACTGGTCCAGAATGCCCAGGGAAGAGGCGAGGTGCTGACCGATAACCAGGGCCGCTTCTCCTTTGCTGCTCGGGCACTGGGTGATTACACGCTGGAAATCTCCATGCCGGGTGCGTTCGACATGACGGAGGCCCTTCGGAGCATTGAGCTGCAGACAACGCGACTCGACGTTCGGGCGGGAGACACGGAAGCGAACATTGACGTCGATTATGTCCTCCACGGCAGGGTCCGGACACTCCGCGGGCGTTCGGTTTCCGGGGCCACCATCGTGGTGCGGGATCCCGACAACAATGACCTTATCGTCTCCGACAACGTTCAGACCGGCCAGGACGGCCGCTTTGCGATCGCTGGCCTGACCCAAAGGAGCGGCGACGCATTCGCCCGCTACACGATTGAGGTGGTGAAGAATAACTGGAAGGTGACCTCACCCAATCCCCGCACCCGAACACTCGGGACTCCCAATGCCCTGGACTTTGTGGCCGGCCCGGCCCTGACCGGTCGCATCACCCAGGGAACCGACGGGCTGGCCGGGGTCACCCTCCTGGCCACGGATAGCAACGGTGTCCTCCTTGCCCAAACCAATAACAATAGCCAAGGCCATTATACCCTGGTGTTTGACAACGCCACCGAGGTGACCGTCATGGCGAACAAGACAGGATTCACCTTTGTCCCACCCACCCGGGCCGGCCATCCCGGCAACGGGGTGTCCGTCGATTTCACCGCCACCGGCAATGTCGAGGGCCGAATCACATTCGATGATGGCTCACCCCTGGTGGGAATCACCGTTCATGCCTACACCAACTCCAGCCCCTTGCGCATTCCCACAACCACAACCACGGGCGAGAACGGCGCCTATCGCTTTTTGGCGTTGCCGGGAGACGAAGTGACCATTGAACCGCAGCCCCCCGAAGGCATCATTCTTTCATCCCCGCCCATGCCGGTGGTTCCAGGCACGGGCCAAGTTGATTTCGAGGTCATCCAATCCCCCCCCACCATCACGCCCCTGGCGGATCAATTCATGGAGGTCAATGGCCAAAGCCCGGCCCTGTCGTTCCGCGTGGGGGATCGGGAAAGGAATCCGGCCCTGTTGCAAGTAAGCTACGAGTCTTCGGACCCCGACGTTGTTCCCAATAGAGGCGTGCCCAATGTGGTGTTCACGCAATCGGCATCCGGGGACCTTCGGACCGTGCAGGTGGTCCCCGCCCCGGACGCTGCCGGCAACACCACCATCACCCTGACGGTGGAGGATGGCGAAGGTGGAACGGCGTCCACCCGGTTCAACGTGTTTGTGGGCGTCGGTCTGGATCTCCAATACCTGATCACGGACATGGAGGCGCCCCCAGGATTCGAGCCCCTGGAAATCAACGATCCGGGAGACGTGCTGGGATTCATCGGAGACAGAAGCCTACGAACCCCAGCAAGCATAGGCATCGGTCTGGATTTCATCATATACGGCGATTACAGGCTGATGAACCCATACTGGATCAATGCCCAGAGGCTCTATTTCTGGGCGGGGGGAGGGAGTCTCGATTTCATTCCGCTCAGCACAGGAGCCCATTTGAGCATGAAGCAGTTTGCCGATCTGGGGACCGCTGATGGACGGCCGCTACCGCCCCTGGGAGCGCCTGCCCTCTCGTTGAACAACCACCGGCGCGTTTCCGGATCCATGTCCAGTTTCCTGTTCTCCTGGAACGACTTGTGGCATCTTTCTCCGCAAGGAGTGCCTGGTACGCCGATACGGTTCGATGACAAGCAGACCTGGCCCTGGCCGGATCCCGTGTTCCCGCAACCACCCTATTACGGCTGGCAGGATGATCCGGGGTATTCGGTTTTTCCATCGATTGCCTTGGACATCAACAACAGCAATCAGGTCATCGTCACCAAGGCGGAAGGCTCTTTCATCTTTACGGCCATGAACAATTACGTGCGCATTCCGGATGACGAGCAAGCCACGTCGTTTAGTGAAACCCTGCTGGCGTCGGATTTCCACATGCTCGAACTCAACGACGCGGGTGACATCCTGGGAGTCAATGCCACCAACGGCAATATCGCCCTCGGTTCGGTGACCGCCCCCCTCACTCTTCGAACCTTCACGCTCACCGAAACGAGGGGAACCAATTTGCCCACGGCCATGAACAACCTGGGCATCGTGGTCGGCCGATATGAGCTCGGTGGCTTTCGATTCGATCCATCCACCACCAACTTCACGCATCTCGACCTCCTGCCCTTCGACATTAATGACCGGGGCGACATTGTCGGCACCATGAACGGACGTGCGGTGCTTTACCGCGAGCACTCCGGCGGCACCTATTACGACCTGAACGACGTTGCGGTCTCGGACGAAGATTGGGTGTTGACCCGGGCAATGTCCATCAACAACGAGGGGGTCATCGTTGGCAAAGGCATCCTCAACGATGCGGTGGGGAGCTTCGTGGCGAAGATGGCCACGGCGGCTGGACAGGCGATACCCTTTCCGCCAGGCACGACACGGCAGCAGCCCAACATCCGAATCCTGGAGCGTCCTTCCGGCTTCCAAACGACCGATTACTTTTACTGGAGCCCGGCCGATGAGCAGTTGTTTGCCCTGCTCGGAGATGTCCGGGCGGAAATCACATGGCACACCGAAAACCAGGACGGCACCGGTCCGGAGACGACCAACACCATCGTCCGAACCGTCTGGCCGACCGAACCGCAACGTCATGTCATCGGCGCGCCGGTCGAACTCGAACCTCCGGCAGGCGAAAACTTTCCTTACAGCTTTTTCCAAGTCGCCAATTCAAGCGCGGGCGTCACCTCCGTGGATCCGGCGACCAAGGTGTTCAAGGCCGAGCTTGAGGGTTACACCATTCTGCAGTATCACCAATCCAAAGGGCAGCCTCTCAATCCCCAAACCCAGCCCGTCCATTTCGAGATCGTTCGCAGTGATCCCTGGGATGCGCCCGTGTTCCCGAAGCCACCCGCACCGCCGGAGGTGGAGATCGGCCAGGCCGTCCAACCGCCGTTCGGATCCCTGGCCTTTAGCGGGGCCAACGACGTCGTCACGATGCCAAGGTTTGAAGGCTTCCCCAGCAACGAGATCACCGTGGAGCTCTGGGCGAAAAACAGCGGCCAACCCCAGGGCGAAACCCTCATCAGCTATGCCTCCACCAATTCGTTTAACGATCTGATCCTCATCAATCCACTGGACTGGGACATTTGGATCGACGGCAGCCGCCAGCCCGTCAACGGTGCTCCGGCCATCAACGACGACCAATGGCACCATTACGCGGTCACCTGGAAAAGCGAGGGGGGCGAGCTGCGCTTCTTCATCGATGGCACCAATGCCTTCGCCACCACCGGCTTCAAGACCAACTCCATGTTTGGCCAGGGCGGCACCCTGGTGTTGGGGCAGGAACAGGATGCGATTGGCGACCGTTACGACCCGGCACAGGCCTGGTCGGGGCGGATCGCCCAGGTGCGCGTGTGGAACGAGGCGCGAACCGAGACGCAGATCCGTGACAACTTGATCGTGCCGATGACAGGTTCGGAATCCAATCTGGTTTCCCATTGGCCCCTGAATGACGGTGTCGGGTCCCTGGCCCGGGACCTTGGAGTGAACCGCAACCATGGCCGCCTCAGCCCTGAGACCACTTGGAGTTCCTTGCCCCCGCCCGGCTTTTCGAACCAGGCCAATGATTACCCGGGCCGCAACGGGTATGTGCTCAGTGCCCTGGCCTTCTACGATGGCGAAGGCCCCGACCGGGCTTACGACCGGGCCAAACGCACCGGCCCCATCATCCCTGTCAACAAGTACGAAAACGGCATGACAGACATGGGTGGGGACTTCCTCGATTCGGAGGAAACACGACTCATTGTGGCATGGTATCGGCGGAATCGAATCGGCGTCGCCTGGCCGGATGTGGCTCTCTCGTATCTTCCGGAGTGGCCGGACCATCCTGAAACCCTTCTGATCTCCTCGCTGAAGGATTCGCCTCTTCTTGATGCCGTCAACTTTCCCGACAAGCGGATCTATCATCAGGCCGACTGGACCCGGCCGGGCTTCAATCCCAATGAGGAGCATGCGGGGATCTTCGAGGACAAGGTGACCGCCTTGCGGAATGACCTGAACGGAATCCTGGATGTCTCGCAACCCTACACCCTGCTCAAGTATCGCAATCCCTTCAGTGGTGATTGGCAGATGAAGGTCTTCGCCGTGGTGGCCCAGGATGCCGAACATCCATTTCGCTACCCCCAACAGGCGGCCCAGGAAATTCAACCGCCTTTCCCCCTCCACCTCCTGAACCTGTGCGATCAAACCGAGGTCGTCAGTGGTCCATTGACGCGTGATTACAAGGGCAAGATCTACGCCTACGCCGCCGGGGAAGGGCTCGCCAACAGGGAAGCCGTCATTCGCTACTTCTACCCACTCCAGCCGAGCTACTTTTTCGACCTGAACTTCGACCGGATCCCGGACGAGCTGCCGGGCACGTGTGTCCCCTGGCTCAATCAAATCAACCAGGACCAGGAAGAGCTTCCCCTTGACGTGACTTACGACATCCGTTGGCCCAATGACATTCCCTCCCTGCAGATCGGCTCCACCCTGACTTCGGCCCGGGAGGGTTTGCCGGAGATTTTCGGGCAAGCCGCCGTCCGGGTCGCCTTCGAAGGCGCCAATCCGGTCTATACCGTCGATGGGCAACGGCATTTTCCAGACAATTACGCGCTCAATTCCAGCGTCCGACTCTACGACCCCATCAGCGAACGTCGCGTGCCGCTGCCCAACCTGCCGGACACCATCAAGACTGAGCTGGAACAAACCGGTTCCTTGAAGAACTTTCCCGACCTCCCCTACCACCTGCGCGCCCGGCTGGTCTATGACGATCAGTTCGGCCAGGAATCCCTCATCTACAGGGGGTTCACCGTGTTCAAGGACCAGCCCCCCTCGGACCCACTCCTGCTCCCCAATGTCATGACCCCGGCCGAGCGAGACCGAGCCCTCGAACTCTCCGACAACGCGGCCTGGACCGACACCGTCCGGGAACTCTATGACCTGACCCGCAATCCCAACGGAATTGATCTGGTCAGGCATGGGATTCCGTCGGACTCGGTCATGGTCGGCTTGATCACGGAATACACGTGGATCATGGACATTTCTCCCATCCCTCACACCGGCACCTTCACCGCAACCCAATGGCAACAGTTCCAGTCGGTCAACGCCAATCGTTCCATCGTCGAGACAGGGCAACGCATCGTGACCGAACCGCTGGGGGGCGGGCCCAAGGCCCTGACCGCGGCGCTTCCCTTGAGTGAGGCGGCGGCCGACCTGATGTTGATCGATGGTTCCGACCAGGCCGTGCAGTTCGACGGGGTGGATGACCGCATCGCCTTGGACGATGTCAAAGGCATGCCTACCGGGTCGGTCCGTCACACCATCGAAGCCTGGGTGCGCGTGGACAGCTTGCCGAACTCCGGACAATTCACCTCGCTCCTGCGACTGGGCGGCAATCTCGCATTCCTGCCCGCCGGGACACAAATCTGGGCCGTGGACGAGACGGGGAATGCCCGGATCGGCGCACTCCAGGAAGGCGGATCCTGGGGATTAACCAGTTTTCCCTTTCCCAATGCCGACTGGATCCACCTGGCCACGACCTTCGACGGCGCCACGCTGCGAGCCTATACCAACGGAGTGGAGGCGGCGACGGTGACCAACCTGTTCATCACTTTCGACGATGACGTTCCCTTCGTCCTGGCCGAGCCCTGGCCCGGAACGGTCGATGGGATTGCCAGTCAACCCTTTGGTGGCGCCATCGCCGAGGTGCGGGTCTGGGACCATACACGCACGGCATCCCAGATCAGCCGATTCAAGGATGTCGCCCTGCGCGGCAGCGAAGGGGGGCTGCTGGTCCACTGGCGAGCCGATGAAGGGGCCGGGATGCAGTTGACCGATGCCAGTGGCCATGGCAACCACGGATCGTTGGAGAACCTCCCGGCCTGGATCAACTCCCAGGAGATCCGGATACGCCAACCCAACGGCTATGTCACGCTGGTCGTCAACGATGATCCCGACCTGCCCGGGCTGCCGGTGACATTCCAGGTGATCCAGGTGGATGTCACCGCCGGCTTCTTCGCCGGCGACCTGCGCGTCATCGCTTCCGACAATGTGTTCGATGAACGACTGACGCTGCGGCACAGCGGTGACTTCGGGTTCCAACCCGATCAATTCGAGTTCGAATGGTACGCCCACAACGGCGGCGACCCATTCGACATCGCCGACGAAACCGGGGATCCGGCGAGCGGCTGGGGGGCGCCCTTCTTCATGGGTCCGGACCTGAACTCCATCACCCTGGGTGAAGGCGGCAAGTCGAGTGTGCTCACCATTTCAGACAACCGCTGGATCATGCGATTCCGGCCCGTGCCCGGCAGTCCCATGGAAGGTTTGCTGGGAACCGGCTGGAGCGATTGGGCCGGCGCTCCCAACAAGGTGCCCAAGGAAGCCATGCTGGCCGAGGGCTGGATCAAACGCGTTACGCAGGCCTTGAATGCCTTCGATGCCCGCACCGACGATTTCCGCAACTCCGAGGCCAACACCTTCGCCAGCCTTCTGGTCTCGGCCGGACGCCGCTACGAAGGTGACATCGCCTTCAACCCCGACGCGGACAACATCAACACGATCGGCCTCATCGAAGCCTACCAGACCGTCCTGCATCGTGGCGCCAACCGGAGCATCAACAACAACATCGACAACGGCCCGGCCAACGACGCCCTTCTGCTGGCCTCCTCCAAGATCGCCGATCTTTACATGCTCCTGGGCAACGAGGCGTATTCGGACGCGGTCGATCCCACGATCGGTTTCACCACCTCCGACGGCCAGGCCGGCACGTTGGCACCATCGATCTTCTCCTTTCAAAACCAGGCCGATTCGCTGCTGGAAGAGGAACTGGGCCTGCTCCGTGGGCTGGATCAAAACCTTGGCGCTCCGGCCTATAACCGTTTCCCCTGGAATTTCACGCACGGCAATGGACAGTTGGCCTACCAGCAGATCTACAACATCTTCGACACCCAGACCCGAAATCCGATTACCGGCCAGATCGTGCCGCCGGATGGATTCATCGATGTCAATGATGCCGCCACGCTCTATCCACAGGGTCATGGGGATGCCTGGGGACATTACCTGACCGCCGCCACGGTCTATTACGACCTGCTCGGACACACCAACTTCAACTGGCGGCCGCGGACGGAGTTCGTGCTCCTGGCCGGGGTGCCGGTCGAGGTCGATTACGAGGACGAACGCAAGTTCGCCTCCATCGCCGCCGCCAAGGCCAAGGCCGGGTCCGAGATCGTCAACCTCACCTACCGCCTCCACTACGTCGATGATCCCGCCGGCCAATGGCAGGGATACAAGGACACCAATCCGGATCGGGCATGGGGTGTGGACGAATGGGGACGGCGCGCCGGGCAGGGCGCCTACTTTGACTGGGTGACGGCCAATGCCATCCTGCCCGCCCAGGATCCTGATCCATCCCACGACGGCATTCAAAAAGTCGATCGGACCACCGTCCCGGAACTGCGGGAAATCGCCTCCGAATTCCAGGCCGTCCAGTCCCAGCTCGACAACGCCGACATCGGACTCAACCCCGTCGGCCTCGCCAAGGGGGCCGTCTCCTTCGACATCGATCCGGTCCTCCTTTCGCTGCGCGGCCAGGGTCACTTCGACCAGATCTACGAGCGCGCCCGCAATGCCATGGAGAACGCGGTGACGGTCTTCAACCACGCCAACGATCTCACTCGAAACCTCCGCCGCACCCAGGATTCGCAAGCCGACTTCGCCAGGAATGTCGACGCGCAGGAGCAGGACTACCGCAACCGGATCATCAAGATCTTTGGGTATCCGCATTCCGGAAAAATCGGGCCCGGAAATCCCTATCCTTCGGGTTACGACGGGCCCGATCTGTTCTTCTACAACTACGTGGACGTGCCGACGTTGACGGGAGATGCGTCGCGGGAAGCGGCGACCTTTCAAGCCATCGACATGTTTTTGACCAACACCATCGTGGACGCGTACACCGAGCTGGGAGGCGGGTTCGGCAGCATCTTGCCCGGTGAAGTGCGGTTCGAAATCGCCGAGACAGGCTGGCCGTTCGTGGCCACGCCCGGCTTTGGCTCCCGCCGTGCCCCCGGCGAAATCCAACTGGCCCTCTCCGACATGTTGCAGCACCAGCGAAAACTGGAGAAGGCCCTCCGGGAATACGACAACCACATCGTCAACATCGAATCCGCCCTGGCCGAACTCAAGGCCAAGCACGATCTCGGTGACAATCAGATCTCACGCCTCAACGCACAAAAAGGCACTCTCGAGGAATTCAACAAGACCTTGGGAGTGCTAAAAGCCGCTTCGGTGAGCTTCCAGCGCATCGGCACAGTGATTCGGAATGTCGCTGATGCCGCCAAAGATGCCGTCCCTGATTCTGCGCTGGATATGTTCAGCGCCGTGCATGCCTCCATCAGTACCACCGCGGAAGCCGTGGCGACCACTTTTGAAGTCCTTGGGGATATCGCCGACGTCGCCGAGAACTCGGTGGTGCTGGCCAAGGAAAGCGTCCCCCTGCAAACCGAGATCGATCTGGCCACAACAAACAACTTTTTCGAAGTCCAGCAGGGCGTCAACGAACTGCAGGGCATGATCGCCGAAGAGGCCCCCATGCGGGTCGAACTTTACGCCCTGGCCGAGGCGATCCAGCAGGCCCAGGGCCGCTACCTGGCCAAGCTCCAGGAAGGATTGCGCCTGATCGACGAACGCACCGCCTTCCGCCGCCGCACCGCCGGGTTCGTCTCCGAAAACCGCTATCGCGACATGTCCTTCCGCGTCTTCCGCAACGACGCCATCCAGAAATACCGTGCCCAGTTCGATGTGGCGGCCCGCTATGCCTACCTCGCGGCCACCGCCTACGACTACGAAACCACCATGCTCGGAAACCAGGCCGGCGCCGGACGACAATTCCTCACCGACATCGTCCGTCAACGCGCCCTCGGCGAATGGATCAACGGCCAGCCGGTCGTAGGACGTCATGGACTGGCCGACACCCTGGGGCGGTTGGCCGCCAACTGGAACGTCCTCAAGGGCCAACTCGGCATCAACAATCCCGAGCACGAAGACGCCTTCTTCTCCCTGCGCCACGAACTCTTCCGACATCGGCCCCTCGACTCGGCCACGCCCGGTGAGATCGCCACATCCAGGCGGCGCTGGATTCAGACCTTGAAGAGGCATCAGGTCCACAACCTGTGGGACATCCCTGAGTTCCGGCGTTTCTGCCGCCCCTTCGCCCCCGAGGCCGCCGGGCCGCAACCCGGATTGGTCATTCCCTTCTCCACCACCGTCACCTTCGGTTTGAATCTCTTCGGCTGGCCGCTCTCCGCACAGGACGGCGCCTATGATTCATCCCGCTTCGCCACCAAGGTCAGGTCCAGTAGTGTGCTGCTTGAAAACTACCCAACGTCTCTCTCCCGCACCCCGCGCATCTACTTGGTCCCCGTCGGGACGGACATCTTGCGCGCCGCCCGCGGCAACACCCTCGCCACGCGTGAATTCAACGTCGTGGACCAGAAGATTCCCGAACCCTTCCCCATCGGGTTCTCCGACGTCAATAATCCCGAGTTCATCCCGGAAAACGACAGCCTGAGCGGTTCCTTCATCGAGGTCCGCCGCTTCTCCACCTTCAAGGCGTTCCCCGGCGATGTGGAGGCGTTTGATCCCGTCAACAACGCCCTGAGCGAAAGCCGCCTCATCGGCCGGTCGGTCTGGAACACCCAGTGGATGATCATTATCCCGGGAGGCACCTTCCTCTTCGACGCGGAGGAGGGGCTGGACGAATTTATCCACACCATCGAGGACATCACCCTCTACTTCCGCACCTACGCGGCGTCGGGCAATTAACACTGACACTCCATGAAACCTGCAAGGCGCTCCATGAAAACGAATCCTCACAAATGCCCTGCGAAGGCCGACCACACTCGTAGCCGTCAACGTCGGGAGACGCGATTCAGTGCTTGCCTCTCCCACTTCAACGCTTCGCCAATTCGGCGACAGCCTTTCACGCCACACGTGAACCTGCCGCGGTCCGGATTGGCTAAAGCCAAAACTACGAACCTTGTGGTCCGCGCTTGTAGTCCTGCCTTTAGGCGGTTCGGGAAGTGGATGGATAATGACACCCTCTCCACACCCCCCCTTTGGGCCGCCTTCGTTTGCTTCATCATGACCTCCCTCCCCCAACCCGCCCAAGCCGTCATCCCCGAACCGGACAACGTGATTCACGGCACCATCGTCATTGGCACCAACCAGGTGACCGCGGCGCACAACAAGGTTGTCATCGAAGTACAACGCCTCACGGGAGAGTTGGTCACCAGCTACCGCATGGGAGCCAACCCGGCCTTCGGGGACAACTACGTGGTGCCCATCCCCTTGGAGTCAGCCGGCGCCCCGCTTCACGCCGACGCTTCCATCGAAGGAACGGAACTGGTGGTGCTAGTCAAGGAATACGAACTGGCGCCAGGAACGGGCCACACCGTTCGTTATCAATCCAACTACGTCGTCAATGCGCGCGGGCAGATTGTGCAGATGAATTTTGGTTCCCTGAGCATGCCGGCCGGCTACCCGGCCTGGGAACTGGCCCATGGTTTGCCCCCAGGCAGCGGCCTGCTTGATACAGACGGCGACGGGGACTCCAACCATGACGAATTCGTCGCCGGGACGCATCCGGTGGATCCCGATGACCAATTGTACCTGGTGATCCATTCGGCGTTCCCAGAGGGGGAAGTGCAAGTCCAGTGGCTTGGCCGGCGTGCGGAGGGCATCGGCTATGAAGGAAAGACTCGCCACTATGCCCTCGAGAAGTCGGGTGATCCGGTGGCGTCCACCTGGGATCCCCTGCCAGGACTTGAGGACGTCATTGGAGATGACAACATTCTTGGCGGGATTGAATCCATCACCAATGGTCCTGCCTTCTACCGGGCCCGGGTCTGGCTGGAACCTTGACCCAACAACCCGCTTGTCGAGGCATGAGCAAGAAGATCAGGTGTGAACGATGCGGTCGAAAACAATCGGTAAGTTTACTGGAGGAACTCTGCCGCCACTGCCTGATCGAGTTATCGGTGCACCCGGGAAAATCCCCGGGGAACAAGGCATCTCCCATTCCCAACCCCCGTGGCAAATCCTCTCATCGAAAGCTTCCCCCAGAGAGATGAGTCCATTCAATCAGAATGGCTAACGATACTGCCCCGAGCTGACTAAAGCCAGAACGACAAATGCGTCGAAGTGTGACCCCAATGCAATGACTTCAACCGCTGACGTCGGCGGCTACGGACGTTTGTAGTCCCGCCTTCAGGCGGTCCGGGCGTTCTGAAAACCCGACTCGGTTTGTCCGGTCGAGGTCCACTTCCTTCCGTCGGCGGCTACTTCTTCGGTCGGCGGTTCAGGAGGAAAGCTCGCTCAGCCGCGTGGCCTCCGCTTCCCAGCGGCGGTTGTGTTCCTCGAGCTTGTCCGCGACATCGGCCATTTCCAGGTTGAGGGTTCGAGCCCGGGTGCCGTCCTGGTAGGTGTCGGGATCCGCCAATACTTCCGCGAGTTCGGCGTGACGGCTTTCCAACGCGTGAATGGCAGCCTCCAACTTCGCCACCACCGCCTGCTGTTCCTTGCGCCGGCGGGCCCGCTGCTGCCGCTCCTCGGCTTCGAGCCGTTTCTGCTCCTTGCTTCGGGCGCGGGATCCCGTTTCCACCGGTCGCGTTTCGACGGCAGCGGCGCCAGGATGGGTCGGGTCACTGAAACGCCCCGCGCGCTTGTCCAGGTAATACTGGTAGTCGCCGGGATAATGGGTGAGCCGGCCGTCCTGCACATGGATCACATGGTTGGCGAGTGAGCGGATGAAGTACACGTCGTGGCTGATGAAGACGAGTGTGCCCTCGAACTGGTCCAGGGCGGCGAGGAGGGCATCGACGCTGGACAGGTCCAGGTGCGTGGTGGGCTCGTCCATGAGCAGGAGGTTGGGCGGGTCCAGGAGCAGCTTGACCAGGGCGAGCCGGCTTTTTTCCCCGCCGCTCAGCACCTGGACCCGCTTGAAGACGTCGTCTCCCTGGAAGAGGAACCCGCCCAGCACGGTGCGGACGAATTGCTCGCTCACGCGCTGCGGGGTATCGAGGGCTTCCTCCAGCACGGTCCGCTGGGGCTTGAGCGTCTCGGTGCGGTATTGGGCGTAATAACCGGAGCGCACGTTGTGGCCGAGCCGGCGCTCCCCGCGCTGGACCGGAATGACGCCGGCGAGAATCTTGAGCAGGGTGGATTTGCCTGCGCCGTTGGGACCGACCAGCACGATGCGTTGGCCGCGCTCGGCCTGGAACTGCATCCCCTCGTACACCTTCAAATCCCCGTAGGCATGGTGGATGTCGGCGAGGGTGACGACCTTGAGCCCGCTGCGTTCGGGTTGGGGAAAGCGGAAGTCCAGGGCGCGATCGTCGCCCACGGGCGCCTCGATGCGTTCCATGCGGTCGATCATCTTGAGCTTGCTCTGGGCCTGGGACGCCTTGGTGTTCTTGGCGCGGAACCGGTTCACGAACGCCATCAGACGAGCGATCTCGCGCTGCTGACCTTCGTAGGCGGCCTGAAGCTGGGCCTCGTTGGCCTCGCGCTGCACTTCGTAGTCGTCGTAATTGCCCCGGTAACGGATCAGGCGTGACTGGCGGATCTCAACGATGCTCCCGACGAGCTCGTTCAGGAACTCGCGGTCGTGGGCAATGATGACAATGGCGCCGGGATATTTCCTGAGATAGTCCTGAAACCAGAGGAGAGCATCAAGGTCGAGGTGGTTGGTCGGCTCATCCAGCATGAGGAGGTCCGGTTCCTGCACCAGAAGCCGCGCCAGGTGTGCGCGCATCACCCATCCCCCGCTCAGCTCCCGGGCGGGACGCTCGAAGTCGCGCTCCCGAAAGCCCAGCCCGGCCAGGATGCGCTTGGCCCGGGCTTCAAGCTGATAACCGCCGCGCTCGGCGAAGCGGGCGTGCGGACTGTGCGCGGCATCTTCCGCGACGGCGTCGGGCGCGGCGTCCATGGCCTTGATCTGCCGCTTCAGATCGCGCAGCTCCTCATCGATGGCGGTGGCCAGCTCGAGGACCGTCTCCTCACCGACCGGCGCACTCTCCTGGGGGAGGTGTCCGACCAGGACGTTGCGCTCCATGGAGATCTCGCCCGCGTCGGCGGTGAGGCGGCCCAGGATGAGTTGGAAGAGCGTGGACTTGCCCGCCCCGTTGGGACCAACCAAGCCAATGCGATCCTGCCGGTTGACCTGCAGGCTGGCATCGGCGAACAGCGTGCGGCCTCCGTAACTTTTGCGGATGCCCGATAGGGTGAGCATAATTCGAGGCCCCACTCTGCCTGCACCCGGCGGTTTGGAGCAAGCCGCGCGTGCAGGCCGGGGCGCGCGGCACTTCCAAGAAACAGGAGTGGGTGGAGGGAGAAGAGCGAAGAGGGCGCATTGGAGTTGGGTAAGTGTGCACGGACAGCCCGGGCTGCCCAAAGCTGACCTCAACGCTCAACGCTCAACGCGCGGCCGCGTTTGTTGTTCCGCCTTCAGGCGGTCTGGGTCCTCGATTCAGCGGGGAGGGAGAATCGGGGCCTCATGGCCCCTCTTGCTCTTACCCTTTACCCGAAAAGAACGACCAACATGTTGTCGTTTTGTCGGGGCCCCTCACCCTGACCCTCTCCCGCGGGGAGAGGGAACAGCGAGCCGGGGTGGGTGAGAGATTTGAGCGCAGGGGCCTTTCTCCACGGAGAGGACGGGTCCCCCCTCTCCCGCCGGGAGAGGGCTGGGGTGAGGGGCCTTTTATAGGGTGCGATGTAGAGTGCTCTGGCCGCCCATGTCTCACCTTGTGTCGCAACCCGCTGCGCAGCCTTCTTTCCCCAGCAGCGTCTGGGGAATGACCTGCTCTTACTCATGCTCTTGCTCTACGCCCAATCCTGAGGCTGCGGGGTATTCCAGCATCACCCATTTCCCATTACGACCCGCCTAAGGCCGCCTCGCTTTGCCGGCTTGCCTCCAGGGCGCATTTGCCGGACACTCCCCGGCTCGTATGAAGAAACCGAAGCCAGCCCGCCCATCGTCCCGCAAGGCCAAACCCTCCTCCGCCGAGCGCGCCTGTTCCGCCATCGTCGTGGACGGGCCGGAGCGCGCGGCCAGCCGCGCCATGCTGCATGCGGTCGGGTTCAAGCCGGACGACTTCGGCAAATCCCAGGTCGGCGTGGCCTCCACGTGGGGCATGGTGACGCCCTGCAACATGCACATCAACCAGCTCGCCGACCAGGTGGCCAAGGGCGTGGACAAGTCGGGCGGCAAGGCCGTCATCTTCAACACCATCACCATCTCCGACGGCATCTCCATGGGCACCGAGGGCATGAAATACTCGCTGGTCTCCCGCGAGGTGATCGCCGACTCGATCGAGACGGTGGCCGGGTGCGAGGGCTTTGACGGCGTGGTCGCCATCGGCGGATGCGACAAGAACATGCCCGGCTGCATGCTGGCGCTGGCGCGCCTGAACCGGCCCGGAATCTTCGTCTATGGCGGCACCATCCTGCCCGGCTGCTTCCAGAACCAGGACGTGGACATCGTCTCGGTCTTCGAGGCGGTGGGCCAGCACGCCAACCGGAAGATTTCCGATGCCCAGCTAGCCCGTTTGGAGGGATGCGCCATTCCCGGGGCGGGATCGTGCGGCGGCATGTACACCGCCAACACCATGGCTTCGGCCATCGAAGCGCTCGGCATGAGCCTGCCCAACAGTTCGGCCCAGGCCGCGGTCTCCAAGGCCAAGCAACTGGACTGCCACCTGGCCGGTGCCGCCGTGGTGAATCTCCTCAAGCGCGGCATCCGGCCGCGCGACATCATGACGCGGAAAGCCTTCGAGAACGCCATCACCATGGTCATTGCCCTGGGCGGCTCGACCAACGCCGTGCTTCACCTGCTCGCCATGGCCCACGCCGCCGACGTGAAGCTCTCCATCGACGACTTCACGCGCATCGGCCGGCGGGTCCCCGTCCTGGCGGACCTCAAGCCCAGCGGCAAGTATGTGATGGCCGCGCTCGTGGCCATCGGCGGCACGGTGCCGCTCATGAAACGGCTCCTCGAGCAGGGACTCATGCATGGTGACTGCCTCACCGTGACCGGCCAGACCCTGGCGGAAAACCTCCGTGGCGCGAAGGACTACCCACCCGGGCAGGACATCGTCCGCGGCTTCAAGAATCCCATCAAGAAGGACAGCCACCTGGTCATCCTCTACGGCAACCTCGCCTCCCAGGGTGCGGTGGCCAAGATCAGCGGCAAGGAAGGCACCCGGTTCACCGGCCGCGCCATTGTCTTCGAAAGCGAGGAAACCGCGCTGCAGGCCATCCTCAAGGGGCGCGTCAAGAAGGGCCACGTGGTGGTCATCCGTTACGAGGGACCCAAGGGCGGGCCGGGCATGCGCGAAATGCTCTCCCCCACCTCGGCCATCATGGGCAAGGGTCTCGGCAAGGAGGTGGCGCTCATCACCGACGGACGCTTCTCCGGCGGCAGCCACGGCTTCGTGGTCGGGCATGTCACGCCGGAAGCCTATGTGGGCGGTCCCATCGCCATCATTCGCAACGGCGACCCCATCACGATCAACGGCGAAAAGCGCACCCTCTCCCTCGATCTGCCTGCCGCGGAGATCAAGGCGCGCCTCAAGAAGTGGAAACAGCCCAAGCCGCGCTACACTCGAGGCGTCCTCGCCAAGTACGCCCGGCAGGTGAACTCCGCCCACCTGGGCGCGGTGACAGATAGTGGGGTTTGAGGTCAATCCGAAATCCGAACTTCGGATTTCGAGCTTCCCTACTTACTCCCTGGCTTGACCGCCTGAATCACCTTGAGGTCGGCGGGCAGTGCGTCTTCGGCAAAGGCTTCCACCTTCAACCGCAGCAGGCTGAAGAGCGGGATGCCGAAGCTCACCTTGCCGTCGGAACGATCCACCACCACGGCCACGCCAAGCACGTCGCCCTGATGGGCGCGGACGATGTCGAGGGTTTCCTGAACACGCCCGCCCTTGGTGATGACATCCTCCACCACCAGGATCTTTTCGCCCGGCGAAATGGTGAAACCGCGGCGCAGGACGAGCTTGCCTTCCTCCTTCTCCACGAAGATGAAGCGGACGCCCAGTTGACGGGCCACTTCCTGGCCGATCACCAACCCGCCCATGGCGGGCGCCACCACGGTGACGGCGCCCAGCCCGCGCACCTGATCGGCCAGCGCGCCACCCAACCGTTCCACGACGGGCATCTGCTGCAGCGCCAGGGCGCATTGGAAATACTCGCGGCTGTGCAGGCCGCTGCGCAGGATGAAGTGCCCCTCCAACAGGGCCCCGGTGTCGCGAAAAACTTGCAGGACTTCCTTATTCGTCACGGCGTGAAGACTACCCAGCCCGCACAGGCCCGGCAAGCGGCAGGTGCGGTGGGCGATGGGCGGTGGCAGGGCCGTTGACAAAGTCCGCGGGTCGAAGCGTTGTCGCCCCTCGACATGCCGGCTTCATCTTGCTCTTACGCTTACTCTTACTCCTACTCTGTGGAGGCGAGTAAGAGTAAGCGTAAGAGCAGGAGCAAGAACCTGTGCTACAGGAGCCCGTGCCGACTTTGTCCACAGCTCTATGGGCGGTGGGGCGCGGGTGCGCGGCTGGCTATTCGAACGGCAAGCGCGCATCCTTTCGTGGTGGTTCACGGGGGACCCTCCACCACCAAACGGGATTGGACGCGCAAATGGACCATGAACCGTATCATGCAAAAGCCCCTCACCCCGGCCCTCTCCCGCGGGGAGAGGGAGACTGGTCCTCTCCGCGGAGAAAGGCTCCTGCACTCATCCCTCTCGCCCATCCCGGCTTGCTGTTCCCTCTCCCCGCGGGAGAGGGTTAGGGTGAGGGGCCTTTGAAACGTGCGTCCACTGCCCCGGTTCATGGGGACCCTCCACCACCAAACGGAATTTGTGGCGCCCAGGAACCTTGAACCACGAAACACACGAAACTGAGCCATTCCCGTTTTCGTGTATTTCGTGGTTCACTTCCATTCGTGGTTCACTCCCATTCGCGGTTAATGAGTCAAGTGCAGTCGGGACCGGCTGAAGCCGGGACTACAATCGCGGACTACGAACCGATGGATTTGAGGATGGCTTGGGCGGCGCGGACCAGGGCGCGGCACTCCGTTTCGCTGCCGATCGTGATGCGCAGATAATCCTTCACGCGCGGGTCACGAAACCAGCGGACCAAAACCTTTCGCTCGCGCAGGGCTGCGAGCCATTGTTCCGCGGTCAAGCCGGGCGGCTTGGCGAGCAGGAAGTTGGTCTGGCTCGGCAACACTTCGAAGCCAAGATCCTCCAACGCGCGCGCGAGCCAATTGCGCGTGGCCTTGATGCGCCGGAAGTTCGCGCGGTAATAGGCGCGGTCGCCCAGCGCGGCCAAGGCCGCGACCTGTCCCAGGCCGTTCACGTTGTAGCTGTCGCGAATCCGGTCCAGGGCGGCGATCAGTTCCGGATGACCCACGACATACCCGACGCGCAGATAACAAAGCGAATAGGACTTGGAAAATGTCCGGGACACCAGCACGTGCGGATGACGCAGCGCCAGGTCCATGGCGTTCTCTTCCGCAAAGTCCACATAGGCCTCGTCCAGCACCACGACGCCGCGCTGGCGCCGGCACCAGCGGTCCAATTCACGCGTGGCGTAGCCGCGTCCGCTGGGCGCATTCGGCGTGGTGACGAGGCTGAGCGCGGCATCCCACTCCCATCCGGACGCCTTGGAGCGCGCCCCAAGCGATGGCAGGGAAAAGTCGGCCGCCAACGGCACGGAATGGAGCCGCGCGCCGTGGATCTGCCCCAGGACAGGGTAGAGCGAGTAGCTGGGCTGGAAGAACTGCAGCGTGGACCGGGCCCGCGAGGCGCCGGTCGCCGCGGGCTCCACAAAGGCGCGCACCGCCAACGCCAGAAGGTCGTCGGAGCCGTTGCCGACAATGATGTTCTCCGGCCGGCAGCGATGAAAGCGGGCCAGCCGCTCGCGCAACAACGACGAGGTCGGATTGGGATAGAGCCGCAGACGCTGATCCAGCGCGTCCCGCAAGGCGCGAAAGACGCCCGGAGAAGGCGGGTCGGGATTCTCATTGGTGTTGAGCTTGATCAACCCGCGAATCTTCGGCTGCTCGCCCGGCACGTAGGCGTGGAGCGTGCTCAACAGCGGACGCACCAGGCGGGTCGGATCGGGAGCGGATGTGCGGGAACGTTTCATGGCATCAACGACCGGCCCGACGCCGGGCCGCTGCGGGTTCCATGCGAATCGCAGCCGAGCGACCATGCGCGTCGAGCCCTTCGAGTTCGGCCAACTTCGACACGGTGTCCAGCGACTTTCTCAAGGCACGGCGGTCGTAGGTCACCACGCTGGTGCGGCGCTGGAACTGGTCCACCGTCAATCCGGCAAAGGCCGCGCCGGCGCCACCGGTGGGCAGCGTGTGGCTCGGGCCGGCCATGTAGTCGCCCAACACCGTGGGCGACCAGTCCCCGAGAAACAGCGCGCCGGCCGTGACGATGCGTTCGGACACGCGCCGCGCCGAACGCGTCATCACCTCGCAATGCTCGGGCGCCAGCCGGTTCGCCAACCGGATGCCCTCCTCCAGCGACGGCACCTGGATCAACCATCCATTGTTCTTCAGGGCCTTCTTGATCAGACCCGTCCGGGAGAGTCGCGGCAATTGCGTGCGAATCTCCTCGCGCGCCGCGTCCAGGAACTTGAGCGATGGGGTGACCAGCCAGACGCGTTCGTGACCCGAACCATGTTCGGCCTGGGCGAGAAGATCCGCGGCGGCAAAGGCGGGGTTGGCGTCTTCATCCGCCAACACCAGGACCTCGCTTGGTCCGGGCAACAGGTCGATGGCGACGCGTCCGAAGAGAAGCCGCTTCGCCGCGACCACGTAGGCGTTGCCGGGCCCGAAGATCTTCTGCACGGGCGCGATGGTCCGGGTGCCCAGCGCCATGGCCGCGATGGCCTGCGCGCCACCCAATCGAAAAATCTCCGTCGCGCCGGCCTTGCGGATGGCATAGAGCAGGGCCGGATCGATGCCGCCATCCGGACCGCACGGCGTGGAGACCACGATCTCGGGACAGCCCGCCACGCGGGCCAGCGTGATGGTCATGAGCGCCGTGGACACCAAGGGCGCGGTGCCGCCCGGGATATAAATGCCCACCCGCTGAAACGGATCATACTTTTCGCCCGTGTGACCGCCCTGCCGATTGCGACCTGACCAACCGCGGCGCAGGGAGCGCCGGCTGAATGCCTCGATGTTGCGATGCGCGACGTCGATGGCCTGGCGGAGGGCGTCGTCTGCCTTGAGTGAGGCGGTCAGCAACTCCGCGCGCTGCACGGCAAACTGCGGGGGGGTCAAGTCCACGCTGTCGAAGCGGCGCGCCAAGCGGATCAGAGCGGCGTCTCCTCCTCGGCGGACTGATTCCACAATCTGGCGGGTGCGGGTTTCGATGCCGGGATCAAAAAGACTGGAGGCCGCGACAAGTTTATCGAGGCGGGCCTGGTACTTCGCATCTTTGCAACGGAGGACGTTCATGCGCGGACGACGCTAGGAGAAGGGCATGAAAAAGTCAAAACGGGCCTAACCAATTGTTTGTGAGGGACCTGGGATGACGGAAGGGGGTCATGCGTGGAGTTTGGGACGGGGACCTCAGGGGCCATCGCGAACCACTGCCCGATGAAATACGGTGCCGAGCCATGCCAATTCTACAGGGCCACACGGGACCACCAGAGTTTAAGTGTCTGATGGACAGCGCCTTCATGTTGGCATTCTCAAGAATGACATGGCCCCGCCCTTGCTAAAGTAACCAAGTGTCGCAAGACGGCAAAAACGCGAGACCGAACATGAACGCAACCAGGAACCAAACAGTGACGCCGAGCCGGACCGCGAGGGTCGCGGGCGGGGTGGGCCGGGCGGTTCGGTGGATGCCGCAGCGACGTTGTGGGGTTTGGAACACGGCCCTTCTCACCGCAGGGGTGTGGTGGCAAGAAGACCTGAAAGCGTCAGGATTGGGGTTGGGCGCGATGGGAGCGGAGAAGGGCCGACACTTTTTTAACCAGCACGGTGGCGATGGCCATGCGGACTGCCTTCAGGGGGAAGCGGTCCAGGGAGATTCACAAGGGGCACAAGGCCTCATTGTCCGTCGTGCTGGTTTATTCCCTTTGGACTCATCTGTGGGGATGAGTTCGTTGTGTGTTGGGTTGGTTGCAATAGGAACACAGGGCAACGGCGGGTGCGGTCGGTTCGGGCATGACACCGACCGCCCCGCTGCACCCTGGTCCGAGGCCGCCGAGACAAGCATGCAGCACTTTCAAACGCAGGGTCATCAGGGTTACGCAGTTCGCAAACACAGGGATTACATGGGGTCGGCGGCAGGGTGAATAGGGAACACGCCGGCTCATGAGGGCAAAAGCACGGGCGGGGAGATCCAGGGGCGCTTCGGCAACCAATCAATTTTACCGGGTTGGGTTGGGTGTCGAAGCAGGTGGGATCCCCCGCCCTTCTGCTTTGCCGCACGTGCCGTCCGGAAACCGCCTAAAGGCGGGACCCGTCACGACGAGCTAGATAAGGAAGAAACACCAATGACCACGGCTGTGCGAAAGCCCCTCACCCCAACCCTCTCCCGGGGGGAGAGGGAGCAGCATGCCCGGTGGAGGGTACGGGTTCAGATCGAAAGTCTTTCTCCGCGCGGAAGCCGATCCTCCCTCTCCCCCCGGGAGAGGGTTGGG
>Ga0302046_10001191_pt1 | contig 24490 bp, 26 predicted proteins | sample RVTome_11_FD_200261 | JGI IMG/M metagenome (GOLD analysis project Ga0302046, IMG submission 200261) | Soil microbial communities from uranium-contaminated site in the Upper Colorado River Basin, Wyoming, United States - RVT147D111 (version 2) ... | reverse complement strand
GATGCTGGAAGACCCCGAGCGGTTCAACGAGTTGCTGGCGGGGGCCGTCGAGCGCCTCGGCCGGTGAGCCGCCGAGCGCGGGTTTCAGCCCGCGACCCCGCCTGAACGAGTGGCCACTGCGCTCACGCGGCTTACCTTGCATGGCGTGCGTGCAGAATGCCACGGGCCCAGGGAGGAGTGCTGGGAGCGACCCGGCTCTCTAAGTGCTTGTCCCGACGTGTCGTCGGTCATTCCGGAGACGCGATGAACCACTTCCTGCCCAAATGGACCACTTCCTGCACATGCCTGACGGACTGGCCCTCCCGGCAACTCTCGGGGCCGCGACAGCGCATCACCAGACGATCCAACCACACCGGGGCGACGGCTGACGGCGGCGCCCCCCGGAGGCGATTCGACGATGGGGTCAGGCTTAGTGCGCGTGCTCGAAACGATCCTGCTGGAGCACGACCTGCGACTCGTGTTGCTCGCCGCCGTGATCTGCGCGTTCGGCGCGCTCACGACGATGAACGTGTCGGGACGTGCCCTCGGTCCGCGGCGCGCCGCCCTATGGCTCGTGCTGGTCAGCGTGTGCGCCGGGTCCACCGTCTGGGCCACGCACTTCATCGCCATGCTGGCGTACATGCAGGGTGTGGCGACGACCTACGATCCGGGGCTGACCGCGCTGTCGTTCGCGTCGGGCGTCGTGGTCATGGGTGCCGGCTTCGCCCTGGCGATCCGCAGCCATCGGGTCCCGTGGGCGCGCCTGGCCGGGGGGGTGGTGGTCGGCGTGGGCGTCGTCGTGCTGCACTACGTCGGCATGGCGGCGCTGCGCATGCCGGGCGACCTGACGTACGCCCCATTCCTGGTGGCGATGTCGATCGTCTTCAGCATCGGCCTGGGCGCCCCGTGCCTCGCGGTGGCCTTCGGGTCTCCGCGCCCGCAGGCGCGCCTGATCGCGGCGTCGCTGATGGTCGCGATGATCGTGTCGTTGCACTTCACGGCAATGGGGGCGGTGCACGTGCATCACGACGTGGCCGCCGGTGTCGCCGCCGGCAGCGTGACGCGGCCAATTCTGGCCACCGCCGTGGCCATCGCATCCGTTTCCGTGTTGCTGATCGGAATGGCCGGCGCCTTGATCGACCAGAGGGTCTCGCACCGCCTCGCCGCCGAGGCGGATCGGTTCCGCACGCTGGCGGATGGCGCGTTCGAAGGCCTGATCGTGCACCGGGGCGGCGTGATCGTGGATGCGAACGCGGCCGCGCGCCGGCTGCTGGGCGTGCACGACAGCGCGCCCGAGCAGTCGCTGGCCACCTGGTTCGACATCGTGGTGGACCCCGGGCAGCGCGCACCGGCGCCGGCCAGCGACGGCACGGTCGAAGTGGAGATCCAGCGGCCGGACGGCTCGCGCTTCCCGGCCGAGGTCTGTCGCCGGCGGATCCAACTGACCGACGGCGGCGAGGGCGAGCTGTGCGCCATTCGCGACCTGACCGCGCGTAAGGAGTCCGAAGCGCGCATTGCGCACCTCGCGCTGCACGACCCGCTCACGGACCTGCCGAACCGACGGTTCTTCATGGAGCTGGCGCAGAAGACGATCGCGCAAGCGCAACGCAGCCGCGGCCGGTTCGCGGTGCTCGCCCTGGACCTGGACGACTTCAAGCAGCTCAACGACACGCACGGCCACGCGGCGGGCGACGACCTGATCCGCATCACCGCGCGGCGGATCCTCGCGACGCTGCGCGACGCGGACGTGTGCGCGCGCTTCGGCGGCGACGAGTTCGCCATCCTCGCGACCAGCGCCTGCGAGCCGAGCCAGGCCATGATCTTCGCCGACCGCCTGCGCGAGGCGTTGCAGGCGCCGGTGCAGCTCCAGTACGGCGAGGTGGTGCCCACCGTCTCGATCGGCATCGCCCTCTATCACGAGGACGGGACCACCGTCGAAGAGATGCTGCGCAACGCGGACACGGCGATGTACCGGGCGAAGGCGGACGGCAAATCCATGAGCCGCTTCTTCGAGCCGCACATGGACGCCGCCCTCGTGGCGCGCCGCAACATCGAGCGCCGCTTGCGCCGGGCGGTCACCGAGGATCGGCTCACCGTGGCGTATCAGCCGATCGTCGAGGCCCACGGCCGGGCCCCGATCGGCCTCGAGGCGCTCGTCCGCTGGAACGACCAGGAGCTGGGCCAGGTCCCGCCCATGGACTTCATTCCGGTCGCCGAGGAGACCGCGCTGATCGTCCCGATCGGCGCGTTCGTCCTGCGCCAGGCGTGCCAGGACGCGATGTCGTGGCCGGAGCACCTGCGCGTCGCCGTCAACCTGTCCGCCGTCCAGTTCCGCCGTGGCGGCCTGGTGGAGACCGTGCGCGCGGCGCTCGAGGAGAGCGGCCTGCCGGGCGATCGTCTCGATCTCGAGGTGACCGAGACGCTACTCATGGACAACCGCGAGGACGTGCTGCGCGTGCTGAACGCGCTGAAGGAGCTGGGCGTGCGCATCTCGATGGACGACTTCGGCACGGGCTACTCCGCGCTCAGCTATCTCCAGTGCTTCCCGTTCGACAAGATCAAGATCGACCGGGTTTTCGTCACCGACCTCGCCAGCAACCCGCAGAACGCCTCGATCGTCAGGGCCGTCGCGGCCATGGGTCGCAGCCTGCGGATGCGCGTCGTCGCCGAGGGCGTCGAGACCGACCACGAGGCGGCGATGCTCCTCGATCTGGACTGCGACGAGATCCAGGGTTACCTCATCGCGCGGCCGATGCCCGCCGGCCAGGTCGGGCCGTTCCTCGAGGCCCACGCCGTGGGGGCGACGTTCGCGGGCTGAAGCCCGCGCTCGGCGGGCGCTTGAAAGCGCCCGGCGCGCCCTGAAGAGCGCCACATCTCCGGCGTCTCTCCCGCACCCGAGATCCCCGTGACATATTGACGCTACTTGGTTGACCTGCCGGCACGCCGGCGGGTCGGCCATCGCCGGACGGTACAGGCTACCGCGTCATGATGCTACGTTACCGCCTGCCTGCTCGCGGGAACACGCGCCTCGAACTGAAGTGAGAATCATGCGAACCGCATTCCTTGGACTGTACACGGTTCTCGGCTCCAGCCTGCTGGGGCCGCTCCCCCTCCACGCCCAAGAGCCCGGACACGGGCTGATTGCGGTGTTCGCGCATCCGGACGACGAGCGGATCGTGGGACCGCTGTTGGCCCGCTATGCGCGCGAAGGCCACGACGTGCATCTCGTGATCGCCACGGACGGACGCCTGGGAGTTCGCGAGCATGCGGGCGTGCCGGCGGGCGATTCGCTGGCGCATGTCAGAGCGGAGGAGGCTCGCTGCGCCGCGCGCCAGTTGGGGATCGATCCGCCCATCATGGTGGGCCTCGAAGACGCGGGTCTGGCGTCGTTCACCAGCCTGGAGCGTCTTCGCCGGGAGCTGCGCCGCGTGTTTCGCGACCTCCGGCCGGAAGTCGTGATCAGCTTCGGCCCAGAAGGTGGGACCGGGCATCCGGACCACCGGCTCGTCGGCGTGGTGGTCTCGGAAGTCGTGCAAACTGGCGGCGACGGGATACCGGCGGCGCTGTACTACGCCTCGTTGCCCGCCGAGCGCATGAGCACCGCGCCGCCGGCTCGCCCAGAGGTCACGTCCATTCCCGGGAAATACCTGTCGGCCGTCGTGCCGTTTACCCCTCAGGATTTCGAGGCGGGCCGCCGTGCGTTCGCGTGCCACCGGACGCAATACACCCCCGAGGAGATGGACGCCATCATGCGGTACCTCGAGCACGGGTTCGGCGGCGCCGTTCATCTCCGCCCGTGGCACGGCGGGGCGGAGCGCCGGACATCGCTTTTCGACCAATAGGCGGGCAGGTGGGCATCCCCCGCCCTGCCGCGTCGTAGCCCCCGGTACATGAGAAGCACATGAGAGCGGCCGTTGCCGTCGTTCTGAAAGTGATCGCCCTGACGGTTGTGCTGTTCATCTGCTTCGCCCTGGCAGGCGGAGTCGTTGGACTGCAAGACACCTCGCGAGCACCTGAACAGGCGGGTGCGGCGGCCGGGGCGTTGCTGGCGGTGTGCTTTCTTTTCACGATCGTTCTGACTCATATCATTCTTCGCTCCCGTTGGGCAGGCTGGAGGCTCATCGCAACGGCCTTTTTCGTCTTCTACGGTGTGATGACGTTCATGGCGCAGATCGAGTCGGCGGTTTTCATCACACACCTGCCGTCGGGCACCTTGCCGCGCCTGTTCTTGATGGGAGCCCTGATCGCCGCCCCCTTCTCGGTGGTAGCCGTTCTCGTTCTGGGGAAGGGGAAGGCCGACACGGCAAGCGCCGCACGCAATGCGCGCTTGGTCATGCCCGCGGGCGAGTGGGCATGGAAGCTCAGCGCCATTGCCGTCGCCTACGTGATTCTGTATTTCACGTTTGGGTACTTCATCGCCTGGCAAAACCCCGCGCTGCGAGCGTACTACGGCGGCATCGACGAAGTTGGTTTCTTTGCGCACATGAACGCCTTGCTGAGGGAATCGTCCTGGCTGGTTCCCTTCCAGATCCTGCGGGCGATCTGTTGGACGGTGATAGCCATCCCGGTGATTCGCATGATGAAGGGGAAGTGGCCGGAAACCGCGCTGGCGATTGGATCGCTGTTCGCCGTGACGAATGCCCAACTCCTGCTCCCCAACCCGTATATGCCCGAAACGGTGCGAATCACGCATTTGTTCGAAACAGCCCCATCCAATTTCGTTTTTGGACTGTTGATCGGTTGGCTGCTGGCGCAACGCCACCAGTTCACCAAGGTCCCGGTCGCACAAGACGAGCGTGCGGCCTGACGAGGCATGGGCCCGGCGCGGGATGGCAGCCGACAGGAGGCCCGCCAACGACTCACCATTGCCCGGATGACTTCCGATGACCTGGATCCGTACCATCCCGCCCCCCGAGGGAGACGAGAAGCTGCAGCGGGCCATCGAGGCTCAGCGCGCGCTCTATCCGGAGGAATACGCCACGCCCGTCCAGCCCACCGCCGACGGGTCCACCTCGGGCATCGTCGCGTCGCACAGCCTCATCCCCGACGCCCTCTACCACGCGTTCGCCACCTTCGGCGTGCTCCTGTCGCCGGAGCTGCCGCTCACACGGCGGCAGCACGAGATGATCACCACGGTGGTGTCCGTCACCAACCGGTGCCGCTACTGAATCACCTCACACGCAGAGTTTCTGCGTCGGGTGACGTTGGACGAGGGACTCGTGGCGGCGCTGGAGGAGGACTATACCTCGGCACCGATCGGGGAGGAGGACCGCGCCATGCTGGACTACGTGGTGCAGCTGACGCGGGACGCGACGCGCATCGGGCCGCCGCACCACGAGCGGCTGCGGGCCGCCGGATTCGACGACCGGGGCATCCTGCAGATCACGCTGATCGCCTCCTGGTTCAATTACATCAACCGGGTGGCGGACGCGTTGGGGGTGGGTCGGGAGTGATGCTCGAGCTCGACAGAACGATGAGCTGAGCGGAGAGCGCGTGCGGCACGTCGCGCTTCGGCTACATTATGCAGGCCAGGTGCAATCCGCCGTTTCTCGAGCCATGGTGTCGTGATGCTGGTCCCACTGCCTCGCCTGCTCCTCCTATCGGGCGTCGTCGTCCCGAGCGGCGTGCTCGCCCAAGCCGACGGTACCATCCGTAGTTCGCTCCAGACAGTGGAGATCGGATCCGGACGTGTCGACACGGTCTATAGCGAGGATCGGCACTTCGAGGCACCGAACTGGTCGCCTGACGGGCGCTTCTTCGTGGTGAACAGCCAGGGTCTGCTCTACCGCCTGCCCGCTCGCGGGGAGCAGCGCCTCGAGGAGATTCCAACCGGATTCGCCACCAGGGCGAACAACGATCACGGTATCTCACCCGACGGCCGGTACCTCGTCCTGAGTCATCACGCCGACGAGCACATCACGGACCCGGAGCAGGACTGGCTCGCCTCCAGCATCTACATCCTCCCGATCGACGGCGGCCCCGCACCGGTGAAGGTCACGGCGAAGGCCCCGAGCTTCTGGCACGGATGGTCTCCCGACGGAGAGACGCTGGCGTTCGTTGGGCGCCGAGACGGCGAGTTCGACATCTATACCATCCCGGTGGGCGGTGGCGAGGAGCGACGCCTGACCACCTGCCCCGGCCTCGATGACGGCCCCGACTACGCGCCCGACGGCGAGTTCATTTACTACAACTCCTTCTGTGGTGGCAAAATGGAGATCTGGCGCATGCGCCCGGACGGCACCCAGGCCGAACAGCTCACGCGCGACACGTACTCCAACTGGTTCCCGCACCCGTCGCCCGACGGGCGCTGGGTGGTGTTCCTCGCGTACCTCGAGGACCAGGGCGAGGGCCATCCATTCGGCGAGCAGGTGAAGCTTCGCCTGATGGACGTGCGCGATGGCTCCGTGCGCGACCTGACGGCGCCGTTCTTCGGCGGTCAGGGCACCATCAATGTTCCCTCCTGGTCGCCCGACAGTCGCCGGGTGGCGTTCGTGACGTATGCGAGGCGATAGGGAGGGCGTGGTGACGGATGTGAGGGCCGCCGAGGAAGGAGAGATCGGTAACCTGGCAAGGGTCTGGTACGATGGCTGGCAGGATGCGCATGCGCAGATTGTGCCGGCGGAACTCGCCCGGCTTCGTACGCTGGAGAGTTTTCGAGACAGGCTGCAGGCCGCTCTTCCACACGTGCGCGTAGTAGGTCCGATGGGCGCACCCGTTGGCCTTTGCATCGTCAAGGGCGACGAACTGTATCAACTCTTCGTCTCGGCACAGTCGCGTGGTTCGGGCGTCGCAACCGCCTTGACCGCCGATGCGGAGGCTCGGCTCGCTGCAAACAGCGTCGAAACGGCCTGGCTCGCATGCGCGATCGGAAACGAGCAAGCCGCAAGATTCTACGAGAAGTGCGGATGGCGACGAGCTGGGACCATGGTGAACCATGCGGAGACGCCAACCGGAACGTTTCCGCTGGAAGTCTGGCGTTACGAAAAAACGCTCCCGCCTCACCATCGGCCTTCATCGAGGCCGGCTCCGCCATCGTGAGGTTCCGCATTGACACTGGTAGTGACCTAAATATCGTCCTGCGATGAGTTCTCCTCGAGCCGGCCGAATCCCGGAGGGCTCGATGGCTCCTGCAGCGCCATCCGTCGATATCATCTTCCGCGCGCTGGCCGATCCCACGCGCCGCCGCGTGGTGGAACGGCTGGGCCGGAGCCCCGCTTCCGTCCGCGAGTTCGCGGAGCCGTTCGGCATGGCGCTGCCATCGTTCGTCCAGCACCTGCGGGTGCTGGAAAGCAGTGGACTCGTGCGGTCCCACAAGACGGGGCCTGAGGATCTATCGGCTCGCCCCGAGGCGCTTGGAGCTGGTGGAGGAATGGCTGGCGCGGCAGCGCGCGCTGTGGGAACGCCGCCTGGATCAATTCGACCACATTGAGCGCGCGCCACCTGCGGCGCCGATGGCCCGGATCACGCAGACACCTCTGCGCACTCGCGAGGCCAGCAGTCGAGAACGGAGATCCCGATGCGCCCCCAGCCCTTGATCGCGGTCACCGACGTCGAAGCCAGTAGCCGGTGGTACCAGCGTCTCCTCGGCTGCCGGAGCGCGCACGGCGGGCCGGAGTACGAGCGCCTGGTCGCGAACGACACGTTGATCCTCCAGCTGCACCGCTTCGAGGTCGAGCATCACCACGGGCCGATCGGTGATCGCGACGACAAGCCTTACGGCAACGGCGTGCTCCTGTGGTTCGAGGTCGACGACTTCGACGCCGCCGTTGCCCGGGCCGCGGAGATGAAGGCGGAGGTCGCCATGCCGCGCCACCGCAATCCGCCGTCCGGCGACGGGGGGCCGAATCACTGGGAGTGCTGGTTGCGCGATCCGGACGGCTATACCGTGGTGTTGGCGAGCCCCGACGGTTCGGCGGGGTGATGGGGCGTCAAGCAGCTAGACGGGCGTGATGACCTCTTTCTCGTCCGGCGACTTGATCCGCTTGAGAGGCTCGCGCTGCGCCAGCACGCGCTCAGTGAAATCCAACCGCTCATGGAGCTCCTCCAGCTGACGAGCATATGCCGCGAGATGCTGCGCCTGCCGGTCGCGCATCTCCACAAAGCGCCGTTCGATCAAGCCTTCGGCATCCGCGAGGCGCGCCGCCACGGCCTCGAGCCGCGCCACGTCTGCCGCCCGGATGCGGGGAGCGCGTGACTGCGGCCACAGACCAAGAGCGGTGAGCGCACGCCGCGGAACGCTCGCCACGTACGCGAGCACCCGCAACGCGTAGTGGAACGGATTGACCGTTCGGACCAGGGCGTTGAACCGGCCGGCTTCATACACGCCCAATGCCATGTCGATGAGGTCGAGGATCTCCTGTTCCGTGCCGTCGACGTACCGTGCGCCGAAGATGTTGCGCAGGATCGCGACGTCCTCCACCAGCGGGCGCAGATCCGCCGTGTGGCCCGGCGAGTCCAGCCCAGCGGCATGCACAACCTGGATCACCCGCGGCAGCAGCCGGTTGATCTGCGAGCGGGCAGCGCGCGCGCCCTCCCAGTCCACCGGTAGGTCCTCGGCAACGTATTGAGCCTGCTCGAAGTACCGCTCCACCAACTCGCGGAACACGCGCAGATCCCGTACTCGGCTGCGATTCCTCAGGATGGTGAGCCTGTCGTAGGGTATCATGGTCTGTATGCTCGACGACAATAGGGGCCACGCGGGCGACCACCGTTGGACCTGGGCCGGTGAGCTGACGCCAACCCTATAGGGTATCGCCATCCTCGCAGGTATGCCAATTCGATCAGGGTGCAGTCGCTTCGGCCCCCTGGGCTTCGGCGCGTGGCGTTTGGCCGGAGAAGCTGTTGGGCAATCGCGCGAACCGGCGGCTACGCCATGTCGTCGTGTTCTTCGCCCTCGCCTTTGGCGTCACGTGGAGCGCCTGGCTGACATGGGCTTGGCTGGAAGGCAGCTTGCGCTGGCTCGTGTTCTACGTCGGCGTCTTCGCGCCGGCGTTGGTGGCGCTCTGGCTCACGTGGCGCGAGGGGGGTGGGCGCAACGTCGGCCTGCTGTTGGCGCGGCTGTTCCGCTGGCGGGTCGCCGCACGCTGGTATGCCTTCGCCATCGGGTACCTCGCATGGCCTGGCTCACGGTCGGCCTGCTGTGGCTCGCGGCGAGTATCCTCTTGTGGCGGATCGCGAAGCGGCTCGCTCTGCTTAGGGTTGCGACGAGGGTGGGGGCGACAACTGGTACGCTCGCAGCAGGCGAATGCGCCATTCGTCGCCCGTGCGCATCATCACCCCGGTGATCGTGAAGCGACGCAGAACCGTGGGCGCCGCATCATCCGGGCGAGTGCCCCGGATCTCGACCTCACCGTCAACGGTGACGATACCGGGCGCGATGAGCCGGATCTCGCGCACGCGCGTTGCGTGACGGAGGTCGGGCCGTTGGCGCCGGAACTGCTCGCTGAAATGCCGGTGAATGGTCGCACGCGTCTCCAATGACTGGCCGCGGTCCACGAACGCGAAACTCGCGTCGTCAGTGAAGAACCGGCTGAAGCGCTCCGCATCCCGGGCGTTCCAAGTGGAATCGAGCGCTGACCAGAAGGCGTGGACGCCCGTCGTGTCCGCCGCCCCTGCCGGAGGTCCCTGCCACCGAGGCAGCGCGGTGACCGCCAGCCCGTAGAAGACGATCGCGGCGCCAAGGGTCTGGACGGGAAGCGCGGGGCCGCTCACCTGGTTTCGTCGTCCACGCGGGTATCGATTGCGACCCAGTTCACTTCCCAGGTCTTGCCCCCATCGTCCGAGAACGCCTGCTCAAAGCGGGCCGACGTCGCGGTGATGTCCGAGATGATGAACCGAACCAAGATGGCTCGACCATCCAACCCGTCCTGGCCGTAGAACTCGCCCCGTCCGTTCCTGAACTCGCCGATCACGGGCGGGGTCAATACACCGCCCCGGCTGTTGGAGAAATTGAGGCTCCACTGACGCGCTTCGGGATTGTACAGCCGCAGGCTCAGGCCTTCGATGCGACCCGCCGGGCCCTCGACGTCGAGTTCCAGCAGATTGGCGCGACCGTCCCAAACCTTCCGGACGACAGACGTGCCCTCGTACTCGACCCAGGTGGTGGAGCCGGTCAAGGGACGCTGGAGGCGCCGCAGTTCCGTCCGCCACGTGCCGATCTCGAAGTCGAAATCGTGCTGCCCGCCCCGCTTGTTGACCGTTTGGGGAGGGCCGGTCACCGAGTCGCCGGTTGGAGATTGGGCGAGCGCCGGAAGGGGATACAATGCGATCAAGCCGGCTAACAGGAAACACGGTCGCGAACGTCTGAACACGTCCATCTCGGTATCCTCACGATTCGTCGTCGCGGCGTCCCGCCGAACGGGTTCGGGGGCATAGACCTTCAATTTTGAGCGGAACCGGTACGGCCGCCACGGCCATTTCGTATCGTTTCGACTGGGCCATTTGCACCTTCGGCGGAGCCGGGTCTGAGATTGGGGGTGGCCTCTTCAGCATGGTGGGCTTCTTGCTCCTTCCGATTCGGATGGGCATCCTTTGAAGGGGTTGGGCTAGTCCCGCATCATCTCGGCGCGCCTAATCGTCGCTCGAGGCGACCAAGCGCAGGACCGACCCGACGAGCACGGCCTGAGGGAAGTCGTTGGTTTGGGCGTCGGACGCCTGGTGGCGGGAGGAGACGGTGCACGATCGCGATTTGCCGTTTACCGAGGCGGCTCATCGGGTGCTCGCGCTGGCCGGCGTCGAAGCGAATCGTCTGCGTCATGAATACGTCGGCACCGAGCATCTGGTCCTCGCGCTCGTGCGCCAGACGCACGGCATTCTGGGGACAGCACTCCGCACACTCCGCGTCGATGGGGAGCAGGTGCGAGCCATGATCGAAGCGACCGTGCGTCCTGGCACCGGGACCGCCGTACACGACCACGCGCTTCCATACACGTCGCGGACGCGGAGGGTCTTTGAGTTGGCGAAGGACAGTGCTCAGATCCTCGGCGAGCGTGAAATCGGTGCCGAGCACCTTCTCGTTGGCGTGCTGCGGGAAGCGAAAGGCGTGGGGGGTCAGATCCTCTTGTATCACGGACTTTCGGAGGCCGCTGCCCTCGACGAGATCAAGCGAATTCACCGCGGCGAAGACACGCCGGCGACCTGAGATGGCACCACAAACGCGCCGTCATCGATCGGGGCAGCTCCCGAGTGCCGCCGCCACGGCGCTCTTCGTCCTTCTCCTTGCCGCCCCGCCGGCCGTCGCGCAGTCGGCGCAACAGGATCCGCAGGAAGAGCGACTCCACAATGATTGGGCGTACCTCGCGCGATACCGCGAGGCCAATGCCCGGTTGGCTCCACCCCGCACCGGCGAGCAGCGGGTGGTGTTCTACGGCAACTCGATCACCGACGTGTGGGCCCGGTATTTCGACGCGATGTTCCCCGGCAAACCGTACGTCGGGCGCGGGATCGGCGGGCAGACCACACCGCAGATGCTGGTGCGGTTCCGTCAGGACGTGATCGCCCTCGCTCCCGCGGTGGTCGTCATTCTGGCCGGTACCAATGACATCGCCGGGAATACCGGACCGGCGACGCTTGCCATGATCGAGGACAATCTCGCGTCGATGGTCGAGCTGGCGAAGGCGAGCAACATCCGCGTGGTGCTCTCATCCGTACTACCGGTCTACGACTACCCGTGGCGTCCCGGACTCGAGCCCGCCGAGAAGATCGTCGCGCTCAATACATGGATGAAGCGCTACGCCGCCGACCATGATGTGGTCTACCTGGACTATCACGCCGCCATGGTGGACGCGCGCGGTGGGCTCAAGCAGGAGCTGTCTGGGGACGGCGTCCACCCCAACGACGCGGGCTACCACGTGATGGCACCATTGGCGGAGCAAGCCATCGCCAACGCGTTGCGACAGCGGTAGACCGCGCGAACCCCGAGTTCCCTGGTAGCACGCTGGGCCACGCGGGCTCGACCTGAGCGTGGTTGACGGCCGTGGTGGCGGCAGCCTGGCGGATTCCACCTCCGCCTTCACTTCCCGGGCGCGTGACTCTCGCTGAGTCGTGCCGCCTGCGCCACGAGGTAGTTGCGCTCCGGGATGCTCGTCGTCCGGCCGGCCGCCGTTCGATAGTGCAGGATGGCGGCCGCGTGGTCACCGGCGCGCCGCGAAGTCCCGGAACCGCCGGACGACCGCGCCGAGCACCTGCGGGGCGAGGTCGCGTAGCAGATGCTCGGCATGGGCGTCCAGCGACGGCAACGTCACCGCAGGTCTTCGGGCTCTCATGGGTACGTCCGAGCAGGTGGCGGATTCTCGACATCTGAGGCTTACGCCACCGCGCGCCCCGTCGCCAGCCAAGCGGCCCAGTCGGCCCGGCCGTTGGCCCGCGCGGCGGCGACCGCCGCCGCCGTGTCGTAGGGCGTGGCGCGCTGCTCGATCCGCCAGCCGGCGTCCGAGCGCTCCAGCACGGCCCAGCGGGCGTGCGGCGTGCCGGCCTCCATGCCGTGCGGGTGCGGCTCCTCGGCGCGATACGCCGGAAGCCCCACGCTTCCGGGGTTCACCACCAGGCGGCCGTCCGCGAGCCGGAGCGTGCCGGGCCGGTGGCTGTGGCCGCAGAGCACGACCTCGGTGCCCCGTCCCGCGCTCGCGAGCGCCTCCGTCAGCTCGCCGTCGGTCGCCGAGCGGACCCGTGCCGGCTCCACCCGTTCGATCAGCGTGACGTCATCGTGGTCGAGATTGCCGTGGCACGCGAGGACGGCACCCAGGCGCAGGGTCGCGCGGGTCTGCTCGACGAGCCACGCCACGCCCGCGTCGCCGAGCGCCGCCACTGTGAACCGGCCGGTGGGACTGTCCGCGCCGTCGATGAGCGAGCGGTCCTGGTTCCCCCGCACGGTGGGCCAGTCGCGGGCCCGCAACCGGTCGTAGGTGCCACGCGGGTCCAGCGGGCCGAAGAAGCAGTCGCCCAGATTCACGATCCGATCGACGCCCGCGCGTTCCACCTCGGCGAGCACGGCGTCCAGCGCCCACGCGTTTCCGTGAATGTCCGACAAGACCGCGATCCGCATCGGTATCGCTCCGCTTCTTCCTCGATCATTCTATCACGCAGCCGGCCGGCGCGGCACCGGGATTGCGCTGCTGCAGCGCACGGGCCTGGCCCCGCCTCCCACCTCCCGTTACCATCATGGACGGTCGACCAGGGCGGCCGACGGTCCGCGTAAAGGGTCGAACCCACCCGCACGAGATCTCCGCCGGTCAGCGACCCTGACTTCAGCCCGAACACCGCGGACACAGGCGCTCCGGAAGGAAGGGTGTCCATGTCGAGCTCCAAGCACGACGCGTTCTTCGCAGCGTGCGCCGCGGGCGACGTCGGGGCCTTGCATGACCTGCTGGACCGCCACCCCGGCCTGGCCCGCGAGCGCAACCGTGACGGCGCCACCGGGCTGCACGTGGCGGTACGCCACCCGGCCGCCGTGCGACTCCTGCTCGAACGGGGTGCGGACCCGAACGCCCGCGACGCCGGTGACAACGCGATCCCGCTGTTCGGCGCGGCGGGGGGCGGACCGCTCGAGTCGGTGCGGGCGCTGCTCGACGCGGGCTCGGACGTGCATGGCTTCGGCGACGTCCACCGGCTGGAGGCCATCGGGTCGGCCACGGTGTTCGGGGAGATCAACCGGGACGTCGTCGATCTCCTGGTCGCGCGCGGCGCGCGCCATCACGTGTTCTCCGCCATCGCGATGGGCGACCTGGACCTGCTCCGGCGCGTCGTTTCGGACGATCCGGACGCGATCCGGCGGCGGCTGTCGCCCTTCGAGCAGGAGCAGACGGCGCTGCACTATGTGATCGCCCCGCCGGACGGGCTCGTGGGCGGTGTGTTCCGAACCGGGGAGCACTACCGCACGCTCGAGACCTTGATCGAGCTGGGGGCGGACCTGGAAGCACGCGATGCGAAGGGTCGCACGCCGCTCGCCGTCGCCATGCTGCGGGGCGACTGGGACGCCATGCGCCTGCTGCACGCGGCCGGCGCGCGGGAGCCCGAGTCGTCCCCGGAACCGCCACCGGAGACGCCTGCGAATCTGGCGACCTCCATCCGCGGGGTCACCCCGATGCTGGGGGTGCCGGACATCGACGCGACCGTGGCGTGGTACCGGTCGATCGGGTTCACGCTCGCCGAAAGCCACGGGGAGGAAGGCCGCATGGACTGGGCATGCGTGTCGTTCGGCAACGCCGCGATCATGTTCACCACGTCGACCGAGCCGTGGCGCGGCCAGACCGCGGCGCTGAGCCTCTGGGTGTATACGGATCGTCTCGACGACCTTTATGCGTTCTTCAAGCAGCGGCAGCTCGCACGGGCCCAAGCGATGCTCGCCGGAGAAGCGCCGGATGTGCCGGAGGTGCGATTCACGGTGGATCTCTACACGGCGTTCTATGGCCAGCGGGAGTTCGGCATCCGCGATCCGAACGGGATCGAGCTGATGTTCGCGCAACCGGTGCAGTAGGCGGCAAGGCCGTCGTGAGATACCCCTGCGTCAGGGCGAGTACCGCACGCGAACGTCGGCGCCGAAGGCGGCGACGACGCTGGCGGTGACGTTGGGCATGCCCGACAGGCGCAGCTCGCGCAGGCGTGGAAGTCGGGCCAGTGCCGCGATACCGGCGTCGGTGAGCCCGGCGCACGCATCGAACGTGAGATCCTCGAGCGAGGGCATGCGGCTGAGGATCTCGGGAGTGCGGTCGGTGATCCGGTTGTAGCTCACGAAGTACTTCTCGAGCTTCGCGAGCTTCGTGAGGTGCTCGGTGGCCACGTCCGTCGTCTCGCGGCAGTACATCAGCACCAGCGACTCGAGCCGTTCGCAGCGACCCACGTGCCGGTAGCCGTCGTCGGGCACGTCCATCGGCATCAACTCGCTGAGCGCGGGAAAGCGCGGCAGCGCCGACAATCCCACGTCGTCGACGTTCTTGCAGCTCACCGACAAGGAGCGCAGCGCCGGCATGCTGGCCAGCGCCATGAACCCGCGACGTCGCAGGTTGTAGCAGCGACGCCCCCAGATGTACTCGATGGACCGCGACCGGCTCAGCGCCACGAAACCGTCGTCCCCGGCCTCGGTATCCTGGCACAGCAGGAAGCGGAGCCGAGGCAGCGCGGCGATGTACGGCATCGATTCGTCCTTGGCGTCGAACCCGAGCATCGCGAGATGGGGCAGCTGCACGAGCGGCGCGAGCCCGGCCCCGGTGATCGCCAGCTCGCTGCTGTCCAGGTTCAACGCGTACAGTCCGTCGAGCCCCGCCAGCTGCGCCATGCCCTGGTTGGTAAACGGGCCGCGCAGCATCAGGAAGTTGGGACGGGCGTCGAAACGCAGCAGCGCCATCCGCTCCTCCCCGCCCTGCCACGTCTCGAACACCGGAAGATGGTGCAGGAGCGCCAGCCCCCGATCGGTGACGCCGTTGCCGGATCGGAGATCGTGCAGCTCGCGCTTTCCCGCGAGCGCGTGGATGGCGCCGTCCCCCGTGAGCGTCCCCGAGAGGTCGACGGCCTGCAGGCGCTCGCAGGCCGCGAGATGGGCCGCCCCGGCGTCCGTGATCCGCGTACCGGCCAACCCCAGCGATTCGAGCGCCGGCAGGCGGCGCAGCACCTCGAGGCCGCGGTCGGTGATTCCACAACTCACCAAGTTCAGGTGCCGCAGCCCCGGCAGGCGCGCGAGGTGACGTAGCCCTTCGTCGGTGAGGCGCTTCGAGCCCTCCAAATCGAGCGCCGTGAGGTGATCGAGGCGCGAGAAGCGCTCGAGCAGCGCGTCGGTCATCTGGCCGCTGGCGTGCAGCCCGGGCATGCGCCGCTCCCGCATCGCGGCGAGGACCTCGTCCCAGTCCCGCGAGCGGAGCGCGACGTCCTTCGTTCCCGACGCGTCGAAGGCGTACGCCGCCACGGCCTTCGCGGCGATGGTCGCGTTCCCCGGAGGGACGGAAGCGGCGAAGGCCGCCAACCCCTCCCAGCCGTCGAAACCCTGCGCGCGCGCCACGAGGTAGCGCGCCTGCGCGAGCGTGATGTCGTCGTCCTCCGGGCGCGCGGGCTCTTCGGACTTGCCGAGATCCAGGCGCACGTACCGTCGCATCCCGTCCCACGCGCGCATGTGCTCGAAGTAGTCCCAGACGATCCGCATCGCGCCGGCCTCGCCCGTCCGGTACGCCGTCACCAGCGCCTCCGCCACCTTCTCGTACTGACGCAGCGGCGCACTGTCGGCGAGCCGCTGCGTGAGCGCCGCCCAGCCGGGCAGGCCGTGCTCCAATGCGAGCGCGTGTTGGACGTCGCGCAGCGTGGGCAGCCGGGGAGCGTCCGGGAGCGCGCGGCGGAGGCGGGCGCGTGCCTCGGGGACGTCGGCGCGAAGCGCCTTCAACCAGCGTTTCGCTTCCCGCTTCAGGTTTTCGAGGGTGGTTCTGGGCGTGATTGGCCTGGGCATGAGACCTCCTCCCATGACGCCTGAAGTCCGCTGAAGAGCAGGCTGGAAGAAGGTGCGATGACGCAGCCGTCAGTCGATTGGGTGGGAGTGGTCTCCCTTGCCGCGGACAAGAGGCGCCCCAACGCGCGCTACGCGAAGTGATGCCGCTCGCGGCGTCGATTGTCAACCACGGGGCCGCCCGGCCCTTGCGGCGCGGACCACCGGCCCCATGATGGATGTGGCACGGTGACTGGGTGGCCCGCGCATGCCCCCGCTGTGCGCCGGTGGGCGATCGGTGGTTTGTGCGTCCGGGTGGATCCTCGTACGTTCAGCCGTGGCCGGCAGCCGCTCGCTCGAGGGCGGCTTCACCCCGGGGGGCTCATGAAGGCGTATCTCCTGCCCATGTTCGCGCCGTGAGCCCAACTGGAGTGAGCGGATGATCACCGGCGCACACTTCCTTCTCTACAGCGACGATCCGTCCGCGGATCGGGCGTTCTTCCGGGACGTCCTGGGGTTTCGTGCCGTCGATGCCGGCGAGGGATGGCTGATCTTTGCCCTGCCCGCCGCGGAAATGGGGGTCCACCCGGCGAACGGGACCTTCGTACAGCGTCACGCCGACCACGACCTGCAGGGCATGCTACTCTACCTGATGTGCGACGACCTGCCGGCATCGATGGCGGAGTTGCGGGTCAGGGGCGTGCACTGCACAGCGGTCCAGGAAGCCGAGTGGGGCCGCGCGACCACGATCCCCCTCCCCAGCGGCGGCGCCATCGGCCTGTACCAACCCACGCATCCCACCGCGCTCGACGACGGCTGAGGCCGCCGTCGCCCATGCGAAGGGAGTTTGGCCAAGCCCTGCGCGACCGTTTCGCCGCGCGCATGCGCGCGGCCGCAGGCGCCGGGCCGCCGCGGTTCGTCGCCAGCCCCGTGGCGGGCTTCATGACCGGCGCGACCATCGACGTCAACGGCGGTCGCGAGATGCGCTGAGCGGCACCACCCGCTTGCCGCGTCGTTCGGCCGCTTCCACCGGTCGCCCTCGGGCGCAGGGCGGCAATCCCCACGTTGCACGTCGAGCAGCCACGACGCGATCGCGGTAAACGCGGGCCGTCCTCGGCTGTACATCTATTGACGCCATCCTCGAGCGACGCCTGACGCGATGCAGCCGGACAATGCGACGGATAGTGAGCTGGCGGGCCGGGCGCGCGCCGGGGATCGCGAGGCCTTCGGCACCCTGGTGCGGCGCTACCTGCGCCCGGCGCTGGCGGTCGCCTGGGAGTTCGCGCCCACGAGGGACGACGCTGAGGATCTCGTTCAGGACGCCTTTCATCGCGCGTTGCGGGCGCTGCCTTCGTTCGACGAGCGCAGGCCGTTCCGGCCGTGGTTCTTCACGATCCTCCGGAACACCGCACGCAACGCCGCCGAGCGGCACGCGCGGTGGGCCTCGGTGCCGTTGCCGGACGACCTGCCGGCCGACGGCGCTACGCCCGAGGAGATGGCCCACCGCGCCGGCCTCCGCGACAGCATTCGTCAGGGGCTCGACGTTCTCCCGCCGATGCAACGCGCGTGCTTTCGGCTCTGCGACATCGAGTGCTTCGACGGCGGCGAAGTCGCCGAAATGCTCGGCGTGAGCGTGGCGACCGTCCGCGTCCACCGCCACCGGGCGCGCGCCGCGTTGCGCGCCGCCCTACATCACCTAAAGGAGGAGAGAGGCGCATGAGCCAATTCGCATCGCGCCTGCCGGAGGACCCCGCGTACTGGGACCGCCTCGCCGCGCGAATCGGGCATGGCGCCGAGCCGCTGCTGCGCGACTACCGTGATGCGCGTGCCTGGTGGCAGCCGCTCGCGACCTGGAGCCCGGCGATCGGGGTGGCGGCGGCGGCGGCGGCCCTCATCGTGGCCGTCCTCGGCCCGCCCGCCCCCACCCGCGCGCCCGTCTCGCTCGAGCAGATGCTCGCACCGTCGGATCCCGTGGCGCAAGCGGTCGCCGGCGGCGCCGCGGCTCCGGACATCACGGTCATGTTGCTCATCGAAGGCGGAGGTCGGCCATGAGTGGACGCGCTCGAGCGAAACTCGCCGCCGTGGGACTCGTCATGCTCGGCTTCGCGCTCGGTGTGTTCGCCGATCACCTGTGGATCGCACACCGCCTCGAAGCACACCACGCCCGGGAACTCACCCACTCGGAGTCGTTGATCGCGATGATCGGCGATCTCGACCTGAACGACGAGCAACGCGAGGCGGTGGACGCGGTGATCCAACGCTATCACGCCAGAGTCGAGCGCCACCTGAACGAGATCCATCCCGTGCTGGCGTCCACGATGGACAGCGGCCGATTGGAGCTCGAGGCGTTGCTCACGCCGGACCAACGGCTGGCGTTCCAGGACTGGCTCCGGGCGGAGCACGAACGCCTCACGGAGCGCGGCGGCCCGCAGTCCCTGCCGGACCACTTCTTCCGGCACTGAGCGACAGCAGATGAAAGCGGCTTCGCTCGTCCTGCTGGGCGCGCTGCTCGCGGGCTCCGGTGCATGGTTTCTGATCCGCGGCAACGACCGGTTGGGTGACGCCGAAGGCTCGGCGAGCGGTCGAACGGCCGAAGCGTCGCGCCGCAACCTCAGCGCGACGGTGCTCGCCACCGGCGTCGTGCGCCCGATGGTGGGCGCCGAGGTCAAGGTCGGCTCGCGGATCTCCGGAGTCCTGCAACACCTCCACGTCACCGTCGGCGACCGCGTGCGCGAGGGACAGCTGCTCGCGCGGCTCGATTCGACCGAGTTCGCCGCGCGCGTGGCGCAGGCGGAGGCCGCACTGGCAAACGCCAACGCGGAGCATGCGTACGCGGCCCGGGAACACGCGCGCGCGCAACGGCTCCACGAGCAGGCGATCATCACCGACGCCGAGATCGCGGCCAGGGAGCGGGAGCGGGAGGTTACCGCCTCGCAGGTCCGCCAGGCCGAGGCCAATCTGGCGCTGGCGCGGATCCAGCTCGGCTACGCGAGGATCTATGCGCCGATCGCGGGCGTCGTGGCGGAGGTGGCCACACAGGTGGGCGAGACGGTGGCCGCGAGCTTCGCGTCACCCACCTTCGTCACGATCATCGATCTCGATCGCCTCGAGGTCTGGGCGTACGTCGACGAGACCGACATCGGACGGGTCGCCGTCGGGCAGCGCGCGTCGTTCACGATCGACACCTATCCCGATACGGAGTTCGAAGGCGAGGTGACCGCCATCCGGCCCATGGCCGAGATCCAGGACGCCGTGGTCGACTACATCACGGTGATCGATATCGCGGACGGCCACGGAAAGACACTCCGTCCGGAGATGACCACGACCGTCAACATCGAGCTGGAGAGCCGCGAGGGCGTGCTGGCCATTCCGAACGCCGCCGTGCGGCGGGATCCCGGCGGCGCGTACGTGTTCCTCGTGCAGGGCGAGGACCGCGCGCGCCGGGACATCCGGGTGGGATATCGCAGCCGGGAGTTCACCGAGGTCCTCGCGGGACTGCAGGACGGCGACCGCGTCATCGTCGGGACGGTCCCGTGACGGCCGCCGGGCACGAACGAGGAGAGCGATCGATGAGCATGATCGAGATCGAGGATGTGCACAAACGCTACCGCAAGGACGCCACCGTGGTGCGCGCGCTGGACGGGGTGACGCTCACGATCGATCGCGGCGAGTTCGTCGCCATCCTCGGCCCGTCCGGATCCGGCAAATCCACGCTCCTGCACCTGCTCGGGCTGCTCGACCGGGCGGATCAGGGTACGTACCGGCTCGACGGCCGCGACGTCGCCACGTTCAGTGCCGACGAGCTCGCGGCGTGCCGGAATCGCAGGATCGGCTTCGTCTTTCAGTCGTTCCATCTCTTGCCCAAGACGCCGGCGATCGAGAACGTCGAGCTGCCGCTCCTCTACTCCGACCGCGCGGACCTCTCGGGCCTCGCGATGAAGGCGTTGGACCGGGTGGGGCTGGTCGATCGTGCGGCGCACGTTCCCGGCGAGCTGTCCGGCGGCCAGCAACAGCGCGTCGCCATCGCCCGCGCCCTGGTGGGCGAGCCCGACCTGATTCTCGCCGACGAGCCGACGGGGAATCTCGACTCGCGATCCGGGCTGGAAATCCTGGGGATCCTGCAGGACCTGAACGCCGAGGGCGTGACGGTGGTGCTCGTCACGCACGACGCCGAGCTGGCCCGGATGGCGAGCCGTCGGATCGCGATCGTCGACGGCCGCATCGCCGGTGACGAGCCGGTGGCACACCGGCGTGACGCCCGCGCGGCGCTCGGCGCGGCCGTGGAACCCTGACCGGCGAGGAAACGCATGCGAACCAGCCGACTCATCGGAAGCAGCCTGCGCGCGATGCGCCGCAGCAAGCTGCGGACCTTTTTCATGATGCTGGGGACGTTGATCGGCGTGACGGCACTCACCGTCGTCATGGCCCTCGGCCGGGGGACGCAGGCCGCCCTGATGCGGGACATCGAACGCATGTTCTCCGGCTCGACCATCATCCTCAATGCGGGGTCGGGCATGCGGCCAGGTGGGCCGCACGGCTCGGGACCCACCACGACCCTGTTGCCGGAGGACATCGCCGCCATCGAGACGGAAGTGCCCGCCGTCCTCATGGCCGACCGGCTCCAGGGCATAGGGGCGGCCGACGTCGTGTTCGAGGGGAACGTGAGCGACATCCGGATCCTCGGCCATTCGGAACACGGGCCGGAAGTCTGGAACCGGGGGGCGGGTCGCGGCGCGTATTTCACAGCAGCCGACGTGGCCACGGCCGCCAGGGTGGCGGTGATCGGCACCACCGCCGCCCGCAATCTGTTCGGCGACACCGATCCGATCGGCCGGCAGATCCGGATCGGGACCGTCCCCCTCGACGTGATCGGGGTGCTCGAGCCGTTCGGCGTGGACCCGCACGGGATCGACAAGGACAACGAGATCCACGTCCCCTACACCACCGCGATGCGGCGGCTGCGGAACGTGGACTACCTCGCCGCCTCCAAGATCCTGGTCGATCCGGGCGCGGACCTCGACGCCACCGTCCTCGCCATCGAGGACCTGCTCCGGCGGCGCCATCAGCTCGCACCCGGCGAGCCCAACGACTTCTCCATGCATACACCCACCCAGGTGCGACAGATGGTCGCCGCCTCCCACTCCACGTTCGGCGTGTTGCTCCCGATCGTCGCCGTGATCGCGATCGTCGCGAGCGGCGTGGTCGTGGCGAACCTCATGCTGCTCGCGGTGGGCGAACGGCGGCACGAGATCGGCATTCGCAAGGCGATCGGCGCACGTACCCGCGACGTGTGGTGGCAGTTCGTCCTCGAGGCGACCGCCGTCACAACCCTGGGCGGCGTCCTGGCCATCGCCGCCGGGATGCTCATCCTGCAGTACCTCAAGCTGCACGGCGCGGCGGATTTCATCTTCCCGTGGCCGGTCACGCTCCTCGGACTCGGCATCGCCATGGCCGTGGGACTCGTGGCGGGCGCGCTGCCGGCGCGTCGCGCGGCCCGCATGCATCCGGTCGACGCCCTGCGGTGAAATGGGTCCGTAACGTCCCGCTGTCCTGGAAGGCGCTGCGGCGTCACACAGCGCGCACCGTCCTCGCCTTGACCGGCACGGCCGTCGGTATCGCGGCGCTGCTGACGATGGTCGCCGTCGGCGAAGGCGCCGAACGGGACGTGGTGTCACGCGTCCGCGCAATGGGACGCAACATGCTGGTGGTGAACGCGGCGCCGGCGGCACGGCGGGGCGGACGGGACTACCAGCCCGGCGCCACGGTCGAGACGCTGACCCTCGTGGACGCCACGACGGTCGCCGAGCAGAGCGGATTCGTCGTGCGGGTGGCGCCCTCCCAGAGCGTGATGAAACGCATCACATATCTCGATCGCACGACGGCGGCCACCGTACGGGGGACCACTCCGGAGTACCAGCATATCCGCGCGTTCCCCCCGGCAACCGGGAGGTTCTTCACCGCGGAGGAGAACCGGGCGAGCCAGCGGGTCGCCGTGCTCGGAAGCCAGGTCGCGGAACGGCTGTTCCCCGATACCGATCCCGTCGGGCAGGTCATCCGCATCGGCCGGATCCCGTTCGAGGTCGTCGGGGTGCTCATCGTCAAGGGGATCTCGGTGGACGGTGCCGCCGAGGAGGACAACCAGGTCATCGTTCCGATTCAGACCGCTCTCCGGCGCGTGTTCGATGTGGACCACCTCGGCATGCTCTATCTCGAGGTGACCAACCCCGCGCTGCTGGACGAGGCGGCGGGCGAAGTGACCGCCATCCTGCGCGAGCGGCACCGGCTGGGGCGCTCCGGCCGCCCGGATGATTTCACGATCCAGAATCAACGCGTGATCATGGACGTCGAGCTCGCGGCGGTCGCGTCCTTTCGCACGCTGATCACGGGGATGGGGGCCGTGGCGCTCGCGGTGGGGGGCGTGGGAATCCTGTCCATCATGCAGTTGTCGGTGCGCGGCCGGCGCTCCGAGATCGGACTGCGCATGGCCGTCGGCGCCCGGCGGCTGGACGTGTGGCTGCAGTTCCTGCTGGAAGCGGTCGCCCTCGGCGGCGCGGGCGGATTTCTCGGTCTGCTCCTCGGACTCGGTGCGTCGCGGATCGTCTCGGCATCCACGGCGTGGACGGCGGTGGTCACGCCGGTCTCGATCGCCACGGCCGTCGGATCGGCGCTCGCGGTCGGCGCCGCGTTCGGGGTATTCCCGGCGTTTCGGGCGGCATCGTGGGAGCCGATCGATGCGTTGAGAGAACAATAGACAGCAGGCAGTCGGCAGTCGGCAGTGCCACCCCATCTGTTGACGCCGCCGAGCGGGAGCACTACGCTACCGGGGAGCGTTGAGGACGCTCCCTGTCCGCGGAAAGGGACCGAGTCCCACCTTCGAAGGACCGTACCAGCCGATCACGCTTCTTTCGGCCCGCATGCGGACAAACGGGCGCTCACGAAAGGAGCGTAGTATGCCCACCCGCTCGCTGCCCGCCCGCCCCAATCTCGCACAGCTGAAGCTGCAAGCCAGGGAATTGCAGAGCGCACACGGCGAGGGGAAGGCGTCCGCCGCCGCGCGCATCGTCGCGCACCATCCCCGCCTGAGGGGCCGGCCGCTGGCCCTTGCGGACGCGCAGCTGGTCCTCGCGCGGGAATACGGCTTCGCCGGCTGGGCGCAACTCAAACAGCGCGTCGAGCTGGGCAGCCGCGTGGCGCGCATCGAGCCGCACCCGCGCTTCGACGACGCCCTGGCCGCGCTGGACGCGGGAGATCTGGAGCGGCTGCGCGACCTCGTCGTGTCGGACCCGGCGCTGCTGCATGCCCGCACCAACCTCGAGCCGCCGTACGGCTACTTCACCGGCGCCACTTTGCTGCACCACGTCGCGGGAAATCCGTCGCGCAACGCGCCGCTGCCTGCCAACGTAGTCGAGGTCGCGCGCCTGCTGCTGGACGAGGGGGCAGACGCGAACGCCTCCACCATCGGCCCCAACGGCGGCACGACCATGGGGCTGCTCGTCACCAGCAAGCAGGCCAGCGACGCCGGCGTGTCCGGACCGCTCATGGACCTGCTGCGGGAGTACGGTGCCCAGCTCGATCTGAAGCGTCCTGGTGTGCTGGATGCGCCGCTGACCAACCACGCGCCGCGCGCGGCGGAAAAGATGATCGCGCTGGGCGCCGAGCCGGACGTGTTCGCGGCGGCGGCGTTGGGCCGAATGGATTTACTGAGCGCCGCCTTCGACGCGGCGGGGCGATTGCGATCGCGCCCGCGCCGGCGAGGAAAGCCGATGAGCGAGCGCGACGCCGTCGGCCTGGCGCTGCTCTACGCGTATGTCCGCGAGCAACCCGATGCCGTGGATTTCCTGCTCGAGAAGGACGGCAACTGGAACATGACCGGCGTCAACAACGGCACGGCGCTACACCGGGCCGCATGGGCGGGCGACCTCGCCATGGTGCGGCGCCTCGTGGCGAAGGGAGCCGACACGAGCAACCGGGACAACCCCTTCGTCGCGACGCCGCTCTCCTGGGCACAACACAACAAGCAGGATGAGGTGATGCAGTGGATGCGCGCCCATTGCGCCATCGACCTGCACGATGCCGTCTGCTTCGACTTGCGGGAGCTCGTCGAGGCTC
>Ga0302046_10001189_pt1 | contig 24500 bp, 18 predicted proteins | sample RVTome_11_FD_200261 | JGI IMG/M metagenome (GOLD analysis project Ga0302046, IMG submission 200261) | Soil microbial communities from uranium-contaminated site in the Upper Colorado River Basin, Wyoming, United States - RVT147D111 (version 2) ... | reverse complement strand
GTCAATAGCATTCTCCGTCGTTTCGCGAATCCAGTCGAGCATCGCAAACCCGTGCATCAATTCACCGCTGCTGAGGGTGGTCAGGATCATCAGATCCAATGTCCCGCGCAGCAGGTCGAGTCCCTCTCGTCCCATGGTCAGTACCCTAAAGTTCTTAGGCCAAGATAATACCTAAAAACCTTAGGTCAATCCCATGAGTCTCCTCTCGAGGGACCACGTCGTGCCGCTATCCTCCGCTTAGTACACGTGCCGATATACGACCATTCCTGCAAGAAGGGCAAAGCGGTGTTCGACCTCCTCCTCAAACGCAACGACCCCGATGTGTTGCGTGCGTGCAACTCCATAACCGACTTGTCGTCGGCGTGACGCAACTCCATGTGTGGATGAGGATTTTTGTTTATACTTGAGGCAGAACGGATGTCTCCATGAGAACATTCTCGCGCCTTTGACACCTTCGCGTCGTCTACATTGGTCCACATTGCTGGATCGTAGGCGGTTTGCCCTCCTGTTACCGGGCGCTTCGGCAGACGCCGGCACGATTGAGATAGAGCCGTCCGTATCGACATGACGTCGATGCGACCATCCGTCTTCGCGAGTTTCGACCCATGCGCGTGTTCTCCCCTCCTCTTCTGCGACCTGCCGCAGCCGTCGCCACGGTTTTGTTCGTTGCCTTCGGCTGCAAGCTGGACAAGCTCATCAGCGACCCGGGCATACCGCTCCCACCCGTCGTCTCGATCACAAGGATTCAGGATTCCGCGGCCGTCGGGAGCACGGCGGAGGTTGCCATCCTGTTCGATCTGGCAAACCCGGGCAGCCATAGTATCTCATGGACGGCAAGCACCACGGGATCCAACGCCTGGCTGATGTTGGATCGCGCACGGGACACTGCCCCATCCCAACTGACGGCCACATTGAGTCCGTTCGCGCTAGCGGTGGGGATGTATCGAGATACCATCATCGTGGCGCGGGCCGACCTGCCGGATGTCGAAGTCGCTCTCCCCGTCGAGTTCCAGATACAACCCTGTCAGCTCATAGACGTCGGGCCCGGAAGCACGGATACCAATGCGCTCGCCGATTCGGACTGCTCCGCACCCCACCGAGACAACCACTTCGCCAAGGTCTACCGCATCTTTGGGGAACCAGATGACTCGATCACGGTGACGTTGTCATCGAGCGATTTCGGCGCACATCTGATCCTCGCTTCGAGTCTCGACCCCACGGGGATTCCACTGCTCGAACAGTCGGACTGCCCGGCCGCCCCCGGCGGAGCTTGTGTCAGTAATTTCGCACTGGCTGACATTCGGCCGCTGTTCATCGAGGTCACCTCGCAAGCCCCACTGGAGGACGGAACGTTCGATCTGACGATCGACGCACCCCGCCCGCCGCTCGCGCCTGGCGCCCTTGCCCAGTTTGCCGACGAGCAAGGCAGCACCATTCCTCAGGGCGGAACGGTGCCGAACAACGAGTTGTTCATTCGTGGGGCGGTTTACGACGTGGATATCATGGATTCCGTTCGTCTCGAAATAGAAGTGCAGCGGGATGACCTGACCCTCACCGACGTTGCCACACACATCGGGCTGTTCGTCAGCACTGGTGACACGGTGTTGATACACGTCAGCGGGCTGCTCGACAACACCGGATATCATTGGCAAGCCAGGACGGTAGACGCCACGGGACGCTCGAGCGCTTGGATCCGCTTCGGTGAAACCGACCCGGACTTCCAGATTCGCGTCGAGGACGCACCCCTCCCACCACCCTACCTCGGCCAGTTTCTCTCGGACGAGTTGACGCCGGTGCCTCCTGGGGGAACAACGCCCGACCGTACCGTTGTCTTCAAGGGAACCGTGGTCGACAACGACCCGGAGGAGTTCGTTCGGTTGGAGGTGGAGCTACGCGACATGGACACCCCGTTTCAGGGCCTCCCAACCGCCTCCAGCGTGTTGGTACCCAATGGGGAAACCGCCAGGATCATCGTCCCGGGTCTGGTGGATCAGGTGGACTACCACTGGCAGGCCCGTGCGGTGGATCAAAACGGGCTCGAAGGACCATGGGTCAGGTTTGCCGACACGCACACCGAAGCCCGGGACTTCGGTGTCAACGTCAACGCCACTGAGCTCGTTGTTGCCTCCCAGCCAGCGGCCGGTATCGCCAAACGCCCGTTAGGCACCATCGTTCTCGAGGCGCGAAAACCGTCAGGCGTCGTTGACACTGAGTTCCTCGGGCCAATCCTCGTTGACATCCTGCCCGGCACAGGGACTCCGGGAGCGACGTTGTCCGGGACGACTGTCGTCCATGCCCACCTTGGTGTTGCGATCTTCAACGACCTGTCCATCGATCTCGTCGGGAAGGACTATCGCTTGACGTTCACGACCGCGATCCTGCCGCCGGCACTGAGCGCGCCCATAACAATCAGTCAGACAACACCGGCGGCTATGGTATTGATTACGCAACCCTCGGAGCGAGCGAGCAGCGGCGTGCCGTTCCCGCAGCAACCCGTAATCGAGGTGAGGGATGCGGACGGCAACGCCGCTGCAACCGCGGGGTTGACCATCGTTGCGTCTCTCTCAGGAGGACCGTTTGGCTCCTTGAGCGGTGCCACGACAGTCACTACCAACGACGCCGGGCGCGCCGCGTTTACGAATCTGGCCATCACTGGCGTCCTCGGTGGCACATTTGAATTGATCTTCCGCGAGGCCAGCGGAAGGCTCCCTCAGGTCGTGTCTGATCCGATTTCCGTCTCTGGTCTCCTCGACGTTGATCCATCACAAACAAATGCAGATGTGCCTGAGGGCCAGATGGGCAGGCCGACGGATATCAAAGTGACAACGCGCAACTCGGATGGCGCCATCATCGGCGACGCCGTGACCACCCTCTCGGTGGCAGCGAACGTCGAAAGCCCCAACGCCGGTTCGCCATTTCAGATAAGCACCAATGCAGACTCAACGTACAGCATTGTATACACACCAGTTCGGCCAGGTGTCGATCTCATAGGGATTGCCGTTAACGGCGTTCCAATCGCCGGCAGTCCGTTTGCCTGCAGCGTGGCGCCCGCGGAAATCGCGATCGTCACGCAACCATCACCACTCGTGCAGGAAGGGAAGGTGTTCCCTCAACAGCCGACGTTGGCCCTTGTCGATTCGACCGGTGCGGCCATCACCTTCTCGGGACTTGCAGTCTCGGTTACCCTGGGTTCCGGGGCCGAGGAGTTGCGCGGTACCGTGCAGGTCGTTACGGATTCGCAGGGAGTCGCCCGGTTTACGGACCTGTCAATCAAAGGAGACGCCGGCATCCGGACGCTGCAGTTCATGATCGAGAGTCCCGCCGCAGTCGAATCGTCCCCAATCCAGGCCGTCAAGGGGAATCCCGACCGACCAGGCATTTCCGACGTTCAACCTGCAGGGCTCGAGGTTCAACTTCGAGAGACACATGACATGAAGTTGCCTCAGTAGATCGGCCGGTCTGGACGTCAGGTATTTGGGCGTCCAGCGTTGGATACCTCCTGCCCGGTATCCGTTGGTCGTCCGAGACGATCATGCACGCCAGGCAATCCCACGGGATCAGCATCCCACCACCAGAGCGCGGGGATCTCCCGCTCCCGAGGGTAGATCTCCTTCAGGGTATCACCCTCGTAGAGGCGTCCATTCTTCATCACGTACCGAATCGTATTGGTATTCCGGATATCGTCGAGCGGATTCTGGTTCAGGATGACGAAGTCCGCGAGCTTCCCCTCGGCAATCGATCCCAAATCAGGGCCAAGCCCGATGGCTTCGGCGCCGAAGATGGTGGCGACCCGCAGGGCGTCGTGATTTGACAGACCACCCGAAGCCATCGACCACAGCTCCCAATGGTAGCCGAGCCCCTGGAGCTGCCCGTGGCTCCCGACGCCCGCCTTGCCGCCGGCTGCCACCAGATCGGCAACGAATCGCGCGTGGTCGTCGAACACGTGTTGATCACGTCGGAACCATTGGGGCCGCCGCAACGTGACTGCATCGATGACTTCATGCGGTGTGAAGCGACGCAACTTGGCATCGTCATGCACGTCACGTGTCTCATAATAGTAATTCTCCGCCCACGGCCCACCGTACGACACCAGCAACGTTGGTGTGTATACGCGGCCGGATTCAGCAAACAACTTCACAACGTCGCCGTAGATCGGGTAAATCGGTAGCGAGTGTTCGAGTCCCGGATACCCGTCGATCGTTTCCGAGATGTTCTGTTTGATGTTGAGCGATCCCTCCGTCGTGGGCATCAACTCCAGTTCGCGAGCAGCCTGGATGATCCACTGCCGTTGTTGTCGATTCCCCGCGACATACATCTTGAGGGTTTTCGTGTCGTAATAGTCACTGTACCGACGCAGAATACTGCGGGTTTCCTCGAGAGAGTCAAAGCCATCTCCCCAGGAGATTCCGGGACCGGTTGAATAGATTCTCGGCCCGACGATCTGGCCCGACCGCACCAGGTCCGCGTACGTGAGCACATCCGTCGTCGACGTCTGCGGATCACGTGCCGCGGTCACGCCATAGGCGAGATTGGCCATGTACACCCACGCGTCGGGGCGGTGGATCCCCCACGACCACCAGACGTGGGCATGTGTATCTACCAGTCCCGGTATGATCGTCGTGCCGGATACGTCGATGACCTGCGCGCCGGCTGGAACGCCGGTTTGTCCCTGTGGACCAACGGATTCAATACGATTGTTGCGCACGACGATATCGGCATCTTCGATAACCTGGTTGCCGGTCATCGTGATCACGCGCGCGCCGCGCAAGACGGCAAGACTCTCAGGAATATCACGCGGCGCTGTCAGCGCGAAACGGACCTCGGTGGGCTGGTAAGTGTCCGGTTGGCCCTCCTCTTCGTCGACCGCCCCCTCTTCTTCCGACTCTTCTGCCGCTGGCTGGGCAGCCTCGACACTGTCCTTGAACGCTCGCGCCGCCGCCAGGTCGTAGCTGAAAAATGCGTGGCCCAACGACCAATGCACGGTGTTCCCATCCGCACTCCATGCCGGGAACTCTCCGCCGATATCGGTCAGTTTGGATGCGGGGAACTGCGCCTGGTCGGGATTCGACACGGAGATGGTCGGGGTCTCGCCGCCAACGACTGGCACTGTGACGACGTAAACTTGATCGTTCACCACGGCAAACGCCTTGTCGCCACGGGGGGACATTCTAATGACGCTTGCGTTCTGCGGTTGTGAGGATCCCGGCGGGGTACTGCCGGTGACTTTGACGTGCCCTTTCTGATCGGTTCCATCCCATCTGATGGAGATCAGGCCATCCTGCCGACTGAACAGATGTATTCGATCCGAACCCTCCCTGAAGTGCGCGCCTGATCGCCCGTCCAGCGGCGCGATCACCTCGGCTTCGCCGCCTCCGGCCGGAATCCAGATGAGTTCCGACATCGCGCCCAACCCACTGGCACCCGTCGATTGAGCAAACTCGCGCGCCACCCCGCGTACGGCCACGACCCGATTCCCAGCGGGCGACCAGACAGGGTACGCATATACGCCGCTTGCAACGCTGAGGGTCGCACCGTTTCTGCCGGATGGTCGGATCCTGCGGAGTTGGCCACCACCCTCACTCCATGTTACATACGCAATCCACTCTCCGTCCGGCGACCATGCCGGATGATGCTCTGACGATCCGTCGCTTGTCAGGCGCTGCGGCGAAGTACCGTCGGCGTTGGCAACCCAGAGCTTGTCCATCGATGTAAAGACGATGCGTGTTCCGTCCGGGGACGGTACCGCATCCCGGATCTGCCGGACGGTGAAGGTTTCACCATCCTCAATGGGGTAGTTGAATGCGACCTCGGGCCCGACCTCCAGGTCAAACCGCACGCGGAATGGGATCTCGGTGGCGTCTCCGCCAACGACCGGAATGCTCCAGATCTTCCCGCCGTACGACGCAACGACGTTTCGTGAATCCGGTGTAAACGACATCCCGGGCAGCACGTCGAGCGTGGCACGGGATTCCTGATCGTCATGTTGCACCGGGTACGCCAGCCAACGTTCCTCGCCGGTTTCCAGCTCACGCAGCATGAGACCCGTCCGGTCCTCGTGACGCGTGCCGTACACGAGCCACTGGCCATCTGGTGACAGCGTCGGCCGGATGCCGGCACCGAATCGTGACGAGCGCGAATACTGTTCGCCGGTCTCGCGATCGTACACGGCCAACTGATACTGGGGGCCTTGCGCGTTGTAGTTCCAATCCCGGTCACTGGTGCGCTGAGCGAACCAGATGTACCGGTCATCGGCGCCGAAGGCGGCACCGATGACCTTGCGATCATCCGGCTCGGTAGTCAGCTCCGCGCCCGACCCGCCATTGACGTGATAGAGATGGAGGGTCGGCAGGTCGCTCCCTCTGAAGTCACCGAGCGAGGCCACGATGTATTCGCCACCCGGCAACCACTCCGGAGACTCGGCGCGGTTCGTCTTGCCTTTCGTAACCTGGGTGGTATCAGCACCGTCCAGGGACATAATCCAGATATTCTGGCCGCCGTCCCGGTCCGAGGAAAAGACAATGCGCCGCCCATCAGGCGAAAACCTCGGCTGGACGTCCACAGCCATACCTGATGTCAACGGTGTGGCTTCGCCCCCGGTGATCGGCACGGTGAAGAGGTCACCCAGATAGTCAAACACGATGGTTTGACCGTCGGGACTCACGTCGAGCGACATCCACGTGCCTTCGGTCATATCGTATTCGATGGTTCGGCCGGCTTGGAGTGGGAGTGACGCCTCTCGTTCCTCCGACTCCTGCAATGCCGGTAGGCCCGTCCATGGAACCAGTAACGACAACAACACCACCATTCCAGCGCTTCGGTCAGGCATCATCCCCCCATGCGATGTTCAACGCCCGACATCAACGTTCAACATCCAACGGTGAACGGTCAACGTCCAGGTGAGGGGCCAGCTTCCAACGTCGAACCTCCAACGGTCCAATGCCCAACGTCAGGTGAACAGATTCTCCTGCTGCCAAACTGGATCACCATGTTATGAATACCTGAACGTTGAACGTTGCACGTTGGAGGTTGGACGTTGGTGAAGCGGGCCGCTACTGTCGTTCGCTTTGCATATTCAACTCGGCAATGTTTATCTCCGCCCGTTCGTCACCAAGCAGGTGTTTGACAAAGTATTCCGCCCTCAGCCAGTACCAGTAATCACTCATGTTCCCGAAGCCGTGACGTTGGCCGGGGAACAGGAAGAAGTCGAACCGTTTGTTGGCTCGGATCAGGGCTTCCGCCATGCGTATCGTGCCGGTCGGATGCACGTTGTTGTCGACATCGCCGGTGGTAAGCAACAGATGGCCCTGCAGGTTGGCGGCCAGTTCGGAGTTGCGATCAATGTCGTACTCAAAGGTGATTTCGCCGTCCCTGCCTACAACCTCCTTGACCCCATCGTGCTTTTCGGACCAGTTCTGGTTGTAAACATCGTTGTTGTGGTTTCCGGCAGATGATACCGCAACCTTGAAGAAGTCAGGGTACACGAGCATCGCCGCCGTCGACATGAACCCGCCGCCCGAGTGTCCATAAATGCCGACACGATCGATATCGATGTAGCGGTGGCGATCGGCCAGCTGTTCGATGGCTGCTTTCTTATCGGCCAGTCCGTAGTCGCGCAGGTTGCCGTATCCGTAGTTGTGGTACCACTTGGACCGATCGGGATGACCACCCCGATTGCCCACCGTAATCACGATGAAGCCGAACTGTGCCAAGCCGACTTCGTAGGGCGCGGTCGAGAATGACTTCGCCACCGACTCCGTCTGCGGTCCCGGGTACACGTACGCAATGATGGGATACTGCCTGGTCGAATCGAAGTCGAACGGCTTGTACATGACGCCGTACAGATCCGTCACACCATCCGCCGCCTTAACCGTGTAGGGCTCGGGGAGCTGGTAACCGCTCGCCATGAGACTCGCGAAATCAGATGTCTCCAGATCGAGGATCCGATTGCCGGACGCATCGAACAACGCCGCCTGCGGGGCTTCGTCCACTCGCGAGTAGTTATCGATGAAGTATCGATTCGATTCGCTCGCGACGGTCCCATGGTTGTAGTTGCCCGGATTGAGTAGTGTCAGCCCGGAACCGTTGATGTTGACCCGGTAGGTATGCTGGTAGTACGGATCCTCACCTTCCTCCCGCCCATTCGCGCGGAACAGCACATACCCGTCGTCCTCATTGACACCGAACGAGGCGTCAACGTGCCACGGTCCCTCGGTCAACCGGGTTTTCAGGGTGCCGTCGGAACCGTACACGTACAGGTGAGCCCAACCGTCTCGCTCGGACCACCAGACGAGATCCCCATTCGACAGTCGATCCGGTGTTTGATGTTCGACATAGGTGTTGAGACGCTCCTCGATGATCGTGCGAACGGCACCCGTATTGGGGTCGACGCTCAACACATCGACGCGATGCTGATCGCGGCTGCGCCGCCAGACGAGCAACTCGTTCGGATTGTCGGAGAGCCATTTGCGGCGTGGCGGTTCGTCTGAACTTCCTCCACCCCCAAAGAACCCAAAGCCGCCGGATCCCGGTTCCGCAAAAATCCCCATGCGCTGGTCTTTCCACGGCGAGTCGTCGATCTGTGACATCTGCCGATCCTGCATGTCGTACACGAGCAGCTCGATCTGGCTGACGGAATCCTCGCCCGCCATATCGTACTTGTAGGTCTCGAGCTTGGGACGACCATCGGTGATGTGGTGGATGACCCAAAGGTCTCCCACGTGACGGCGATCCTGACGTGTCATGGCAAAATGCCGCGAATCATGAGCCCACAGGATGTCGGCCGACTGCCGCTTTTCCCAGTTTTCCTCCGTCTCGTCGTCATGTTGGCCACGGCCGTACGAGCCGTAGCAATACCACTGTTCACCGTCGGTCGTGAGCTGGGTTTCAGAAACCGTCACCGAATCCTCGGCCTCTTCGGCCTCATCTCCCGACTTCCCGCGCCGGGCATCGACAAACTGACCATAGTCGGCGGCGCTCATGACGTAGAGATTGCACTGCTTGGTGTACACGACCCACTGATCGTCGGGCGAAACACTCGCCCAATTCGGGTGGTTGTCCGGCGCCTCGTAATCATCCAGCTCGCGGAGCGTGCGGGTATCCACGTCATACTCGAAGTAGTGGACCTTTTTGTCCGGTCGATCCGGACGACCACCTCGCTGCTCCTCCTGGTCTTCCTCCTCTACCTCCTCTTCTTCTTCCTGCTCCTCATCCTGGGAAGACTCCACCTCGAACTGGAGCGTGTTGTCATCGATGAACCGGATATTGCGGATGGGCAAGTGCTGCCCATCCCACGGATCGAGCGTGATCCTCGTGAGTTCGGCAGCAATGCGATCGTTGTCGAAGATCAGGCGTCGGGATCCGGCGGCCGGATCGACGATGTAGTATGACGTGCCGTCCGTCGACTCCCACTCGTACCAGAAGCGGTCGCTTTCCTCGATCCACTCCGGGTCGACATCCGTGCTGTGAACGAGGTCGCGCACCTTATAGGGCGCAAACCTTGCAGCCTGCCTGTAGTTGACGACCGCTCCGGTCCCGGCTCCTGCACCATCCTGAGCCCATGTCGGCCCGGTTACGATCACGATCCCCAAGGCGCCTACCAACCCGCTGTAGCACGCGCGCAACCCTCGATTCATGAGATATCTCTCCTCTTACATCGGCGTTGACAATTCTCGGAAAACCGCTCACGAGCGAGCTGGCCCCCGGCCCATTCCTTCCACAGTCGGCTAAACTACCCGTTTTACCGCCACTCACTAGACTAGGGCAATTGATGACCCGCGCTCCGGTGACAACCCAACGCTTCAAACGGTTCGCCGAGGGGCTGAGGCCCGCTGGGGTAGCGATGATTGCAGACCAACATGCCGTTCATGCCTGGGGGTCGACGTTTGGCCTACCGATGAGTCTGACGCCTGGGCGCTACCTCATCTCCGCAATCGGACCGTGAACTGTTGGGCCGGTACGATCTTCACGATGCGATAACAGAGGGACTCGGGAGTGGTTGGGATCCGGACGATCAAAACCGGCAGGGTGTCAGGCTACCCCGTTAGGAGGCTGGCGGTGACTCAGGGAATCACGTCGAGCAGTTCCACATCGAATACGAGTGTGGCATTCGACGGGATCGTTCCTGGGATCCCCGCCGGTCCGTATGCCAGATTAGGCGGAATGACGAGTTTGCGGACACCTCCGACACGCATCCCTCGCACGCCTTCATCCCAGCCTCGTATCACCTGTCCAGCACCGAGCGTGAAGTCGAACGACTCGGATTTGTCCCGACTCGTGTCGAACAGGGTTCCGTTGATGAGGTAGCCGTCGTATTGCACCACGACCAAGGCACCGACGACGGCTTCAGTGCCGGTGCCGACGACCAGGTCCTGCCAGTAGAGTCCCGAGACGGTTCGGGTCATCGCCGCCAGATCAACGCTCAACGCGTCGGCGAAATCCTCATTGGTGAGCTCGTCAGGATCCGTCAGCCTTCCTCCTCCACATGCGAACGTAATCCCCGTGAGCACGATACAAGTCAAACACCTCATCCATGTCTCCGCGTGGCTGTCCCTGAGTGCTACGACCTCGAGAACCGTGTTATCAAACGTGTTATTTAATGAATACGCTCCCTACTGTTCCCCGGCCGGAGCCCTCATATCCCGATGCGAGTCCCCTGTCGGGCCACCTCGAATCCGCGTTGCACAATGGCAGCCCGGGCCGGCCCGTCGTCGTGCGCCGGGTTCGTGTTATTGAGATGTGTGAAGATCACTCGAGAGCCCCCATCTACGGCCGATTGAAGCAGTTCCATGGAATGTGGGATCAGGGGATGGGGAATGTCTTCGATCCGTCTGCCCGGTACTTCGTCCCCGGAGTAGAAGGATCCATCGATCAACGCCGCATCCGAGTTCCTCGCCAACTCCTGGATCGAATGATCCCACGACTCCCAGCGGTCGATGTCAGGAACGTAAAGGACGGTCGCCCGGGGGCCCCGAAACATGAACGCGACGGTATCCGAGAACTCCGGGCGATGTGGAACGGGGATCATCCGAACCGAGAGCCAGTCATCCACCGTGAACCACAGATCGACCGGAACATCCGCAAAGTCCAGGCGCTGTTCCTGCACCATGAGGCTCCACGGGCCATTGGACGTCAAGTATTCCCGCATACGAAGCGTACAGTAGACGGGAGTTGGACCCATTCCCAGACCTTCCCGCCCCAGCAGTGCCAGGCCCAGGTAGTGCCCCATGTGCGCATGGGTCAGAAAAATGCCGTCGAAGGGTTGCCGTTCCTGGGCACGGCGTCGGAACGCTGGCTCGTTAATCAAGTCGACCTGCTGCGTGATGCTGGGCGTCGCATCCACCAGATAGAAGCGATTCAAGCCGGGATGAACCAACGCCAACGATGCCACATACCGGGGGTCCTGGCGGGCATCCTCACATCGGGGCGAATAACAGCCGATCTGCGGCAGCCCTCCATCCTGCGCCATGCCCAGTATCATCGCGTAGGGTTCGCTCTCCTGCCCCTTCGGAGTGTGCCTCGCGGTCGGATTGCACACGATCGCCGTGCCGATCGTTGTTACGAACTCACGACGTGACAATCCCGCTGGCGCACGCTTTCTCATTGATCTCGAATCCAAGGAGGTTTTCGGCTCAAAGATAGCGAGTCCCGGCGGTCGGCACCTCCTCGTCGGACGTGGTCAGCTGAGTGGACCACTACATCCTCGTCCCAGACATTGAATATTCCAGTCGAAGCGACCAATATTCGACTGGATTACCGGCACTCCGGCCGACTAAACTCCATCGAACGTCGTGCAGTCTTGGGTACTTGTCGTTCGGTGGTTCATTCCAAGGAGGGAAGATGAAATTCCCGATGCGCAGCATCCCCTTACGAACCTCGTTGGTTGCCCTGGCAATCATCACCTTGAGTAGCGCCGCCAGCGCACAGAACCGATCCCACGCCCACATCGGTCACGTTGGGGACGCGTGGCGTGACACACCCGACGGCGCGGGTTTCCTTCCAACCGCTCGAGCGGAAGCTGACATTGCCGCGACACATGCAGGACTTGCCGTGTCCGGTGAAGGAAACCTTGCGAACATCAAACGACACATTGCGCACGTGATGCACGCAATCAACGCCGAGAGTATGGAAAGCGGACCTGGCAAGGGATACGGCGTCCTTGCGGCGGCCAACGGCATCGCGACGCACATACAACTGGCTGGCGAGGCCGAGGGAGCTTCAGACAACGTGAAGCGCCATTCAAACCATGTCGCGACCAGTGCCGCGAACGTGGTCGCATGGTCTGAGAGCATCATTGAACGCGGTCAGGCACTTCAGGAGGCCACGGACGCCGCGGCCGCCCTAGAGATGGCGAAGGAGATCCAGATGATGGTCAACAGCATCGTGTCCGGCCACGATGCCAACGGCGACGGGAACGTCGGTTGGGGCGAAGGCGAGGGTGGACTCGCGCAGGCCGATCAGCACCTCACCTTGATGAAACAGGGCGAAGGACTCACCCGCTGACGCGACGTGCCACCCGTCGCCCTGCGCGCCTCAACTGTCCTATCGTTCCTGAAGAGTCAGGCAGTCACACATCTTGTGGGGCTGCCTGACAACGCTTCCGCTGCTCTGTTCAGTGCCGTCGCCACAGATCCGGTTGTCCGGCTCGTCAACGTGTCGCGGGAGGGAGAGGCGTTCGCCCTGGCGGCAGGGTTATGGGTTGGCGGAGCAAAACCCGTCGTAGTCATGCAAAACACCGGATTTCTCGAAAGCGGAGATGCCCTGCGCGGTACCGCCGTCCGCATGAGCATTCCGCTCGTTTTCTTCGTGACGTACCGCGGTTATGCCACACTACCCGACCACATCGATCCGACCAATCTGCCGACAGGACACGACCTGTTGATCCAGCCCGACATCGATTCGTCCGCTGTTGTCACCGAGCCGACGTTGCGCGCATGGGGAGTTCCGTACCATCAGGTTCGCTCCGACGACGATATCGGGCACCTCCGCACTGCATTTGCTACAGCGACTCAGGGGGCACGACCGACCGCCGTCCTGGTTACCGGCAGTATGACTTGACCGATGCTGAACCAGGTCGATGTTCTCCAGTGTCTTCACGCAAGACGAACGACCGAGGTCGTCGTCACCACGATGGCCGCCGTCCGACCCTGGGGAGGTATCTCTCATTCGTCGCTTGATTTCGCGTCGGCCGACAGCGCGATGGGACACGTCGCGGACTTCGCACTCGGCATCGCGCTGGCGCAACCGTCGCGGCGCGTTATCTGCCTGAACGGAGACGGCAGTATGCTGATGAGTCTTGGAACGCTCGCGACGATCGTCGAGGCTCGCGTTTCGAACCTGATAGTCTTCATCATGGAAAACGGCACCTACGAGATTACCGGCAACCAGCCTGTGCCCGGATCACGTCGGATAGACTACCCCATTCTGGCGCAGGCCGTTGGATTTCCACACGCCTTCCGCTGCGAATCGGACCGGGAAATCGAACGGACGGTTTCGAATGCCCTGTCGGTCGCCGGGCCGGTCCTCGTGTCCTTCGTCGTTGAGCCGGGAAACGAAGGGCCCATTTCACGGAGCCCGAACGAAGAGGCACCGTACCTTCGGCATTCGCTCGCTGAGTCGGCGCGGCACCTTCGCAAGGCACTAGCAAGTGTTGTGCGTCCGGAGCGCGGGTCCCGCACACGCGGCAGACGTCGGGCCGAGTCGTAGCGCCATTGGGCCGAGACTCGCGGCCCACAGACACTCCGGCGGTCCCTCCGGCCGCTGCAGTTGGCCGGGGAGGTTGGTTGGGTACGAGGGGTCGCCCCTCACTGACGTGGCCCTCGGGACCACCACACGACTTGCGTCGCAGTCCCCAGTGGAATGCAACTCAGCGACCAACGTCAAACACTCATCACTCCATTCGCATTGAGCTCATGGGATCTACAGCGGAGGCCTTTCGCGCGGGCAGGTAGCTTGCCAGCAGACTCACGACAAGCATCACGAGAGACATGCCGGCAAACGTCCTGATGTCCAGGGGCTCGGTGCCGTACAGGAGTCCCTGAAGCAGTCTGGTGAGAACGGCCGCACCCGCAATGCCGAGCGCAAGACCGAGCCCAGCCAGGCGCACGCCCTGGGCCACCACCATCTTCAACACCTGGGTGGAACCCGCTCCAAGCGCCAGGCGTAACCCGATTTCGTGGGTTCGCTGACTTACGACGTATGACAGCACGCCATACAACCCGACCGAACCGAGAATCAACGCCATGGCGGCCGACACCGCGAGTGCGATCATTGTGAATGTGAGACGAACCACCGACTCATTGACGATCTGCTCCATCGTCTGGATGGCATATATGGGCAATGATCCGTCGAGCTGCCCTATTTGCGCTCGCACCGCCGAAACCAGTGTCTCCGGATTGTGCGCGCGGACAACAAAGGCGGGGGAGCGAACGATCTGGTTGTTGTCGCGGTTTCGTCCGACGAACGGCAGGTACGCGGCCGGTTTGGGATCGGTCCGCAAGTCAACGTCTCGAACGTCTTCGACAACCCCAACCACGGTTTCCCAGCCGGTTGTATCGCCGGCGAACCTGAAGCGTTCGCCAATTGGATTCTGGTTGGGCCAGAACGTGCGAGCCATGGTCTCGCTGATGACGGCGTTGCCCAGCCTGGTCTCCTGATCCGCGCGTTCCAGCGCCCTTCCCTGCCTTACAGTGATTCCCATCGTCTCGAAGTAGTTCGGCATGACGTAGGTGTAGTAAACGATGGGAGGTTGCCCGTCGGAACTTGCACGTTCGATTTCAACGCCGACACCACTCATTCCAGCCGACAGCGGAACGTTGGCCACCGCGCCGACCGATTCGACACCCGGCAACCCCCGCAGACCTTCCGCGATTTGCTGATGGAAACCAGCAACCCTCTCGGCACCGGGATATGCGTTCACCGGCAACGACAACTGAAACGTGAGTATGTCTTGCGAATCGAATCCGGGATCCACGCTCCGCAACGCCCAAAAGCTCCGAATGAGCAGGCCGGATCCGACGAGCAGCACGAGAGCCAATCCGGATTGCACGACCACCAGACTATTTCGGGTCAACTGTCGCTCACGACCGGCAGAGGACCCCCGGCTCGAATCCTTCAACCAGTCAATCATTCGCCGCGAGGAATGCTTGATGGCCGGCAACAATCCGAACGCAACGGCCGCCAGGAGGGAGATCCCGGCCGTAAAAGTCAGGCTGAGGACATCGAGTTGAATTTCATCAATGCGTGGGAGGCTCTCCGGAGCCAACCGCAACATGGCCGGCACCCCGACTATCGCGAGGACAGCACCCAACACCCCACCGAGACTGGCGAGCACCAACGCCTCTGACAGGTGCAACTGGATCAGTCGGCGACGGCCTGCCCCCAAAGCCGCCCGCACAGCCAGTTCCCGCCTGCGGCCTTCCGCGCGCACCATGAAGAGATTGGCGACGTTGGCGCAAACGATGAGCAGAACGAAACCCACCGTCCCGAGCAGTATCCAGAGCGGCTGCTGTAACTCACCGACGATGAACTCCTTCAGCGGGTGAACCACCGGCGTGTATTGTCCCTCAGTCAAAAACGCCACATAACGGGGGGCACTCGCATATAGTTCCGGTAGCCGGTCGGCCAGCGTTTTGAGTTGGCCAAGCAAGACCTCTTCATCCATTCCGGGACGGACGCGCGCGATCAATTGTTGAGAAAACTCCCCGACGTTGGACCCATCGAAATCGACGATGCGTGTGAACCAGACGGCGGTTTCCCGTTCAGGGTGACGAAAGTCCTCGCCCATTACCCCGACGATGGTCCGCTGACGATCAGCTACCTCAACGGACCGACCAACCACGGTGGGATCCGAACCAAAACGACGGGCCCAGAGACCGCTGCTTATCACAACCACCTGCGCCGTGTCAAGAGCGGATTCCTCCGCTGTGGGCAGGCGACCAAGTATCGGTTGGGCACCTAACGTTTCGAAGTAGTCAGGTGTCACCTCCGCCATGCGAAGGCGCTCGGCCCCGTTGTCGTCCCGGACGATCCCGCCCGACACACCGTAGAGGCCAAGGCTGACCAAACCGGGCGCCTCTTTGTACTGAACATAGAACTCGTCGGAAACTCCGAACTCGTCAGGCACGTTGGCCCCTGGAGCCCTCGACATGATCTGGACCAGCTCGTGCGCATCGCGAAACGGCAATGGGTCGAGGAGCACGGACTTCACGACGGTAAACACCACCGCGTTGGCCCCAATGCCAAGCGCAAGCGTGAGAACGATGATCGCGGTGTAACCGGGGGACCGCATGAGCGAACGCCACGCATACCAGACATCCCGCAGCCAGTTTGAAAACATGGAGTCTCCCTGTCGTTTCACGTTTGGTTGTCCACTGAAGGTCCTGCGCTCCCATTCGTCGGATCGCATCGCCCAGCGTCGTGCCGCGCGAGCACCGATGCCGATGGATTCACGTCGATACCAGGACCGGGCACCGGGCAGCCCGCCCTGTACCACGCGATCGCCGTATTCTTCGTGCAGATCCCCCATGATGGTGTGGCTCACCACACCATCCGGCAGGATTATCCTGAGCAGACACGCCCAGAAGCGGGGCGGATCCGGCCGGGGAACGTCAGTCACGGTCTCTGGCGGCTGAGTAGGTCTTCAAGCCCGGCCTTCATACTGAGCCATGCCTGGTGGGAAACGCGAAGCACCTGCAGTCCTTCGGCAGTCACTTCGAAGCGTCGCTTGGGTTGCCCACCACGCTCCGAGGTCGCCGGCGCGATCTCCCATCTGAGGTACCCTTTCCTTTCCAGCCGATCGAGGCTCGAATAAAGGGCCCCACGTGACACGCGCCTCCCGGCACGCTCCTCCAACTCGGCGCTGATTCGGTGGCCGTACGCAGATTGTTCTAATTGGAGGATGGCCAGCAACACCATCTGCTCGAACTCACCCAGGAAGCTCTTTTCCATATTCTGTCTGTTTTGTAGACTACATCTACAATGCCGACACCTTATCGCGAAGTCAAGAGCAGACGGGAATTCCCGAGCAACCCGGGGACGCCGCAAGCGGCCACCAAGCCACGAGTCAGGACATCAGCACCGGACTTTACGCGGGTCTTATGTTTGTTGATTTCGCGTGATTTCGACCAGCCAGGCGATTTGATTTAGGTCATGGAAAACGACCTGCTCCGGACTTACCCCGAACGCGTCGAGATTCGAGAGCATGCTGGCTTCGGTCCACCGGGCAGACCAGAAATTCTCGGCGGTGGCGACAAACCTGGAGCCCTTGGGCGTAACCACGTGTTGCCCGGTGTGCACGTAGAAGTCGTGCTGCGCCGCTTCGGCTTCCGGAACATCCTTGTAGGCAGTCAGGAACATCTGACCGCCAATCCGTAGCGCATCATAAAACTTCGACATGACCCGGATGAAACCGGGATTGCGATCGAGGTAGGCATCGGTGTAGAGGCCCAGATCCTCAGATTTGTCACGAAAGTTGCCAGGCGTGAAGTACAGACAGAACACCAGATCGAAGAACTCTGCGGGCAGAGCCGCTTGCGCCGCGTCTCCCACAAATATCTTTGCCTGTGTCAAACCCTCTGTCCGCCAACGATCCTCGGCGATGGCCGCGATTTCCGGAGCGATTTCGAAACCGTGATACACCTGGCTTGACGGTGCGAAGATCGACCCGTGGTAGCCATCACCACATCCCAGATCGGCGATCCTGAGGGACCGGCCCTTGAATCGATCAATCAATAACTCGTCCTGTCGCTCCCTGGCCTCTTTGATGAGGGGCGGAGAATACGAAGACAGCAGCGTCTTCTGCATCGCGCTGTCTTCTGAGCGACGAAGATCGTCGGTGCTACTCACGAAAAGACACTCGCGATGATCTCGGCGATGACTTCGAACACGGATCCGGCCACGTCGCCCATGGCATCGAACGCCCCGCCTGCGGCGCCGGCGATTCCGTCCACGCTGACGTTGGACACGGCGCCAGCCACTGCAGCGGCACCATGCGCGGCGCTGTGTACTCCGAGGAACATCAGATCAGGTGCCCAGAGTAGTGCGTCCAGCATGAAATAATCGGCAACACCTATTGACCCGTCCGGTCTTTGTATGGTCGGCAGGTTACGGCGCACCTCCATGTTCCAGATCTGCGCCAGCTCATGATTGTCGAACCAGACGCCCTGACACCTGCGACAGGCATCCAGCACGAGTTCACCCCGTTCGATCCGCTCGAGTTCCCGGTCGCAGGTCGGACAGTAGATGCGATTCTTCCACCCGCACGATGGGCAGGATTCGTCATTGCGACCCATGGGAACATGACACGAATGACACGGCATGCGAAACGCCGTTTCCCGCAGATCGATCGCCCGCGGCAATCCCTTGGGCCGCACGCCACGCAGCTGCTGGACTTCGCCAGTATCGAACCAGATTCCGCCACACCGCCGGCAATAGTCGAGCACCAGGCCGGCGCTCCGCACCGGCTTGAGCTTGTCCATCATGACGCCGAGGCATACTGGACACGGAAAGCGAATCTCTGTATCAGGCATCCAGTACGCCCCTGCTCGTCGATTTTGAACCGAGTGCCTGCACATCCGGGAAACGGTAGACCAGCAGCCCGGTCTCGGCGATTTCGATCTCGGCGACGCCACTCTGCACTGTTGATTTCAACAAGGCGTCCGCATCGTCATGTGACATCGCCAACTCACGGACGACCTCTACGACTGTCAGGCGTCCGTCGTGTTCCCCGGCCATACGCAGCAGTTCGGCCTCCTGCGTCTGGCGTCTCAGCGCACTCCGCCTCGCGGCGAGACGCTTGCCGCCGCCAAAGTGTTGATTGAGCAGCGTGCCACCAGCGATACCGGGAATACCCACACTGATAAGGAGTGCGACTCCCTTGGCGAGACCCGACATCTCAACGTCGGCATTCAAGAAGCCGAGCAACATGAACAGGCTGATACCAATCAATCCAAAGCCCAAGAACGGCCGCACGTCTGGACCTCCATTGGTTTTCCGGAAGGTCGCCCGATATTCTGCTCGTGGCAACGCCCCCGATATCAACAATCAGAGTCTGGCGAGCGCGCGCCCGTCCTGCCACTTTTCAGGACGCGAAACACATTACCAAACGCAGGGAAACACATTGCTACGCGCAAGAAGGAGTCTCATATGATCAAAGTAACAGCGTTGTTGGCCGGTTCATTGCTCCTCACCGCTCACGCTGCCTCGGGGCAGGAAATCACTTTCTTTATAACCAGCGTCGGTCCCGACAACGGAGCCAATCTGGGGGGACTCGAAGGGGCGGACAACTACTGCCAATCCCTGGCTGAGGCCGCAGGTTCCGAGGGTGTCCAGTGGCATGCATACCTCAGCACCATCAACAACGACGGATCGGCCGCCGTACACGCGCGTGACCGAATCGGTACCGGGCCCTGGCACAATGCCAACGGCGTGTTGATCGCACAAAACGTTGCAGACCTCCACAGTGAGAATGCCAGCCTGTCAAAGGAGGCCAGTCTCGATGAAAACGGTGAGATGGTCAACGGACGTGGCGACGACCCCAACAGGCATGACATCCTGACGGGTTCAAACATGGACGGCACGGCGTTCGTCGGCGAAGACAACACCAACTGCGACAATTGGACCAGCAGCGGTGAGGGCAGCGCACGTGTCGGTCACCACGACCGACAGGGTGGCGGTCAGAATCCCACATCGTGGAATTCCGCTCACGGTTCGCGAGGCTGCAGCCAAGAGAACCTGCGGGGTTCGGGTGGTGATGGCCTTTTTTATTGTTTTGGGATTGGAGAGTAACGGGGCCGCCAGCCATCAGCCATCAGCCGGCGGCAGGTTCCCAGGGGCGCCTTGCAATCGGTGGTGGGTGGAGAATCCACTATGAGCTGTCGGCTGCTGGCTGCTGGCTGAACCTAACAGGCCCCCGTCATCACACTCGACCCACCGGGATGCATGTAGTACGAACAGTTTCCGTCACTCCCGGTGCCGCCGAAGAGTCCCCGTCTCGTGTAGCTGTTCCCGCCGAGCCGGGCCTGTGCGGCCGCAACCAGATTGAAGAGAGGCGGACCACCCTCTACTCCCCCGATCCCCTGCTCATTCATCCAATACCGTCCTGGCAGGGCGTACCCGAAAATCTGCTGTAGATAGGCAGCCTCCGCGACGTGCAACTCACGTCCATTGATGAAAATGTCTGTCCCGCCGCCGGAGGCGTCCTCCTTCAGGTCTCCACCCAGTTCCAGTCCCGGCGGCATCTGACCCAACGTAGGACCACCGACTACGCCCCAGAGGCCCGAGACGTCGTCGTACCAGTAATTGCCATCCGGGACCGCCGCCGGCAAGACGATTCCGTACTGCCCCAGCTCAGTCGTGAACTGCGCTTGGGTCACCAGCTCGCCGTTAACCCGAACATTTTCCTGCGCAACGGTCGCCCCCGGAGGTCCGGCGGCCAGGGCGGCGAAGATCCACAGGAGCGCTACTGCGGCCTGCGGGCGTCGCCCACGACGGTTCAGATCAGGTGCCGAGGCGCTTTTCGTCATGGTGGACTCCTTAGGGGTAACTTCGGATGCTCTTCGAACGTAACCGTTTGGAATCAGAGTCGGATCAATGGTCATGCCAGCCCAAACATCCAACCCCGTGACTCTTGTCACCAGCCCGGTGGTCCCGAGCAGGTGACCAACCGGGGCCGTGAGGTCCCGCAACCACTACTACTTGATATTGATATCGAATAGTAGTAATATCGGTAGAACTGATACCGTTTGGTAGCGTTTACTCTAACGAACAAAACCCATGCCAGAATCCCTAAAGTCACAGTGGTTTCACATTCTGCTGGCCCTGTCCGAACAGGACCGGCACGGCTACGGCATCCAGCGCGCGGTGAAGGATCTGACCGGTGGCAACCTGATGTTGTGGCCAGGCATGCTGTATCGCTCGCTCGATGAGCTGGTCAAGCGCGAATGGATCGAACCGGTGCCCGACCCCAGCGAGGCGCCGGATGAGCGCCGCCAGTACTATCGCATCACGGGGAGCGGGAAGCGTCGTTTGCTGGTCGAGGCAGAGACGCTCTCTCATTGGGCGGACCTCGCCAAGACCCGCACGAGCTGAGTTTGTCGATGAATAGTGCCACGCGCCGGACAATGTATCGCCTCATTCTCCGGATGTATCCCGCGCAATTTCGCCGGGTGTACGGCAGCCAGCTGGAGCAGATCCTCGACGAAATGCTCGGCGCCGGACATGCGCGTGGTCTCGCGGCCATACCGTTCTGGTCGCGTGTATTGATCGATACGGTCATCCATGCGACTGCCCAGCGATTCAACACGCGACGGTCGCGGTGGCGCCAGTTACCACCAAACACAAACAGGAGACTCCACGACATGCTGCAGGATGTTGGCTATGCATTTCGCGGTCTGGCGCGTCAGAAGGGATTCGCCGTCGCAGTGATCCTCACGCTCGGCCTGGGGATCGGCACAACCACGGCAATCTTCTCGGTAATTAACGGCGTTCTCATTCAGCCGTTGCCCTACCAGCAGGATAGTCAGCTCATGCTGCTCGAACACAATCGTGAGGGCAGTGAGTCGGCCAGCTTCTCACCTATCGAACTGGAGGAACTCCGGTTGAAGACCGCGGCGTTCGACGAGCTGGTGGAGTATCACTCGCTGAACTTCACGTTGCTCGACCGGGGCGAGCCGGTTCGGGTGCGATCCGGTGTTGTCTCGTGGCAGTTCTTTCAGATGTTGGGCATTCTACCGGCGGCGGGACGCCTGTTTGTTGAATCGGACGACGTACCCGACGCGGATGCCGTCCTGCTCCTGAGCTATCGATTCTGGCAGGATCAATTTGACGGTGATACCACGGTGGTCGGCCAGGTCGTTCGAATGAATGACAAAGCACACACGATCGTCGGTGTCCTCCCCCCGTTCCCGCATTATCCGCGTGACAACGACGTGTACATGCCCACCGTGGCCTGTCCGTTCCGGCCCGGCTGGGTACCTCGTCGCCAGGCGCGCGGCCTTCAGGTCTTTGGGCGGTTGAAGGAAACCGTCAGCACGGAACAGGCGGAGTTGGACCTTGCCGCTATCGGGACGGACTGGCGCCATGACGCGGCGCAGTTTTACCCCGCGGAGGCCGGGGCGCACAACATCGATCCGATCTCCCTGAAGACAGAGCTCACAGAGGGCGCCCGCCCAACCCTGTTCGCACTGTTAGGCGCAGTAATCCTGGTGCTGCTGATTTCTTGCGCAAACGTCGCCAACCTCATGTGGTCACGCCTGTTTCACCGCCGCCGGGAGTTGGCCCTGCGCTCGACACTGGGGGCAACGCGGTGGCGCCTGACGCGTCAGCTCGCCACTGAGAGTACGGTCATCACGCTGCTGGGAGGGGCGTTGGGGCTCCTCATCGCTTTTGTCGGACACGGTCTCCTGGTGGATTTTGTCTCGCAGCTGACACCGCGTGCGGGTGAAGTCGACATCGATCTGACCGTGCTCGGCTTTACGTTCGTCCTGTCCGTGGGCACCGGATTGCTCTTCGGGACGGTGCGTCCACCACACGGGAGAAAGGGACTGAGCGAGACGCTGCGCGACACGGGAGAGCGGGCGATGTCCGGCGGTGGCGTGATGCGTCACGTCCTCGTGGTGTCGCAAATTGCCATCTCCTTCATGCTGCTCATCTCCGCGGGATTGTCGATTCGGAGCTTCGCGCGCCTCGCAGCTGTGGACGCCGGCGTCAACGATGAGGGAGTCCTCACCATGACCCTCGCGGCCGCGTTCGCCAATGGTGTCGAGCCGCTCCCGTTCACGGAGTCCCTCATCGAGGAGGTCTCCGCGTCTCCGGGTGTGCGTTCGGTGGCACTGACCAGTTCGTTTCCGCTGGATGAGGTGACGACCCCATTCTCCAACGGATTCATCATTGCGGGGCGGGAGATCCAGGACAGCACCAGGTTGTCCCAGGCGGATATACGCATCGTGACGCCGGCGTACTTTGAGACCGTCGGTCAGTCCATCCTGCGCGGTCGGGTGTTTCAGGCGTCCGAACGAGGAGCGGAATCACCACCAACGGCGATCATCAACAGATCGTTTGCCGAGCGCTTCCTTGCCGATGTGGAGGATCCAACCGGAAGCCGCATCAGAATGCCCAACGGCTTCCCAACGGACGCCACCATCGAAGTCGTCGGCGTCGCGACGGACACACGTCAGGCGCTCGACGCCGAGGTCAGACCTGAAATCATTCTGAACAAGCTGCAGTTCCCGCAGGCCTTTAACATACTGCTCGTACGAACCACCGGCGACCCGATGTCGTTCGTCGAACCGATCCGCACCATCGTCAATCGCCTTGCACCCGACGTACCGGTCACGGACGTGCGAACGTTAAACGAAGTCCGCAGCGCATCGATATCCTCGCCACGGACGACTACGCTACTCCTGTCTCTCTTCGCGTTGTTTGCGCTGGTCATCAGTGCAACCGGCACAGCCGGCGTCATTGGTTTCTCCGTATCCCGCCGCACCAACGAGATTGGGGTTCGGATGGCCCTCGGTGCCGACACCGACCGCGTCCTCCTCATGTTTCTTCGCCAGGGCATGTGGATGTTGTTGATGGGAATGTCGATCGGAGTCCTCGGGGCAGTCGCGTTCAGCCAGGTCCTGCGAAACCTCCTCTTCGGCGTGACGTCCACAGATCCGATTACCTACGTCCTCGTCGCGGTGGTTCTCACTGGCGTCGCCGTCGCTGCAACGCTCATCCCGGCTCGACGCGCTGCTGCCGTCAACCCCATAGCCGCCCTGCGCTCGGAGTGATTTGACCATGATTTGCTATGGGTCCTTTGCCCATTTCGGCATCCTGACGATCGCCACGATGCTGACCGTGTCTCCGGTCGTCGCGACACAGGTCTCAGCAGAGGTACGGACACACATCGTCCTGGAGCTCCTGCCGGGAAGGGCGCGGTCTGACGCCGCCGTCATGTTGCGAGACTCAGCCGGAGAACGCACCATCCGACCGGGAGCCGGATTCATCTGCGTCAGCGATTTCACTCAGCCCGACCGTCTGTCGTCGACCTGTCATCATCCACAACTGGGCGAACAGATGGCTCTCGCACGCGAGTTTCAGGACCTTCGCGGCGAGGAGTTCCGGAGGCAGGTGTGTGCCGAAGCAGGGCGGCGCGGCATTCGGGTGCCGAATGGCGCAATGGAGATCACCGCGTCCCTTGGAATTGCGGGGAACGGACGTCCTGATTCCACGATGACCATGTACCACCTGCTCTGGGTACCGTTCGAGACACAACAAACACTCGGCGTGACCAATCAGGACCCCGGGGACGGGCGAGCCTGGTTGCATCATGGAGGGACCTGTCAGGCACACATCATGTGGTCAGAGAAGGTTAGAGTGAACGGGGATATGACCATCGCGGGAACGCGCTGACGCCGGTTACCACCGAAGTCCGGAATAACTCGTGCAGGTTCCGCCGCAGGACCAAGCGGATACACCCAATCTATTACATAGACCGCGGGGGAACCGGAGCCACGGAGATC